>SWCD01023861.1_pt1 | contig 59515 bp, 55 predicted proteins | sample 4693011 | NCBI WGS metagenome assembly SWCD01 (sample SAMN10267278, study PRJNA491770) | bioreactor metagenome | isolation source: DHS bioreactor inoculated with marine | place: Japan: Omine Ridge, Nankai Trough
AAAAAATCCGATAACAGAACGAGTCACTCCTTCATCTCTTAACCAGGCTGATAACGTAGAAAAGACCAATAGAAAAGGCAGCCCAGCAGAGAAACCGAGGAATAACATGCCCAGCACGCGAGGCTGGGCATAAATCAAAAAGGCCGAACGCCAACTTTTTTCAGCTGCCATCGGCCTCACCAGAGAGTGAGCACCGCATTAGAAATGCGGTGCCTATTAAGAACATCAACCATTAATCAAGTAATGAACGAAGATACTTCCAACATAACCCGCAGCGATAGCAGGTGTCCACTTCAAATGAGTGAAAAAGGTGTATTTATGATTAGACTGCCCCATTAATGCCACACCGGCGGCAGATCCAACTGACAACATAGACCCCCCCACACCAGCAGTTAAGGTAACCAATAACCACTGATACAGATCCATATCCAGATTCATGTTCAGTACTGCAAACATAACAGGAATATTGTCAACAATCGCCGAGATTATCCCCACTAATATATTAGCGGTTGTCTGCCCCAAACCGTCATATAAAGCACCAGACAGCAACTCAAGATATCCAATATAGCCCAATCCGCCAACAGCAAATACGACACCAAAGAAGAAGAACAAGGTATCCCATTCAGCTTCACGCACTTTATCGAAAATATCAAAAGCTTGGCCTTGAGACGAATACAGCACATTGATGCGGTATCCATATATCATCAATGCAGAAAGTCCCACCATCATGCCCATAAAAGGCGGCAAATGCAGAATCTGATGAAAGCTTACCGCGGTAACGATAGTTAACAGGAATAAACCACAAACCTGTACCGCCCCCGGTTTTAAAAACACCGCCTCCTCGCTAGAGGCTTTCGGCTGCTCATCCGGTACGGCAAAATACATTATTGCAGCCGGAACGCCATAATTTACCGCCGAAGGTATGAACAGTTTGAAGAAATCAAAGAACTGAACATATTCCGCCTGCCAGACCATCAAGGTAGTAATATCGCCAAAAGGACTGAAAGCACCGCCAGCATTGGCCGCAACAACAATATTTATGAAGCCGAGACTGACAAACTTCGGATTATCAGCCCCTACCGCCATGACTACCGCCCCAACCAGCAACGCAGCGGTAAGGTTATCGGCGACAGCGGATAAAAAGAAAGTGATCACACCGGTAATTATAAACAGCTGACGGTACCCGAACTGCTTTCTTACCAACCACGATCTTAAGGCCTCAAACACATTCCTCTCAGTCATTGCGTTGATATAAGTCATCGCAACTAAAAGAAACAGCATCAATGCGCCGTACTCTTTCAAATTATATTCGAAAGCCTCATGCATATCTTTGGCCGAAACACCTGCTTCAGATGCCAACACCGCGGCATGCGCCCAAATAATGCCAGCCGCCAAAATAACCGGCTTGGATTTACGCAAATGGGTAAATTCCTCCGCCATAACAAAGCCGTAGGCAATAATAAAGATCAGAACAGTATAAATACCGCGCTCTGTTCCTGTCAGCCCAAGCGTTTGAAAATCGGCCGCCATCGCCATTTCAGGCAACACCGACAACGACAATAGAACAAATAAAAACCGCAACAAAATAACCCCCTAATTTTTCTTGTGTTTAACTAAACAATCACTGACCAAATTTTAACCGGCAATAGTATCACTATATAATAATCTTTGTCATTTTAAGACTTGCGGTATATGATTATTAGCCGTGAATACTCGCCTGACAGGCATAACCAGTACAACATCTATGTATCAGTATAACGAAGACGACCAAACACTTATTGAAGAACGCGTAGCCCAATTCAGACGGCAGACCGAGCGTTTTTTAAAAGGCGAAATATCGGATGATCAGTTTCGTGCGTTGAGGTTAATGAATGGCGTTTACATTCAAACTCACGCCCCGATGCTACGAATAGCCGGACCGTATGGCTTGCTTGCCTCCAGGCAATTTCGCAAACTGGCCCATATTGCCCGTAAGTATGACAAAGGCTATTGTCATTTTACAACTCGGCAGAACATCCAGTTTAACTGGCCACAGCTGGAGAAAATCCCCGATATTCTTGAAGAATTGGCCAGTGTTCAAATGCATGCCATCCAGACCAGCGGCAATTGCCTGAGAAACACAACTTCGGATCATCTGGCCGGTGTCTGTAAAGATGAGATTGAAGATCCTCGCCCTTACTGTGAAATTATCCGGCAATGGACCACCTTGCATCCAGAGTTCGCCTATTTGCCGCGCAAATTCAAGATTGCGGTCAGCGGTGCCTTGCTTGACCGGGCCGCCACTCAATTTCATGACATAGGCTTGCATTTAGTCAAAAACGATGCCGGTGAAACAGGCTTTCAAGTACTGGTCGGCGGCGGTCTGGGCCGCACCCCCATTATCGGCCAGATAATAAGACCCTATCTGGAAAAGAAGCACTTGCTGTCTTACTTGGAAGCTATAGTACGCATTTACAACCTGTACGGACGCCGTGACAATAAATATAAAGCACGGATCAAGATTCTGGTTAAAGAAACCGGACTGGAAGAATTTACCCGACTGGTTGAAAACGAATGGCAACTGATCAAAGATAACCTTGAGCTCAGCCCCGATCGCATTAATGCGATAAAAGCCCAGTTTACCCCTCCCGCCTACGATTCGACTTCCGCGGAGGATACTAGCTTTGCACAGCGCCAACTGGAAAACCAAGCGTTTGCCACCTGGGTTAAACATAATACTGTTGATCATAGAGTGCCAGGATATCGTATCGTCTTTCTATCACTTAAGGCGCAGGACTCCCCTCCTGGCGACATGACCGACACGCAGCTCGATGCGGTTGCCGACCTGGCCGATCAATACAGTTACGGGCAGATCAGAAGCACCCATAGACAGAATCTGGTCTTCGCCGATGTCAAACAAGCCGATCTGTTCTCACTATGGCAAAAACTGGAGACATTAAAGCTGGCCACGCCCAATATTGGTACCGTAACTGACATGATTTGCTGCCCTGGCCTTGACTTTTGCTCGCTGGCCAATGCCGGCTCTATCGGTATTGCTAAGGAAATTAACGAAGCCCTTGACAACATGGACTATATTCATGACATAGGGGACGTAAAAATCAATATGTCGGGATGCATGAACGGCTGCGCCCACCAAAGCGTCGGCCATATTGGCATACTGGGTGTTGATAAAAAAGGCGCTGAATGGTATCAACTGACACTCGGCGGCTCCTCGGAAAACGAAGCCGCGATTGGCGAACGATTAGGGCCGGCTGTTGCCAAAGATCAAGTAACCAAGGCAGTGACGACTATTCTTGACGTTTATATCAAACAGCGTCTGGACGACGAATCATTCCTGGACACGGTAAAACGGGTTGGAATCACCCCATTCAGAGAAGAAGTCTATGCAGATAATTAAAGACAAGCAGATCATCGATGATAACTGGAGTTATGTTTCTGATGATGAAGAATTAAGAGCCGGAAACATCAGCGTTTCACTCGCTCGTTGGAAAAAAGACAAACAGCAATTACTGCATCACGACGGAAAATTAGGCGTTAGACTTGAGCCTTCCGATTCGATTGACGAAATTGCAGAAGACCTGAAAGAAATTGAATTAATTGAACTGAATTTTCCTGCCTTTACTGACGGACGAGCATTTTCTCATGCATGGCTGCTTAGATCTCGCCACCATTATACTGGCGAGATCAGAGCAACAGGACACTATATGCTAGACCAATTATTTTATTTATCGCGTGTTGGCATCAATGCATTCAAATTTGAAAAATCTGAAGAACTGCCTGTTGCGCTCTCTACACTTGATGACTTTACAGTTAGTTATCAAAAATCCATTAATTAAATCATACAGTCAAGGTGTGTTTCATCGCACACCTTGTTCTCTATTCGTCAGAATACTTAGGACACGGCCTCTCTACAGGTATTATCAATCCAGAACTTCAGTATTTAACTGAGCGCCCGGCACAATCCGAACATTTTTAAGCATCCATAATCGCTGTTCATCGCTTACAGCGAACTGTGGCTGGACTACCCGCGCGCCAGCTACAAGGGTTTTCAAGTCGACCGCCAGGCACTGCCGGAACCGGATAGCCTGAGAAAGCGAAGGGGCAAGGCTTGCGCTCAATAAAACCTGTAATAGATTGATAGACTCTACCTCTGACTCATCACATAAAAAACCCGCTCTCCAGGCACATTCTGCCTGAAGAGCGGGTTTCTGAATAAAGAACCGAGATATAACGATTATTTATGCATGATACTGATGCCTTTCAATAGTGTTAGCGCCTCGTGCAACGCATAATCCTTAAGGTCCAGGGCATCTTTATCTTTATCCATCTGCTGGACGTCTTTTTTTGCATCATCTCGCTTATTGCCATTCGACAAATGATGTGACAAATCTGACTCCTTAACAGGTGTGAATTCCGATTTATCCAATGATTCCAGCTTGACACGAGCTAAGGTGATGTCCGGCTCAATGCCCTCGGCTTGTATGGATCTCCCTGAAGGCGTGTAATACCGGGCAGTAGTTAACTTAACCGCTGCACCATTACTTGTCGGCAATATAGTCTGAACCGATCCCTTGCCAAACGATTTCTCGCCTATAATCACGGCTCGTTTTTGGTCCTGCAATGCCCCAGCCACAATTTCCGAAGCCGATGCCGAGCCGGCATTAATCAGGACAACAATCGGCGCACCATCAACCACATCATCCGGAGACGCGTTGAATCGCATTTCAGAATTTTCAATGCGCCCTTCGGTATAAACAATAAGCCCGCTTTTAATGAATGCATCACTCACTTCCACTGCCGCATTTAATACACCACCGGGGTTATTTCTTAAATCCAGCACCAGTCCTTTTAAATTACCCGCATTTTCCTTTTTCAACTCGGCAATAGCTTCCTTGAGACTTTCTCCGGTTCTGGACTGAAAACTACTGATGCGCACATAGCCATAATCTTTTTCCAGTATACGGCTTTTTACGCTTTTAACTTTTATTATGTCTCTGACTATGGTTAATTTCAGAGGAGCTTCTTCTCCTTCTCGCACAACTGTGAGCAAAATTTTGCTACCCGGTTCGCCCCGCATGATTTTAACCGCATCATTTAAAGACATGCCTTTTACAGGCTGATCGTCAAGTCGGACAATTAGGTCCCCGCTCTTTATGCCCGCTCTTTGCGCAGGCGTATCATCAATCGGCGAAACTACTTTAACAAAACCGTTTTCCATGGTTACTTCTATGCCCAGGCCACCAAACTGCCCCGTAGTACCTTCCTTTAATTCCTGATACTCTTCTGCAATTAAATAAGCAGAATGGGGGTCAAGTCCTGTCAGCATACCTCTAATAGCATCTTCCAGTAATTTTTTATCTGAAACAGGCTCTACATAATCCCGCTTGATCCGGCCAAAAATTTCTGTAAATGTCCGCAAATCTTCAAAGGGCAGCGTTTCTGAATCAGTTATGACCTCTCCATTGTCCCGATCAGCAAAGACACTGCCACAGGTGCCTACAAAAACACCCAGCATAATGCCCAGGAACAAAATAAAAATACTTTTCTTTTTTAGCATGTATCTTAAAACCCCGAATACGATTTCCTAAAATATTGTCTAATGACTAACCAACATGATCCTGGCTTACTTTCCGGCACCACTCAAGAGGATCGACCGGCTTGCCTTGCCTGCGTATTCCAAAATATAACCCAGGCTGGCTACGCCCGCCACTTTGCCCTACGGAAGCAATAACTTCCCCTGCCTCTACCCATTCACCAACTCGCTTGTAAAGACTCTGATTAAAGGCATACAGGGACATATATCCCTTACCATGATCAATAATCGTCAACAAACCATAACCTCGGAGCCATTCCGCATAGACCACTTCGCCTCTAGTAACAGCATGTATTTCGGCTCCTTCTTGAGCATCAATCAATACACCATCCCAAAGGGCTTCCGAACGTGGACTACCAAACTTCTGCGCCAGTCTTCCCTCAACAGGCCAAGGCAATCGGCCTTTAAGCGTAGAAAAATCCGCCTTAGTTTTGTCATCATCCTTGTCTTTACCAAGAGTCCGAAGACCGTCTTTATCCGTGACCGACTCTGCCGACTCGGTTTCAAAAGCAAAATTACCGGAACTTCCATTCTGCAATGAGGCAATCAGAGCCATTAGTTCATTTTCGCTGTCTTTTAAGCTACTCAATCGCTGTTCATTTGAGGAAAAGTCCCGATCTAATTGTGCCAGCACTTCGCTTCTCTGCTTTCTGACACTAGCTAATGCTAATTGCTCTGCCTTCTTTTGTTCCAGGTTTTGCTCTAAAAGTTCAGTTTCTTGCAGTTTTTGTTTATCTAATTGCCCCAAATGGCTCATAGCATCTTCAATATCAGCCAGTCTCCTTAAGCGTGCCTTATTAAGATAATTGTAATATACCATCATCCGACTTGATAAGGCGGGATCTTGCTGATTGAGCATTAGCTTCAACTTTTCCTTTCGCCCCATTGCATAAGCCGCTTTTATCTGGCTAGCCAATTCTTGATTATGTTTTCTCACCTCATCTTGATAGTGCTGTATTTCCGTTTGAGTCTTGCTTAGATTCTGCCGCTTCTGGTTAATTTGTTCTTGCAAATCTTTCAATAGAGCAACAGTTTTGCCATATTTTTTTTCAATGCCTGCCAACTGAGCAGTTAACGCATCTTTTTTCTGCTGGATACGCTCCATATTTTGTTCAACGGATTTAATATCCGACCGAATTTCTCCCAGCTCCTTACTTTTTTGCGAGACACCAGCAATACCCTGATTTATAAATGCACCCAGCAAAAAACAAAAAACTATCTTTTTTCTCATTCAAAGACTAAACAGATCCAATAAGCGATCTACCGGTCATTTCAATCGGTTGTTCAATACCTAAAATCGCCAACATGGTTGGTGCCAGATCAGACAATCCGCCACCCGAAGCTAATGGTTTGTCGCCGCCGACATAAACCAGGGGCACCGGATTTGTGGTATGCGCGGTATGAGGCTGCCCTGTTTCTTTATCAATCATCTGTTCAATATTGCCATGATCGGCGGTCAACAACAGACGTCCGTCCACTTTCAGCAACGCATCGACTATTCGCTGCAATGAGGCATCCACTGCCTCCACTGCCCTGACGGCGGCATCAATCACACCGGTGTGACCCACCATATCGCAATTCGCATAGTTACAGATAATAACATCGTATTTCCCGCCAGTGATGGCATCGACTAAATGGTCGGTCACCGCCCCAGCACTCATTTCAGGCTGCAGGTTATATGTTCTGACTTTAGGAGAAGGGACCAATATTCTGTCTTCGCCGGGAAAAGGCGTGTCTATGCCGCCGTTTATGAAAAAAGTAACATGGGCATATTTTTCGGTTTCTGCCAGCCTTAACTGCGTCATGCCCAGATTGGACAACACTTCTCCCAAACCATTTTTTATATCAAGCGAGGGAAAAGCCACATCATAATCAAAGTCCTGATGATATTCGGTTAAAGTGGCAAAATACCCTTTGTGGGGCTCTTGAGCTCTGTCAAAGGCTTCGAAATGTGTTTCCGTTAATGCCCGACAGATCTCACGTGCGCGATCCGCACGAAAATTCATAAAAACAATCGAATCCTCGGGATCCAGAACCACGGCTTGATGTTCGGCATCCCAAATAGCGGTCGGAGACACAAACTCATCAGTTTCCTCTCTGTTATAAGCGGCCTCCAAGCCTTCCATTGCCGAATCAGCATAAAAGCTTGCTTCTCCTTTCGCGATTAAATCATAAGCACATTTTATGCGTTCCCACCGATTGTCTCTGTCCATGGCATAAAATCGCCCGGTAATTGAAGCTATACGGCCCACACCTACTTCAGCAAATTTCGATTCCAGTAATTGCAGCGATGACATGGCACTCTTAGGCGGAACATCCCGTCCATCCAGGAATGCATGCATATAGATTTTGCTCAAGCCGCGTCTGGCAGCCAATTCAACCATCGCTACAATCTGCTCTTCATGGCTGTGTACGCCGCCAGGCGATAACAACCCCAGAATATGCAAAGCCTTGTTTGACTCTTTGGCCTTATCAACGGCTCGACAAAGTACAGAATTTGAAAAAAAACTACCGTCTTTTATGGCATTATTGACTAAAGATAAATCTTGTGGAACATACCGACCGCTTCCTATATGAAGATGACCGACCTCCGAATTTCCCATTTGACCGTCAGGCAACCCCACTACATTGCCGGAGCAATTCAACAACGTCATAGGATAATCGCGCTGCAAAGCATCCCAACAAGGCGTATTAGCCATTGCAATCGCATTATATTCTTTGTCCTGCGAGTAGCCGAACCCGTCAAGGATCAGCAACACCAAAGGCTTTGGCCGATTTAACATTCTCTGTTTATCTCCGTACATTAAAGCAAAACTCACATCGATTAATCACGCTTAGAGCAGACATTCGCAAATAGGTTGTTTTAATTCTTCATTACCCAAAATGATTGAAAATAAGGTATCATTTTGTTAGATTTACTGGCTTTTTGTATTTGACAACGAAGCAAAAAATCGTAAGCAAGTCGTTATTATAGTAATACACGTTAACAATAGTTGTGTATAAATAATTCTTCGTGGGTTCTTTTTTTAGAATTAGACTCAGCAACCCGGTAACTTTAAGCAGTCCTATGGAAACTAAAGACGAGTACATTTTATATAATGACCCCGACATAATCAAAGCGGCACGTTGCCTTAAGGCGATGTCGCATCCATTGCGTCTAAAAATATTATGCGTGCTTGGTACGAACTCGGTCAGTGTTCAGGATATTGTAGAACAGGTAGGGACAAGTCAGAGTAATATTTCCCAACATCTGGCAATTCTTCGGGAAAAAAACATTCTCGGCCATAAAAAGGAAGCTAATCGCGTTTATTACTACATTGACGATGAGCGAATGCTGCAACTTATCAAAATGATGCAGGACGTCTTCTGTTCTTCATAAACTGATTTACTTATCATTAATATACTCAACACACCTCAATCCATGGACCGCATCTTAGAATTCATTTTAAATCATTACATCTTATCCCTTGCCCTGGCAGTGGTGACATTTTTATTGATACAAGAACTGCTTGATACGGCATTCAAAAAGTTCAAGCCCATTTCGCCTTTATTAGCGGTTGCTAAAATGAATGATAGCGAGACTGTCATCATTGACGTGCGTGAACCGAATGAATTTAATCAAAGCCATATAGAAAACGCTATCAACTCACCTTTAAGTAAATTACCGGAACAACTGGGAAAACTGGAACCTTACAAGAAAAAACCTGTACTGATAGCCTGCCAGACCGGTACGCGAGCAGCCTCTGCCGCTAAAATATTAACCAAGGCAGGATTTGAACAAATCTTCGTTATCACCGGAGGCATGCAATCCTGGGAAGATGACTATAAGCTACCGATAAAAGCATCCGGCAAGAATAAAGCTACCGCATGATTTCGCGGCGGTCGCTTAACAGTCCTATAAATTCCACGACTATCCTTACCAACTTAAATTTATAATTTCTCATGGCCGAAGAAAACAAAACCGTAGAAAAACAATTCTCCATTCAAAAAATTTACACCAAGGATATTTCCTTCGAGACCCCAAATTCCCCTAAAGTCTTTATCGAAAAATGGGAACCTTCCGTTGACTTCAACCTGAGCACCCATGTTGAACCTTTAGAAAATTCACTTTATGAAGTAGCGCTTACCATTACAATCACTGTCAAAAGCGGTGACACAACAGCGTATCTTGTTGAAGTCAATCAGGCTGGCATTTTCGCTTTAAACGGTTTTGACGATCAGGAAATGGGACCGATGGTTGGCAGCTTCTGCCCCAACATTCTTTTTCCTTATGCCCGGGAAGTCGTTTCCGACCTCGTTACAAAAGGTGGCTTTCCGCAGCTGCTTCTAGCACCGGTAAACTTTGACGCTCTATACGCACAACATCTGCAACACGCACAAAATCAAGCACCTAGCTCTGAAGCCGTCAATTAAACCGAATATGAATAAAAAAATATCTGTTCTGGGCGCAGGCTCCTGGGGAACCGCGCTCGCGATCCTGGCCGCCAGAAACGGCTGTCCAACATTGCTATGGGGACACAATCCAGACCATATCGCGACTCTGGCACGAGACCGACAAAATAGACGCTATCTGCCTGATGCAGCTTTTCCTGAAAGCCTTGCCGTGACATCAGATTTGGCGGAAGTTGCTGCATTCAGCAATTTGATACTGGTTGCCGTACCGAGCCACGCCTTTAAAGATACGCTGATAAAACTAAAGCCTTATGTTACCGATGAGGTAAAAATTGCCTGGGCAACGAAAGGATTTAACCCTCAAACTGGCGCCTTGCTTCACGAGATAGTAGCCGAAGTCTTTTCTACCCAAACACCCGCGGCCGCCATTTCAGGCCCATCCTTTGCTCGTGAAGTTGCAGCCGAATTGCCTACAGCAATCACGATCGCCTCATCTCAGCCGGATTTTGCCAGTCAATTAGCGGATATCCTGCATAGCGGGCGCTTCAGGGCCTATACCAGTTCCGATCTGATCGGCGTCGAAGTAGGTGGTGCAGTAAAAAATGTCTTGGCTATTGCCACCGGCATTGCTGATGGACTCGGCTTCGGCGCCAACACACGGGCGGCCTTGATTACAAGAGGCCTTACCGAAGTAATTCGCCTAGGAATCAAACTTGGGGGAAAACAGGAAACCTTCATGGGACTGGCTGGCCTGGGAGATCTAATTCTAACCAGCACCGACAACCAGTCCAGAAACCGGCGTTTTGGCTTAGCGTTAGGCCAGGGTAAGGACAGAACGGCGGCAACTCAGGAAATCGGCCAGGAAATCGAGGGGGTTTCAGCCGCCAAGGAAACCTTCCTGCTGGCTCAAAAATATGGCATAGAGATGCCTATTACGGAACAGACCTATAAGGTTTTATATGAGGGCTTGGCACCCTTGACCGCCGTACAAAACCTGCTGGCACGCGAACAGAAACCCGAATCCTAATATCGTATTGAAAACATTAGGAAATGAGAAAGCCCTACAAGGAAGTAGGTGCGCTATGTTGGTAAATCTGCCTCCATACACATGTATAAGCCCTGAAAACCCTATACAAATCATCGCCATTTCAACGATTTGAAATCACCGCGCCTTATGTGGCGTTTATCTGATAATACTCTTCGTGATGCGGAGACCTTACCAGAACCCCACACCCTGCTATTTTATTAGTGCCCCTGAAAAAGATAACTGTCTCCAGGCCTCGTACAGGACAATTGAAACAGTGTTGGACAAATTCAGACTCCGGCTCTCCGCTTTCATAGGCAAACACAAACGTCTGTCGGGAACAAGCTCAGTTAAAACAGCATCAGGCAATCCTCTTGTCTCAGGGCCGAACAAAAAAGCATCATGAGGCTGAAAAGCCACTTCACTGTACTGTTTCCGCCCTTTGGTTGTCAGCGCAAATAATCGCTGAGGCTCGACGCTATCCATAAAGGCAGCTAATGAAACGTGCACTTTGACATCAACCCATTCGTGGTAATCAAGTCCTGCCCGCCGCAATTTCTTGTCGCTCAACTCAAAGCCCAGGGGCTCAATCAAATGCAGTTGAACACCGGTATTCGCGCATAAGCGAATAATGTTACCGGTATTCGCAGGAATTTCCGGTTCATACAGAACGATATGGAACATGTTAATCTTGATTATTGATATTGACCGGCGTCAGCTTCCAAATATCGTTATTGTAATCGGCGATCGTCCTATCGGTGGAAAACTTACCACTGGCTGCGCAGTTCAGGATGCTCATGCGGGTCCAATGATCTTTATCGCGATAAGCCTCTTCCACATGATTCTGTGCATTAACATAGCTGCGGAAATCGGCAATGGTCATCCAGGGATCGTGAGGGCTTTTTACCGACGCAATAATATCGTCAAAGATATTCGGCTCGAACTGATTAAAATGCCCAGACTCCAGCAGGTTCATGACTCGTTGCAGATCCTCATCCTGATGGATGATCGAAACAGGATCATAATGGCGGCTCAATTCTTCAACCTGTTCCTCTGTCAAGCCAAATAAAAAGAAGTTATCATGCCCGACCTCTTCCCTAATTTCGATATTGGCCCCATCCAGCGTACCAATCGTTAAAGCACCGTTCATCATGAACTTCATATTTCCGGTGCCGGAAGCTTCCTTGCCGGCTGTTGAAATCTGTTCTGAAAGGTCCGCGCCCGGGCAAATTTTTTCCATGGCCGAGACCCGGTAATTAGGCATGAAGATCAGTTTCAATTTATTGCCGATATCGGGATCGCTATTGATGACATGCGCGACATTGTTGATCAGCTTAATAATTTTTTTCGCCATATAATAACCCGGCGCGGCTTTACCGCCAATCAGCACACAGCGGTTGGTCCAGTCTGCCGTGTCGCCGCGTTTAATGCGGTCATACAGATGTATAACATGAAGCACATTCAGCAATTGGCGCTTATATTCATGAATGCGCTTTACCTGCACATCAAATAAGGCATCTGCATCCAGGTCCAGATCCTGCCCCAGATCCACATCATGTTCCTGTTTCTTGTATTCGATGAGCCTTTTCTTGGCATTTTGCCGCATTTGATACCAACGCTCGCGGAAAGCCTTATCGTCGGCGAGTGGCTTGAGATTTTTCAATAAAGACAAATCGGTCAACCAGCCATCGCCTATGGCTTCAGTGATCAATTGCGCCAGTTCCGGATTGCACGCCGCCAACCAACGGCGAGGGGTTACGCCATTGGTTTTATTATTGAATTTCCCCGGCCAAAGTTCATAAAAGTCTCGAAACAGACCTTGTTGCAACAACTTTGAGTGCAACTCGGCAACGCCGTTGACTGAATAACTGCCAACTATCGCCAGATAGGCCATCCTGACCTGTTGTTCTGGACCTTCTTCAATCAAAGACATACGCGCCAAGCGGTCTTTATCGCCGGGCCAGTGAGCCGATACTTCCGCCAGAAAATGGGCATTGATATCAAAAATGATCTCCATTAATCTGGGCAACAACTGCTTGAACAGACTGACCGGCCATCGTTCCAGGGCTTCCGGCAGCAGCGTGTGATTAGTATAGGCCATGGTATTGCGGGTAATATTCCAGGCATCGTTCCAGTTCAACCCATACATATCTATCAGTAGGCGCATCAATTCGGCGACCGATATACTCGGATGCGTATCGTTTAACTGAAAACAGTTTTTCGCTGCGAATTCGGAAAAATCATTGCCGTGCCGCCCAACCCAATTGGCAATTACATCCTGTAAACTTGCCGAAGCCAGCAGGTATTGCTGCCGCAAGCGCAAAGCCTTGCCGTTTTCATTGGCATCGTTCGGATACAGCACCATGGTTATATTTTCAGCGGTGTTCTTGGCAGCAACTGACTCGGCATAATCACCGGCATTAAATTCCTGCAAATCAAACTCTTCCGTTGCGGTTGCCTTCCATAAACGCAATGTATTCACTGTGCCATTGCGATATCCCGGTATCGGCGTGTCGAACGGAACAGCCAATATATCGTGCGTGTCGACCCAAGAGACTTTTTTATTGCCATGCTCATCAATATGCGTCTCCGTGCGGCCGCCAAACTTGATGCGATGCGTATATTCTGGACGCTCAATCTCCCAGACATTGCCGTTACGCAACCAATGATCCGGTTTTTCCACCTGTTCACCATTAACGATGTCTTGGGAGAACATGCCATATTCATAACGCAAACCATATCCGGTCACAGGCAATTGCAAAGTTGCACAACTATCGATAAAACAGGCCGCAAGTCGTCCCAGGCCACCATTGCCGAGACCCGCATCAGGCTCGCTATCAATTAACTCCTCGAGTTCCAGCCCCAACTCATGCATGGATTGCTCTATGACATCGTTGATGCCCAGATTCAGCATGGCATTGCTTAATGTCCGCCCCATTAGGAATTCCATAGACAAATAGAACGCTCTTTTGCAATCCTCTTCCCTATAAGCGTTATAAGTCTTCTTCCAGCGTTCGATGAGCCGGTCACTGACGACCATGGCCAGCGCTTCATAGGCATAATGCGGTGACCTGCAATTTTCGTCTCGACCGAGTCGGTGTCCATAATAATGTTTAAAATCGGCCACTAAGTGTTCTTCATCCATTCCTAAACCTGGAAGTGTAGTAATTGCGGAGTTGGGTTTACTTTTTTTGAAACTGCTATGCGGCATAATATTTAATAATGGAAGAGTTTATATGAAATTGATGTTACCTATTAAACACATCATGATCAAGCCCCAGCCCCCAGGGCATGGTTACCTCAGATATTTCCAGATTAATAATGTCCCGACGCGTTATTTAAGAAAAAAGGCTGAAGAAATAACTAACATGTCATTCGGTTTCTTCAGCCTTTTTTAACTGATGGCAGGTGATTTTATCCACCTGATTAACTTAATTTACCATGGCATTGCTTATACTTCTTGCCTGACCCGCAAGGGCAAGGGTCATTGCGCCCGACTTTATTGCCAGCACGGATAAAAGGCTGCGCGGTCTGTTCTTCTGCGGGAGCCGCTTCTGGCTGCTCCTTATTTTCCAGGGCCGAAGCCTCGGCATGTTCAAAATGCATTTCCTTGGGCGCCTGCATTTGCTCATCAATTGCCTGTACATCTTCTTCCTGCCGCACCTGAACTTTCGCCAAAATCGTGATAACTTCGTACTTGATATGGTCCAGTAAATCGGTAAACATCTGAAAAGCTTCACGCTTGTATTCCTGCTTGGGATCTTTTTGCGCATATCCCCTGAAATGGATACCCTGACGCAAATAGTCCATGGCAGCCAAATGTTCTTTCCAGCTGTTATCCAGAACCTGCAGCATGACTGATTTTTCAAAATGCTGTAAGACTTCCCTAGAGATCTGTTGTTCCTTATCCTTATGGTTTTGTTCCAGAATTTCAACAATACGATTACGCAGACCTTCCTCTTGTAGCGAATGATCCTCATCGAGCATTTTGCCTACCGGAATTTCAACATTGAACTCCTGGCGCAAATGATCTTCCAGACCTTCTATGTCCCATTGCTCTTCCATGGTTTTGGGCGGGATATACTGCGTAATGACATTGTTAACGACATCTCTGCGTATCGCAGAAATAATGTCCGAAACATTTTCCGCCGCCATCAATTCATTACGTTGCTCATAGATCACCTTACGCTGATCATTGGCGACATCGTCATAAGCAAGGATTTCCTTACGGATATCGAAGTTGCGTCCTTCAACCTTGCGCTGGGCGTTTTCGATCGAGCGTGTTACCCACGGGTGCTCAATCGCTTCTCCGTCGCCCATGCCCAGTTTCTGCATCAGACTTGCTACGCGTTCGGAAGCAAAAATACGCATCAGATCATCTTCCAGCGACAGATAAAAACGCGTTGATCCTGGATCGCCTTGACGACCGGAACGACCTCTTAGCTGATTGTCGATACGCCGTGACTCATGACGCTCTGAACCGATTACATGCAAGCCGCCGCTGGCAATGACTTGTTCATGCCGATCCAGCCAGGCACCTCGTGCTTTCTCTTTCTCTTCCTCAGCCGCATCTTCTCCCAAAGCGGCCAATTCCGCCTCCAAGTTACCGCCTAGCACGATGTCGGTTCCGCGACCAGCCATGTTAGTTGCAATCGTGACAGCTCTGGGAAGGCCGGCCTGCGCGACGATGTGCGCTTCGCGTTCATGCTGTTTGGCATTCAGCACTTCATGCTTGATACCCTGCTGCTTCAGCAACGCCGACAGCCGCTCCGAATTCTCAATCGAAGTCGTACCGACCAAGACCGGCTGGCCGCGCTCGACACAAGATTTAATATCCTGCGCCACAGCGATATATTTCTCACGTGCAGTCAGATAAACCAAATCACCTAAATCTTTACGAATCATTGGCCTATGGGTTGGTACCACGACCACTTCAAGGCCGTAAATCTTATTCAGCTCGAACGCTTCGGTATCGGCCGTACCGGTCATACCTGAAAGCTTATGGTACAAGCGGAAATAATTCTGGAATGTAATCGAGGCCAGCGTCTGGTTTTCATTCTGGATCGTGACATGCTCTTTCGCCTCAATCGCTTGATGCAGACCTTCAGACCAGCGCCGGCCCGGCATGATACGGCCAGTGAACTCATCAACGATGATGACTTCATTGTTAGCGACAATGTAATCGACATCTTTTTGAAACAACACATGCGCGCGCAACGACGCATTCAGATAATGCATCAGGCGGATGTTGGCCGCATCGTAAAGGCTGCTGCCCTCGGCCATCAAACCATGCTCGACCATCAAGCGCTCCACTCTTTCATGACCTTCTTCGGTCAAATAGATCTGGCGCACTTTTTCATCGACCGTATAATCGCCTTTCTGGCCGTCTTTTTCTTGCTTGGTCAGGAAAGGGACGATCTCATTGGCTTTAATATAAAATTCGGTACTTTCCTCGGTAGGCCCGGAAATGATCAGCGGCGTTCTTGCCTCATCGATCAAAATCGAATCTACCTCGTCGATAATGGCAAAATGCAGATCACGCTGAACTTTTTGTTCCAGGCTGAAAGCCATATTATCGCGCAGATAGTCGAAACCGAACTCGTTATTGGTGCCATAGGTAATATCAGATGCATATGCCTGCCGCCGTTGATGGCTATCCATCTGGCTGACGATAACACCGGTCGTCAAACCCAAAAAGCCGTACAGCCGCCCCATCCAGTCCGAGTCGCGCTTGGCCAGATAATCATTGACGGTCACGACATGCACACCGCGCCCCGGCAATGCATTCAAATAAGCCGCCAGAGTCGCCATCAGGGTTTTCCCCTCACCGGTTTTCATTTCAGCGATTTTGCCGTCATGCAGAATCATACCGCCGATCAGTTGCACGTCAAAATGACGCATGCCAAAGACGCGTGTAGACGCTTCTCTGACCGTTGCGAAAGCTTCCGGAATCAGGCTATCGAGTTTTTCATCCTGCGCCAGACGATCACGAAACTCCTGCGTTTTTGCCTTTAAGGCTTCATCAGATAATTTTTCGTATTCGGAAGCTAATGCATTGATCTTTTTGACCAACTTCCTTTTCTTGTTTACAAGCCTGTCATTACGGCTTCCTACAACTAATCTAACCAGCTTACCGAGCATATTTTCTTTCCGGTGAATTTAGTAAAAATTGAATCAAAATGTGAGATTATATACTGTCTATTTCATTAGTTACAGATAAAACACCTTTAACTATGGGATGAAACGCTTGAATATCAATAGGGATCATTTATAAATCAATTTTACCGATAGCCCTCACCCCTTGTAACCAAAGCGCAGACAGAAAAACGCCGGAGACGTGCATCCACGTCTATCAGATCAACAGACTTACCGTATAAATCAGGTAAAATACACACATAATCTGATCCCGTTAGCGTGAAAAACCAAACGGAAATACCAGCCATGTTCTGGACTTGTTAAGCTGTCAATCACCAAAGTCCAGACTGAACACACTCTTTCGATTATTTTATTTGCATCAATACCTATGAAAATCAGCTTTATCGCCTCACATGGCGGATCTTCTGCCAAACACATCATCGCCGCCATGAAGCAAAAAGTACTTGCCGCTGAATTGGGTGTGGTCATCACCAACAATTCCAATTCGGAAATATTGCGCTGGTGCCAGGAACAACAAATCCCCGTACATCTGATCAATGCCAAAACCCATCCCGATCCGGAAAGTGAGGACCGGGCGATCATGCATGCACTGCTTGAGGCGCAAACCGATCTTGTCGTGCTATCGGGTTATATGAAAAAAATCGGCCCACATACACTGACACGTTTCAACGGCCATATCCTGAACATACACCCTGCCCTGTTGCCGAAACACGGTGGCCAAGGCCTTTATGGCGACCGCGTTCACGAAGCGGTACTGAAATCGGGCGATAAGGTTTCTGGCGCCTCCGTACACCTCATCAATGACCGCTATGACGAAGGCCCCGTCCTCAACCAGAGTCATGTGCCGGTTTTCCCCGACGACACGATCGCATCCTTACGAGCAAGAGTACAAGCCACGGAGGGAGATCTCTATTTGGAAACGCTCAAGAATATCATTGAAGGAACTTTATGATGCTGCCAGGTAAAACATTGATCGGAAATACCACCCTGGCTTTTCTGATTGCCGGCTACGCTGGCCTAATACTGCCCGGCTGTGAAAATGGATCGGTCTTGACAGAAAAAGACGCGTTTATTAAATCACAAGCCCTGGATGATAATACCGAGAGTGGATCAATTAACGCCCAAAGCCTTACTGACTTAGCCGTCTTGTCTGAGGCTTTCGATCATCAATACAGCAACATTCAAGTCAGGCAGACCGGCACGATTATAAAAATACTGCCTGACGATACCAACGGTTCCCGGCACCAGCGTTTCATCGTACGGTTGAATTCCGGCCCGTCCGTGTTGATCGCGCACAATATCGATCTAGCGCCCAGAGTCGAGGGCATAAAAGAAGGATCGACCATCAGTTTCCATGGCGAATATGAGTGGAACAGCAAGGGAGGCGTCATACACTGGACGCATCATGATCCGCAAGGACAGCATGAGCATGGATGGCTAATCTATGACGGCAGGAGGTATGATTAGCTTGCCTCGCTTGAACAGGCAAGACATGAAAAAAGCCGTAGCAGTTTTTGACTGCTACGGCTTTTGCAATTAGATGACGGATACTTCTTCCGCTTGCGGACCTTTTTGGCCTTGAGTAACAGTAAACTGTACCTTTTGACCTTCATCAAGGGATTTAAAGCCGGAGCCGTTAATGTTACGGAAGTGAACAAACACATCAGGACCGTTTTCTTGTTGAATAAAGCCGAAGCCTTTCTCGGAGTTAAACCACTTAACGGTACCGGTAGTCATGGAAGCCATATTGCAATCCTATAAAAATAATGAGTAATTTTAAAGCCTGTTAAGGCCAATGGAGCTGGGAAATGAAGAATTACTTAATGATAAACAGGACGAGCAATTACAAAGAACTTCGTGAAGATAAGCATGCGGTAAATCGTATTTCGAGCCGGGTGTCATTCTATATTGGCATTCTGGACATGTCAATCTAATAAACCTGGCATTTCCGTTAATGCCAATGCCGATGACGACAAAACAGCATTTTTCTGAATAAGCCCTTGCGATAACCATGCCTCGCAAGCAAGCCGCCAGTCAGCCCTCTGCCGCATCTTCTTCGTATTCCTGCAGGTTTACCCGACATTGCGCTGCCTGCCGCCAAAAATCGGGCGCCGGATTATGCAGTAACTGAGCAGCAAACTGACAGGCCTGCATTAAACGACTCTCGGCTTTCGCACTCAATCCGGAGCCGAGCTCAAACTGCTCCGCTTTGATACTCAACAGAAAACACGGTGGCGGTGTTTGTTTCTTTACCGTCTGATAAACAGCCAAAACCGCGGACGGACTCATCGCGTGCGTGCTATAGCTTTTATCTCTGCCGGGACTTAACTCGGCAAAATCGAACGGTACCGCACAGGATACGGACGCATCGACAAATAAAACCAAGGCCCTGCCCTCAAGGTCCAGCGCATGTTCAATCTGCAGCTGAAAATCGGACAACAGGTCGATATTGCCTAAGTTCAAGTGAGATTCCACGAACTCTAGTAGCAATGGCCCTAAGGCATCATCACCGCGACTGAGATTGCCATAGCCAAACAGCAGTACGGAATTAACCTCCGAGGTCATGCTCAATCGCACTATCGCCGTGTTTAATGAGTCTATCGATCAGCCTGCCTTCCACGTCGACCAATTCAAGCTGCAACGGCATTTTTCCCACGGCATGTGTCGCGCAGGACAAACAGGGATCATAAGCGCGGATGGCGACTTCCAGGTTGTTCAATAGCGGCTCGGTCAACTCCCGCCCCGACAAGTATTCCGCCGCAACCTGCCGCACGGACTCATTCATCGCCATGTTATTGCTGGTCGTCGAAACGATCAAATTCGCTTTCGTAACGATGTCGTTTTCATCAACCTGATAATGATGAAATAAGGTGCCGCGCGGCGCCTCGATCACGCCGACCCCCTCATAGCGCTTCTCGCCCTGCGCGACCAGATCATGCCCCATGACTTCAGGATCATTGAGCAGTTCCTTGATACTTTCGGCGCAATGCAGGGCCTCGATCAAACGCGCCCAATGAAAAGCCAATGTGCTATGCACCATGGCTTCACCGCCATGCGCCTTGAATTCCAGGCGCTCGACTTCCGCCATCGGCGTAGCGATATAATCGCAATTATTGATACGCGCCAGGGGGCCGACGCGATACCAGCCCGCCGCCTTGCCCAGCGACAGCAGGTAAGGAAACTTCATATAACTCCATGAACGTACTTCTTCATGGATATAGTCGTTGTATCGGCAATAATCGACATGATCCACGATAGTTTCACCTTGATCATTTTTGGCCCGCAGGCCGCCGTGGTACAACTCCAGCGCCCCATCAGCACTGGTCAGGCCGAGATAATTACTGCGTATAGTGGCAAATTCATCATAATACGGCAGGTTGGAGCCATGTATTTTCTTAACCAGTTCCACGGCGCCGGCCGCCCAGGCGATGATTTGATCGACATCCGACAGCAAATAGTCGCGTTCTGACTGAGTCAGCGCCTTGTTCATGCCGCCGGCGACAGCTCCCGTACCATGTATGCGCTTGCCGCAAATCATGCGGATGACTTCCTGACCGTATTTGCGCAGCTTGACGCCCTGAAGGCCGATGTCAGGATAATCATTCAACACGGCTATGATATTGCGTTTATTGATGTCGCTCTCGAAACCGAACAGCAGATCCGGACTGGACAGATGAAAAAAATGCAAGGCATGGGATTGCAGAACCTGTCCGAAATGCAGCAGACGTCTCAGCTTGTTTGCGGCGGACGGTAGATTTTCCGGCTCGATGCCGACTAACTGATCAATTGCCTTGCCGGCGGCTAGATGATGGCTGACCGGGCAAATGCCACACAGTCGCTGCACGATAACCGGCAATTCCCAGTAAGGCCGCCCCTGTATGAAGCGTTCAAAGCCACGGAATTCAACGATGTGCAGCCGCGCCTGTCTGACTTGATTGTCCTGATCCAGCAATAACGTGATTTTGCCGTGCCCTTCGACGCGCGAGATAGGATCGACGGCGACGCGCCTCAAATTTTCCGTAGTTTCAGCCGTTTCTAAATAGTCGTACATAGACTTCTCGCAAGTAACTAATCGTAATGAATCAGCTCATAAGGCAGCGCCGGCTCGCGCCCTTCCAGCAAATCGGTCAGAAATGTCCAGAATACATCGGCCGCCGGCGGGCAGCCCGGCAAAAAATAGTCTATCTTGACCACTTCATGCACGGGATATACCTTATCCAATAATAGCGGCAATTCAGGATCGCTGGGGATTTGCGGATTTTCAATGCCGATCCCGTCCAGATAAGACTCGCCCAGACATTCCTCCAGCGGAATATAGTTCCTGTATCCGGGCAGGCCGCCATTAATGGCGCAAGCCCCGACGGCCACCAGAAATTTGCAGTGCTTGCGGAATTCGCGCAGGGTATGAACGTTTTCCGAATTGCAGACCCCGCCTTCTATCAGGCCAATGTCACATGCCGCGCAGTGCTTTATGTCGGTGATAGGTGACCGGTCGAATGCAACCCGATCGGCCAACTGCAACAATCGCTCATCGATATCGAGCAGTGACATATGGCAGCCGAAACAGCCCGCCAGCGACACGGTTGCCACTCTGATTTTATCGGTCATGATCACCCTGCTCCTGTTCCAGGCTGGTTTCGGAGATATCCTTGTGATCAAACAACCGCTCGCCGATAGGCTGGGTAAAGCCGGTACGCTTGATCAAAATAGCCCCGGTTGGACAGATATGCGCGGCCTGATCGCTGACATCCAGATCGGTATCTTTTAACAGCCCGCTATCAGCATTGAAGATCAGCCGCTTGTTGATGCCGCGGCCGCTGATGGCAAACACGTCCTTGCCGTCTTTATGGCTGGCACGCACGCACAGTGTGCAGAAAATACACCGGTTTTGATCGACCAACACATCGGGATGCGACGCATCGAGTTCGCGCGGGGCAAAAAAATGCAGAAAATGGTTGTCGAGCATGTTCAGATAATATCCGACGGCCTGTAATTGGCAATTGCCGCTTTTTTCGCAGCCCGGACATAAATGATTGCCTTCCACGAACAGCATTTGCGTGATTCTGCGCCGGTCGTCATTCAGCTCCTTGCTATTATTGAGGATCTCCTGTCCGTCCATGGCCGGGAATGTGCAAGCCGAACAAGCCCGGCCGTTCACAATGACTGTGCACAATTTGCAACTGCCGTGTGGCGCAAATTCGGGATGATGGCATAAATGCGGAATATAGATGCCCGCGGCGGCCGCGGCTTCCATGATGGTCTGACCATCCTCGAAGGGGATTGAATCGCCGTCAATCGTAATTGTTTTACTCATGGTCACCCACCTGAGATAAATGCGCACCGGCATCGTCGCGTTGCGCCAGACGCCTGGCTATATCGAGTGCGCCATCCAGATCAAATCCCGGTTCATAACTGATTTTCTTCAATTTGCCTTGGTACAATTCGGGATAGCGTTCCAACGTCGTTAACACCGGATTGGCGGCCGTTTGCCCCAGACCGCAATGGCTATAGGTTTTGATCAACTGACACAGTTCCTCAAGCGCCGCGACATCACCAGCCGAGCCGTGCCCCTCGTAAATTTTATCGACCTGCTTCCTTAACAACGAAGTGCCAACCCGGCAAGGCGTACAGAACCCGCAGCTTTCGTGCGCGAAGAAGTGCGTGAAGTTATGGACGATATCGAAAATATTGCGGTTTTCGTTAAAGACAATCACCGATCCGCCGGTCGCCAGATCCTCGAATGCCAGCTTGCGGTCGAATTCCTGACTGGAAATGAACGTGCCGGAAGGCCCGCCCATTTGCACGCCCAACACATCCGTTGCGCCACAATCATTTAACAGTGTCTGTACAGTGGTGCCGAACGCGTATTCGTAGATCCCGGGCCTGGCACAGTCGCCGCTGATGCTGAGTATTTTAGTGCCCGATGATTTTTCCGTTCCAACCTTTGCAAACCAGTTGGCACCATTGACAGCAATCGCGCTCGCAGCAAGAAATGTCTCGACATTGTTGACCACAGTCGGCTTGCCAAGATATCCCTGCGTCACGGGATAAGGCGGGCGGTTGCGAGGAATTCCCGCCTTGCCTTCCAGCGATTCGATCAACGCCGATTCTTCGCCGCAAATATAGGCGCCGGCGCCGAGGTAGATGTCAATATCGAAATCCAGCCCTTCCCTGAGAATATTGACACCGAGTAAACCGGCTTGTCTGCGTTGATCCAGGATGCCTTGCAACTGCTCATAAAGATGCAGATACTCGCCGCGCAAATACAGGAAGCCCCGCTTGGCGCCTATAATGGCCGCGCACAAGGTCATGCCCTCGAAAACCTGATGGGCAAACGAATTTAACAGCACCCTGTCCTTGAATGTGCCAGGCTCACCTTCATCGGCATTGCAAACGACATAACGCTCGTTCTGTGCTTCGTCGGCGCAAAATCCCCATTTCATGGCGGTCTTGAAACCCGCCCCGCCTCGGCCTCTTAGCCCCGATCGCTCAATTTCCGTCAGCGTCACCTTCAGCCCCCGCTTAAAGGCCGACCTGAGGGCCTCTCCAGGCACCATGGACTGCTTCAACAACAGCCCCGGCCTGACTATATTATCCTCCACTTGGAACAAGTCAGCTGGCCATGCCGCCAGAGGCTCTCGCCGTTCGATCAAATCGGCAATCAGGTCAATACGAGCCCGATCCAGACGGGTTAAGGCATAACCATTAACCAGGCCGGCGGGACCTTGGTCGCACATGCCGGTGCATGAGGTATTGTCGAGACTGACCAAGCCGTCCTCCCGAACCGCCCCGACCGCCACATTCAGTCTGGCGGCAAGATAATCCGTAAGATTTTTCTTGTCATGCATGTTATCGGTAATGCAATCGCTGATCAGCAGCTCGTATTGCCCCTTGGGCGTCAAATGCAAAAAGCTGTAGAATTCGACCACGCTGATAATTCTGGTCCGGGGAATAGCCAAAAGCCCGGACAACTGTTCTATTGCCTGTTCCGGGATATAATGGTAGCAGGATTGGATCTCTCGCAGAATTTGGAGCAACTGCTTTGCTTGATGATTGTTCTTTTCCGCGAGATCCTGAATGAATTGTTTCATTTTATCCGCCTGGCTGGGTCTTTACGTGTGGAAAGAATGAACTCCTTTGCGTACGCACTATATGCCAATCTTTTAAATAATCCAACCATTCGGTAAAAATACCCGTTCGAGTCGCCATGGCAAAAAAACCCGTCACATTTAAATCAACCCTAGCATTTCCGAACCGGGCTATTGCTCATTTTTACAGCCGGATTGAACAGCAACGCCAGATCCTGCAATATATCCGGGCGGTGTTACCGGAAGCGCTGGCAAAACAGGCGCGCTACTGTGTAATAAACGATAAAAAATTACTGATTTATACGGATTCCGCTGCTTGGGCATCACAATTACGCTTTTATAGCAAGGCTATCCTTGCCGCTATCGCGCCAATAGCACGTGAATCTGTCACAATTATGCAGGTTAAAATCCTTACCGAGCAAAAAAGCCCTGACAAGCAACCTGTAAGGAAAATGAATATTCCATCACCGGAAAAGATAGAAATCATCCGGAAGCAGGGTCTTAATGCTCCGGATGATCATTTGAAACAAGCGTTGCTAAAGTTGAGCGCAACGTTGCGGCGACTCTCCGGCGATGCCGGATAGTCAGAAAGCGGTTTTACGCGGCAGATCGCGGCGATTGCGCGGAACGCATAAAGGAAATCGGCGCGTCTTCCTCTTCGTCAAACGTAACCATTTCCCACGCATCCTTATCATTTAATAAAGTACGCAGTAATTTATTGTTCAGTCCGTGCCCGGATTTATAACCGGTAAAGGCGCCGATCAAACTATGCCCCAGGAGATACAGGTCGCCTATGGCATCAAGAATTTTATGTTTGACAAACTCATCTGCATAACGCAGACCATCTTCATTGAGTACCTTATCGTCATCCACCACGATTGCATTATCAAGACTGCCTCCCAGAGCCAGATTATTTTGCCGGAGCATGTCGATATCCTTCATGAAACCGAATGTTCTAGCCCGGCTTACTTCCTTCACAAAAGTAGTCGACGAAAAATCCATGGTCGCGGTTTTGACATGGTCTGCAAAAGCCGGGTGCTCGAAATCAATGGTAAATGTCACCTTGAAGCCTTCAAATGGTTCAAAAGCAGCCCATTTATCACCATCTTCGACCCTGATTGCACGTTTAATGCGAATATATTGCTTAGGGCTATCCTGCTCATCAACTCCGGCTGACTGCAGCAAAAACACAAAAGGACCGGCACTTCCGTCCATAATGGGAACTTCAGCAGCACTGACATCGACGATCGCATTGTCAATGCCCAACCCGGCAAATGCCGATAGCAGATGTTCTATGGTTGAAATCTTTACATTACCTGCAACCAGCGTTGTCGAAAGCATGGTTTCGCCAACATTTTCAGGTGACGCATCGATGACAATCGGTTCGTCTAAATCAACGCGGCGAAATTTAATACCCGTATTCGGTTCAGCAGGGCGTAAAGTCAAATACACTTTATCGCCCGTATGCAGCCCTACGCCTGTAGCCCTGATTGTATTTTTTAAAGTTCGCTGTTTAATCATAAAATAAAGAACGCCGAATTGAGAGGCAAAAAAACAGGAATTCTAACACAATCAGAGCCAAAAAAAGAGATCAAGTCGTCTTCCTCTAAACCAGTAGTCGGTCATTATAATCATGACGGGTAAACTGTAGGTGCGAATTCACTTGCACTGCGCGTATACCCTCATGGACATAAGTAAATCCGTACCACACTTAATTTTACTCATTAAAACAAAATTACCAGTGCACTAGTCGGCCTGACGTCTTAGAAAAGCCGGGATATCCAGATAATCCAGATCAATATCTTTTTTAGGCTGTGCTCCGAATCGGGTTTCCCTGTTTTCAGGTCTGTTTTGGCGCATTACCGTCGGTTTATCGAGCACGCCGTAATCAACTTCACCAGCCGCTGCCTTCTGTACAAGTTTAACCGGTGACTTAGTCGCTGGCATCGCCATTCCCATGCCTGTGGCAACAACAGTGACTTTAATTTCATCGCCTAACTCAGGGTCAATAGCGGTACCAATCTTGATAATCGCATCTTCCGAGGCAAATTCATGAACAATATTACCAACTTCATCAAACTCTGCAATGCCCATATCGGCAGCGGAAATATTGACCAGAATACCACGAGCGCCTTGTAAGTTGATATCTTCCAGCAAGGGGCAAGCGATCGCTTTTTCGGCCGCTTCGCGGGCGCGATGCTCTCCTGTTGCCGACCCGGTGCCCATGATCGCCGCTCCCATTCCCGCCATGACGGTTCTGACATCGGCAAAGTCCACGTTAATCATGCCGGGATGCACAATGAGTTCGGTAATGCCTTGCACCGCATCCAATAATACGCCATTAGCCGCTTTAAATGCATTCACTAATGAAACGCTGCTGCCCAGCACCCGTAATAATTTCTGATTAGGAATGGTTATCAGCGAATCGACATATTGCTCAAGCTCGGCAATGCCTTTTTCTGCCACAGCCAGTTTTTTCTTGCCTTCAAACAAAAACGGCTTGGTCACTACCGCCACGGTCAGAATACCCATTTCCCTGGCAATTTCCGCAATAACAGGAATCGCACCCGTACCAGTACCGCCCCCCATGCCGGCAGTCAGAAACAGCATGTCCGCACCTTCTATCACCTCTTTAATGCGTTCTTTATTTTCCTCCGCCGCTTGTTTTCCGATTTCAGGATTGGTGCCAGCGCCCAGCCCCTTGGTCAGTTCAACACCTAATTGAATAATCGTACCGATATTTAATCTTCGCAAAGCCTGCGCATCGGTATTTGCACAGATAAACTCTACACCGTCAATATGGCTGTCGACCATATGATTAACCGCATTACCGCCGCCGCCACCGACACCAATAACCTTAATGACGGCTGTTTCGGTACACATGTCCATTAATTCATATTTCATTTTCGCTGCCCCTTAAATATAACCCTACGAATTATTAAAAATTACCTTGAAACCAATTTTTCATTTTTAAAAACAATCCGGCCCCTTCAGAATCAATGATTCTGTCGCCGCCCTGGTGTTCTTTTCCATACATTAATAAGCCAACTCCCGTAGAATGAATTGGATTTTTCACAACTTCGGTTAACCCGGTCACATTCTGCGGAATACCCATGCGAACCGGCATATGGAAAATTTCTTCAGCCAATTCGATCAGTCCCATCACTTTTGAACTGCCACCAGTCACTACGATCCCGGCCGCAATCAATTCTTCATAGCCGCTGCGCCTTAGCTCCGCCTGCACCAGCAATATCAGCTCTTCATAGCGCGGCTCTATAATCTCGGCCAGATTTTGCGTCGAAATCTTGCGTGGCGCCCTATCGCCGATACTCGGCACTTCAATGACGCCGTCAACGCTGGCCAATTGCGTTAATGCACAGGCATATTTTTGTTTGATTTCTTCCGCATTCAACGTCGGTGTACGCAAGGCAACAGCTATATCATTGGTGACCTGATCGCCGGCGATTGGAATGACAGACGTATGTTTGATCGCGCCATCGACAAAAATGGCAATATCCGTGGTCCCGCCACCGATATCAATCAAGCAGACGCCCAGTTCCTTTTCGTCTTCGGTCAGTACCGAATTGCATGACGCCAACTGCTCAAGCACAATATCATCGACATCAAGCCCACAGCGACGAATACATTTGATTATATTCTGCGCGGCGCTGACACTGCCCGTCACCATATGGACTTTTGCCTCCAGGCGTATACCCGACATGCCGATAGGCTCTTTTATACCTTCCTGAAGATCGATAACGAATTCCTGCGGCAGAATATGCAAGATCTTCTGATCAGCCGGAATAGCGACTGCACGAGCAGAATCAATGACCCGGTCTATATCATACTGAGTCACCTCCTTATCCTTGATCGCTACGATGCCGTGAGAGTTAAGGCTTCTGATATGGCTGCCGGCAATACCTGCAAAAACCGACCGGATCTGACATCCCGCCATTAATTCAGCCTCTTCCACGGCTCTCTGAATTGATTGCACGGTTGATTCCAGATTAACGACCACACCTTTTTTAAGTCCGCGCGATGCTGTTGAGCCGATGCCTATGACTTCTATTTTGTTCTCACTCGTAAGCTCACCTACAATAGCCGCGACTTTTGAAGTTCCGATGTCCAGTCCGACTATTAAATTACGCTCTGTTTTTTTCGCCATTTTTGTTTACTCTGTGTCGCCTTCTCTAATTGCCCATCTGTTTAATGTTCGGGGTTTGCAATTTTTTCCAGTCAATTTCAGCAGTTCCGGGCTTCCATGAAACCCCGTAGCCATTGGGATATCTCAAATCGACTATAGCCATCGCATCAATCTGTTCTTGTCCTAATACCGTCAGCGTCTTCAAGAAACGCTGTAATTTTTCTAACGGCTCGTTGCGTCCCAGCAGTATTTCCATACCCGTCGCCAGCTTGATTTTCCATGACCACCGGTCATCAATGCTGAACTCCGCCAATTCCATGGATTGGTCCGCTAAAGCTGTTTTAACGCCCTTCATTATTTCCAAGACTTTCCCATGCTGCTGATCTGGACCTACAAGCAGAGGCAACGTCTGGAATTGATCTATATTTTTCGGGGCAAATAACTCGCCTCTCTCAGTCAACAGGCTTTGCTGTCCCCAACGTACATAAGGTTTTTTCTCATGCACCTTTATATCAATCGCATCAGGCCAGACCCGTTTGACTGCCGCGGATTGCACCCACGGCAGTTGCGCGACGGCTTCATGTATCGCCTGCATATCCGCCGCAAAGAAACTGGTCATGACCAGCGGCCGCAGCGCTGTTTTTATTTCATCCTTGCCAAGGTATTGAAATACGCCCTCGATCCTGACATATTTGATGGGCATCGCGCCGGAGCCATAGCTTTTAACTCCCTGCCCACACAGCCAGATCAATCCGATTAATAATATGGCGCCCAGGATTTTTACTGCCTGCCTGTCCATTAGCCGATACTGGTTTCCAATATCCGCCAGACCAATTCATCGAAATCAATACCGGCCTGTTTGGCCGCCATTGGCACCAGACTATGATCCGTCATGCCCGGCACGGTATTAATCTCAATTAATTGATACTGGCCGTTGTCATCAACAAATACATCGAGTCTCGCCCACCCCTTAACGCCCAGCACTTCACTGGCTTTTACCGCCAGATTCCGCAATTGCAACTCTTCGGCCTCATTCAGGCCGCATGGACAATGATACTGCGTCGTTGTCGCCTGGTATTTTGCTTCGTAATCATAAAATACATGCGGTGTTTCCAGGCGAATCACCGGCAGCGCTTCGCCGTTCAATACGCCAACCGTATATTCCCGGCCCGTTACCCAGGACTCTGCGTAGACATCGCAGCGAAAATCCGCCGCGGTTTTTAATGCCCTGCGCAGTTCATCAGGATTGGCCGCCTTGCTCATGCCTATACTGGAGCCTTCCTGGGCCGGCTTGACGATAACCGGGAAGCCCAGCTTTGCCGCACAGTTATCCAGGTCATTTTCATCTTTCAACAAAAACCATTCAGGCGTGGCTAATCCATAACCCTGCCAGCATAGTTTGGTTCGGAGCTTATCCATGCTCAATGCGGAGGCCATGACACCGCTGCCGGTATAGGGAATCCCCATCACTTCCAGAACAGCCTGAAGCACGCCGTCTTCACCGCCCCGGCCATGAATAATATTGAATACCCGGTCAATCTTCCGCCCGCCCAGGGCTTCTATAGGACTGCCCGTAACATCGATGGCGACGGCATCAACACCTTTGCGCTTTAATGCTTCGTATACAGCGGCGCCGCTTTTCAGCGAGACCTCCCTTTCAGCGGCCGATCCGCCCATCAATACGGCAACCCGCCCGAATTCTTGCGGATCTGTAATCCTCACAGGCTTCATAGTGCCACGCCTACCATACAAACTTCAGTCTGCAATTCAACCCCCTGACTTTCCTTTACCTTAATCTGAATATAATTAATTAGTGCTTCGATGTCGGCAGCCGTCGCCGTGCCGAGATTTATAATAAAATTCGCATGTTTTTCCGATACCCGAGCGCCGCCGATGGCATATCCTTTCAAACCTGCCTGCTCTATCAGCCTTGCCGCATGATCGCCTTCCGGATTTTTAAACACTGACCCGCAGCTCGGCTGGTTGGTCGGCTGCGATTTGGCCCGTTTTTCCAACAAACCTTTTATCCGCTGCAGGCTCTCTGCCGTATCGCCTTGCCGCAATGTCAATTGCGCCGCCAGAAACCATTCGTCGTCAAAGCCTTTGACGGACCTGTATTTAATCTCGAAATCCCGAGGAACTCGGACATTGACCTGACCCGACGCATTTAGCATGTCAACATTTTTTACGATCGCCCAGGTTTCGCCGCCAAAAGCGCCGGCGTTCATTTTCAAAGCACCGCCCATCGTCCCCGGTATACCCGCCAGAAACTCCGCACCGATGAGTCCGTGCTCCGCACAAAAGCGCGCCACATGCGCGCACGGAACGCCGGCTTCCACATAAACCGTCCCGTCCAGAGCCAGTTTCATTTCTTTTAGCCGGCTTTTGGTATTAATGACCGTACCGCGTATGCCGCCATCCCTGATTAATAAATTACTGCCCAGCCCCATCCAGAATATCGGCTCGGCAGGAGCCCCGCTTGAACCGGATAGCGCAGTTATAAAATCGATCAAGTCCTGCCGATCATCAGGTATGTATAACCGATCGGCCGGCCCGCCGACTCGCCAACTGGTGTATTTCGCCAGCTTTTCATGGTTCAACAGGCAACCTTTCATCGTAATGGCCAATTTTTTTTCATATGATCCGACCCAGTTATTAACCCGCCAAAGCCTCTGATATTAATTGCGGCAATTGCGTGGCGATTTGCCCGACATTACCGGCGCCCAAAGTCAGAATCACGTCATCGGCTTTTACAATGCCGGCCAGTATTTGCGGCAAGTCTTTCCAGTCTTCGACGAATACAGGATCGACCTGGCCGCGCATGCGAATAGTCCGGCTTAATGCCCTTCCATCCGCCCCCGGAATGAGCGTTTCCCCTGCCGCATAGACATCCATCAGAATCAGCACATCGACGGTGGACAGAACCTTTACAAAATCCTCAAATAAATCCCGCGTACGCGTATATCTGTGCGGTTGAAAGATAACGACCGCGCGTCTATCTGGCCAGGCCTGCCGCAGTGCCTCAAGCGTTGCGGCAATCTCGCGGGGATGGTGTCCGTAGTCATCGACCAAGGTTAGTTTACCGCCGTCTATTTCCAGATCGCCCTGAATTTGAAACCGTCTGCCAATGCCCTTGAATGCGCCCAGGCTTTTTACGATCGCCTCATCATCAACATTCAGGTTAGTTGCGATACTGATAGCCGCCAGCGCATTGAGCATGTTGTGCCAACCCGGCATGTTCAACGTAACCTGCAGCGGCGGATAGTCGCCCCGGCGAATCACTTTAAACGAGGTATGCATGCCTTGCTGCTTGATATTGATCGCACGAACGTCAGCATCGGGATGAACACCATAGGTAGTCACCGGCTTGGAGATCTGGGGCAGAACGTCTCTGACCCCTTCATCATCCAGACACATGACCGCCAAGCCATAAAAAGGCAAATGGTGCAGGAACTCGATAAACGTTTCTTTCAGGCGCTGATAGCAGCCTTGATACGTCGCCATATGATCCTGGTCGATATTGGTGACCACCGCCATCATAGGCTGTAAATATAAAAAAGAAGCATCGCTTTCATCGGCCTCGGCCACCAGATAATGCCCCAGGCCCAGTTTGGCGTTGCTGCCGGCGCTGTTCAGCCGGCCGCCGATGACGAAAGTCGGGTCAAGCCCGCCTTCAGCCAGCATGCTGGCCGTCAAGCTGGTCGTAGTGGTCTTACCGTGTGTCCCGGCCACGGCAATGCCAAACCTGAAACGCATCAACTCGGCCAGCATTTCCGCACGCGGAATAACCGGTATTCTATTCAGATATGCTTCATCGATTTCTTCATTGCTGCGGTCTATGGCGCTGGACGCAACCACCACATCGACTTTCATGACATTTGCGCGCTTATGGCCGATATTGATCGCCACACCCAACTCGGCGAGCCGTTGTGTTACCGAACTCTCTTTAATGTCGGAGCCGGAGACCTGATACCCCAAATTGGACAAGACTTCCGCAATACCGCTCATGCCGGTCCCGCCTATGCCGACAAAATGTATCCGGTCGATTTTGCCTAATACCTGTGCCTGCATCTGGATATTGGGAGAGTTCATAAACCGGCCTCGGCTATACAATAACCGGCAACAACTTCAGTTGCATCCAGACGAGCGCATTGTTTTGCGGTATTACTCATAACATCTAATTGTTTCAGCATTTTTGTTATCTGTTCCGCCAACGTTGCGGCATTCAAGTCTTTCTGCATCAAACACATCCCGGCACCGGCATCGGTTAAATAGCGGGCATTCGCTGTTTGATGATCATCAATGGCATGCGGCAACGGAATAAAAATTGCCGGCACGCCCAAGGCCGCGACTTCACTGACGGTCATCGCGCCGGACCGGCAAATTACCATATCCGCCCACTGATAGGCTGACACCATATCATCAATGAAAGCGCTTACGTCCGCATTAACACCTAGGGCCTGATAGCGGTTCCTGACCTGCTCGAACATAGCCGTACCGGTCTGGTGCTTTATCTGTACGTTTTTAAATTGCGTAACGGCTTCCGGAACGACCTCGTTCAATACCTGTGCCCCCTGACTGCCGCCGACGACCAAAATGCGGATTGCCTGACTGTCCTTCCGCCTGCCGTTAACGTCGAGTCTGCTTAAAAACTGTTTTCTTAACGGGTTTCCAGTGCATGTTGCCTTTACATCCTTGTTGAAACTGTCGGGAAAAGCCTCCAGAATCCGGTTTGCTATTATTGCCAATAACCGGTTAGTCGTACCGGGTACCCGGTTCTGCTCATGAATAACCAAGGGTATACCCAGCAGTTTTGCCATCAGTCCGCCAGGCCCCGCAACGAAGCCCCCCATGCCCAGAACCACATCGGGATCGCGGCGCCGTAAAATATTAAAAGCCTGAGCACATGCCCTTACCAGCATCAATCCGGCTTTTATTTTCGTCATAATGCCTTTGCCGCGCACACCTGAAACCGACAGCCAGTCAATCTCTATTCCGTTTTCCGGAACAACCCGGCTTTCAAGCCCTTTATGCGTCCCCAGCCAACTGACTTGCCAGCCTTTTTCCACCAGCGACTGGGCAACAGCCAGGGCAGGAAAGACATGGCCGCCGGTTCCACCGGCCATGATGACTATGCGCTTGCCCATTCGGAGTTTCCTTTAGGTCGGTTGGCATTTATTGCATAGACCTCGCTCTGCACGCGAAACAGCAGCGCCATCGCGCAGCACATAATCATCATACTGCCGCCGCCGTAGCTCATCAGGGGTAAAGTCAGCCCTTTCGTGGGCAAAATCCCCATGTTGACGCCCATATTGACGAACGACTGGAAACCAAACCAGATGCCCAGTCCATAAGCGATAAAAGCGGAGAACCGTTGTCCCGCCCTTTCTGCCGCCGCGGCCACTTGGAAAGTGCGCCATACTAATAATGAAAATAAACCGATAACGGTCACCACGCCCAGCAAGCCCAGCTCTTCGCCAATCACTGAAAACAGAAAATCGGTGTGCGCTTCCGGCAGATAAAATAATTTCTGTATGCCGCTGCCCAGCCCCACGCCCAGCCATTCACCGCGCCCGAACGAAATCAGTGCCTGAACCAGCTGAAACCCCGTATTCAGCGGATCGGCCCAGGGATTCATGAAACTCGTCACGCGCACCAGGCGATAGGGCGAAAAATAAACCAGCAGCATTGCCAGCACGGCGACCACCGCCAGCAAAACGAAGAATTGCGACAATCGGGCGCCGGCCAGAAACATAATGCCCATGGCAATGCATAAAATCACTACGGCCGAACCAAAATCCGGCTCCAGCAACAGCAATATGCAGGCCAACGAAAACAATGCCAAAGGTTTGACGATACCGTAGGCCGATTCGCGCACGGCCTGCTGATGCCGGGTAACATAACCCGCTATATAAATGACGGCGAAGAATTTAACCACTTCCGACACCTGTATGCGCAAACCGCCTACAGACAACCAGCGCACACTGCCGTTAACCTTTACCCCCAGACCGGGTACCAGCACCATGACCAGCAATAACAGACCTGCTATAAACAGTCCTGGTCCCCATTTTTCCCACACATGCATGGGGACCGCCATCACACAGGCGCCCAGGAACAGTCCCAGCCCGATGTGCATGAGCTGTCTGATCGGATAATACAAGCTGTCATCCGCCATTTTTACGCCCAAATGCAATGATGATGAGGTCACCATGACAAAACCGATCAGCAACAACCCCATGCATGTTGCCAGCAACAGCGGATCAAAATGAAATCGCCAGGCCCGCGGCATTTTGGCGCGATCATTCATGCCACCAGCTCCAGCACTGCCTTGGTAAATTTTTCGCCGCGATCCTGATAACTTTTAAATTGATCAAGGCTGGCACAGGCCGGTGAAAGCAATACGCTTTCACCGGCATCAGCCAGATTGGCGGCGATCTGTACCGCCTGAACGATATTTTCAGCGGCATAGATAGGCACACAGCCATTCAGCGCCTGCTCTATCAACCCCGCATCTTTGCCCATTAACACGACACTTTTGGCTTTTTCCTTGATTACGGGCCTCAATTCGTTCATATCGGCGCCCTTGGCATCGCCGCCGGCGATAAGGATCACTTTGCGGTCATAGCCCTGCAAAGCCGCGACGCAGGCACCGATATTAGTCGCCTTTGAATCGTTAACCCAGGTAACGCCGCGTATTTCGGCGACCCGCTGCATGCGATGCGCCAGTCCTTTAAATTTTCGCAGTGCCCTGCACATGGACGGCTCGTCCAGTCCTACAGCGGCTCCTAATGCCAACGCGGCCAGTGCATTGGCCGCGTTATGCCGGCCTTCAAGCGGCAATTCGGCCAGCGGCATCAGCAGAGTGTCGTCGTGCATCAGATATTCTGTATTAGCGTTTGCTGCAAGGTAAAAATCCGCATGCTTGCGGTTGATAGAGAATGTCAGCACTTTTCTATCCGCATCCTTCATCGATTCGACTATAGGATCATCAGCATTGATTACCATGACGCCATTGCCATTAAATACCCGGCGTTTTTCCTCGGCGTATTCGGCCATATCGGCATGCCGATCCAGATGATCGACCGTCACATTGAGCACGGTCGCAGCCGCCGCATTAAAAACGGTCGTCCTTTCCAGTTGAAAGCTGGAAAGCTCCAACACATACAGATCCGCATCCTGTCCCAGCAAATCCAGGGCCGGGGTTCCGAGATTCCCGCCTACCCCCACGCGTTTACCCGCCTCTTTTGCCATTTCCCCTAGCATGGTTGTCACGGTGCTTTTACCGTTGGAACCGGTAATCGCAATCACCGGCACATCAATGGAACAGGCAAACAAATCAATATCGCTGACGATTTTCGTGCCATTGGCAATGGCTTTGACAATGGCTTTTTCATTAAGCGACACACCGGGACTGACGACCAGATGCGTGGCAACATTAAAAGCCGCCTCATCGAATCCGCCGGTAAAAACCGCCGCATCCGGCATTTGCTGAGAGAGCATGTCCATTAACGGCGGCTTGGCTCGACTATCGATAATAGCGAACTTGATTCCCAAATCTTGTAAGTAACGTGCCGCTGAGATTCCTGTTATGCCAAGGCCGACCACTAAAACCTTGGCAGTCTGCGGGTCCAGCGCAAAATTCTTTTTTAACAATTCTGTAATCGCTGTCTTATCCATTTTCTTATCTCAATTTCAAAGTTGCCAGACCGATCAGCACCAAAATAACGGTGATGATCCAGAAACGTACGATAACCCGAGGCTCGGGCCAACCTTTCAACTCAAAATGATGATGAATAGGCGCCATGCGGAAAACGCGTTTTCCTGTTGTCTTGAAAGAGGCAACCTGGATAATCACGGATACCGTCTCCATGACGAAAACACCGCCCATAATCATCAGCACAACTTCTTGCCTAACCAGTATTGCTAGTACACCTAAAGCTCCGCCCAATGCCAGCGCGCCGACATCGCCCATGAATACCATTGCGGGATAGGCGTTAAACCATAAAAATCCTAAGCCGGCGCCGATTAAAGCGGCGCAAAATACGATCAATTCCCCGGCATTGGGCAAATAAGGAATAGCCAGATATTCGGCAAATGTCACGTGCCCTGACAGATAGGCGAAAATACCCAGGCCGGAAGCCACCATGACAGTCGGCATAATGGCCAGGCCATCCAGACCGTCGGTCAAGTTGACGGCATTGCTGCTGCCGACGATGACGAAATAGGCCAGCACCACATACATCCAGCCCATGTCCACCATGACGCTTTTGAAAAAAGGCACGATAAACTGCGTTTCCGCCGGCAGCACCGCCGTTTTATACAGGAAAACAGCGGCGATTAAGCCGATAGCCGATTGCCAGAAATATTTCGCTTTAGCCGACAAGCCGTCACTGTTGCGGCGAATCACTTTTCGATAGTCATCGACAAAGCCGATAACACCATAGCCCATGGTGACCAGCATAATGACCCAGATATAACGATTGCCGAGATCGGCCCACAGCAGGGTACTGATGGCAATCGCAACCAGAATCAGGGTTCCGCCCATGGTAGGGGTACCCGATTTTTCATAATGCGTTTGCGGGCCGCATTCGCGGACACTTTGCCCAATCTTGTTACGGCTTAATTTCCTGATCATCACCGGCCCGACGATGAACGAAATCATTAATGCAGTTAATGCTCCAAGTATGGCGCGAAAAGTCAGGTAGTGAAAAACCCGAAACCCGCCCTCGAATGTCATTAAATAATCCGCCAAATAAAGTAACATTTTTTAAATCCTGAAATTTTCAACCAGAGCCGCCGCTACATTTTCCATGTGCCGTGCTCTAGACCCTTTGATTAAAATCGATTCGTTGCCTTTTAGTTCTTGTTTTAATACATCGATCAACTCATTCTGGGCCTCAAAAAAAGTAGCGCCCTGACCAAAGACCCGTACTGTATTTTTGGCATCGGCGCCCATAGCCAACAAGCGCACGACACCGCTGGACTTAAGCAACTCGCCCATTTCCTCATGTATTTTTTTACTCTCCGGCCCCAGCTCGCCGAAAGCCCCCAAAACCACCCAAGGGCTGCCTGGCATGTCTTCCAGCACGGCGAGTCCCGCTTTCAGCGAGGCAATATTAGCGTTATAGGTATCGTCAATAATGATATTGCCCTGCCGGCTTACCAGTGGCTGCAAACGCCCTGTTACCGGCTTGACGCTTTCCAGTCCCTGTTTAATCTGGGTCAAGTCTATCCCCAAAGCCAGACACGCAGCGGCGGCGGCAAGGGCATTAACGACATTGTGCCGTCCTGCCAGTTTTAACTCTACCGCCAGATTTCCCTGAGCGGTGACCAACTCAAATCCGGTAGCAAATTCGGGGCAGGCTATGCCTCCGGTATAGACACCGTTAGTGTGAATTTCCGTTTTGATTGACCGGGCAGTCACATCAGCGTTGTCATTTAAACCGAAAGACAGGCTCTTACGGACTCCGGCTATGGCTTTCCAGTAATTGAAATAAGCATCATCGCGATTTAACACGGCAATGCCATCATCTTTGAGCGTCTCGATGATTTCTCCTTTCGCCCTGGCAACACCGTCCAAACTGCCAAAACCTTCTATATGCGCCGCCCCTACGTTCGTGATAATCACAACATCAGCCTGCACATAAGTACTGGTATAGGCAATTTCTCCTGGATGGTTCGCCCCCATCTCAACCACGGCATAACGATGCCGATCCTCGAGCCGCAGTAAAGTCAAAGGCACGCCGATATCATTATTCAGGTTGCCTTGAGTAAACAATACCGGATCATTGACAGCTAATATGGCCGCCACCATTTCCTTGACCGTGGTCTTGCCGTTACTGCCGGTCATGCCGACCATTGAAACCGGTGCTTTTCGGCGCCATGCGCCGGCCAGTTCAGCCAGCGCTAAGTGGGTATCATCGACAATTATATGAGGCATTGCGGCCGTAACCCCTGTATGTACGATGGCCGCGGAGGCGCCTGCCCGCTCGGCCAAATCGACGAAGTCATTACCGTCGAAATTGTGCCCCTTGATTGCCACATACAACTGCCCGGGCTTAATGGCCCTGGTATCGATGCTGACAGAGGAGATAGCCATATCCCGCCCGACCAACCGTCCCTGCACACAGCGGGCGATATCGCTTAGCATCATCTCCATCATTGCGCCGCTCTCGCTTTTAATGCGTCAATCACGACTTGCCTATCGCTAAACGGTATTTTTACGCCATTGATCTCCTGATATTGCTCATGGCCTTTACCGGCAATCACGATACAGTCGTTTTTGCCCGCGCTTGCTAATGCTTTTTGTATCGCCTGCTCTCTGTTTTGTATCACTTCAACCTTACCCGAACTGCAACCAGCCAAAATGTCATTCACTATATCGCGTCCATTTTCAAAGCGCGGATTGTCATCTGTCACGATCACATGATCCGCCCAGCGCTCAGCACAAGCCCCCATTTGCGGACGTTTGCCGGCATCCCTGTTGCCACCGCAGCCGAAAACGAGCCATAACCCTTCTTTACAATGCTTCCTGACGCTGGATAAAACTTTATCCAGCGCATCCGGCGTATGGGCATAATCGACAAAAACCAGAGGCCCAGAATCTCCACCACCCAAGCGCTCCATGCGGCCGGGCACCGGCTCCATGCGCGTCAACCGGTCAGTGGCTTGCTTCAACGTAGTCCCCATTGCCAGCATAACAGTCAACACAGCCAGGACGTTCTCTATATTAAAATCGCCGTATAACGGCACTTTCACCCGCTGCTGCTCGTGTCGCCAGCGTATGTCAAATTCAATGCCATCGGCTTTATGCAAAACATGTTCTGCCGCTACGTTCTCGGTTATCGCCGCTTTTTTTCCCTTGCGGCTAAATCCCCATACGGCTACCGATTCAGGCACTGCCGCCATGATTTGCCCGCTATAATCATCATCCAGATTCACTACCGCAAAAACCAGGCCGGGCGTCTGCAATAAAGCCAGCTTAGCCTTAGTATAAGCGTCCATTGAGCCATGGTAATCAAGGTGATCGCGGCTGATATTGGTAAATACGGCGCCTTTAAAACACACGCCGTTAACGCGGCCCTGCTCCAGACCGTGCGAGGAAACTTCCATCGCGACCATTTGTTTTTTAGCCTTGACGAGTTCTCCCAGCATATGCTGAACAGCCAGGGCGTCGGGCGTCGTGTTCAGTGTATTGCTGAGTTTGCCCCACGTTCCCCAGCCGAGCGTACCGATAACGCCGCAATCATCCATAAGCTGGCTTAAAAATTGACTGCACGAGGTTTTTCCATTCGTGCCTGTAATACCGATAACATCAATTCGCCGAGAGGGGGCGCCGTAAAAGCGCGCCGCAATCTCACCTAATGAAAATCCCAGATTTTCTACCGCGACAACCGGAATGGAGCCAACCCGCTCCGCCAGTCGTTTACCTTGCCCGGCTGGATCAAAAATCACGGCGCGGGCGCCATTGGCGATAGCCTGCTCAACATGCATCAATCCGTGTTGCAAGGCACCGTTCAAGGCAATGAATGTATTGCCGGCGACTACCGCACGGCTGTCCAAGGCCAAACCAGTGATGGTCACTTTATCGCCGACCACCGCTAGCCCGCTTAATAAATCTTCCAGTTTCATGGCCATGTTATGATGGTTTCTGCGTCAGCAATATCGGCATGGTATCTTCCTTATCGGGCGCAACACCCAGCACTCTTAATGCGCCAGCCATGACTTTGGAAAACACGGGAGCGGAAACCACACCGCCGTAGTATTGGCCTGCGGAAGGTTCGTCAATCATGACCACAATAACCAGCCGTGGATCGCTGGCTGGCGCCATGCCTGCAAAAACAGCCTGATAGGTTTTATCGAGATAGCCACCGGGGCCGGCCTTTTTAGCCGTTCCGGTTTTACCTGCGACTCTGTAACCATCGACTCGGGCTTCATAGGCTGTGCCGTCTTTCATGATCACGCTTTCCATCATCATCCTGACACGCCTGGCCGTCTTGGTTGAAAACACCCGGCGCATATCCTCATCTTCGTCCCGCTTCAACAGGCTAACCGAATGCAGAATGCCGTCATCGGCCAAAGCCGTATAGGCTCTAGCCAATTGCAAGGCAGTCACATTCAAACCGTAGCCGAATGACAGGGTCGCCTGCTCAAAAACATGCCATTTATCATAATCAAGCAAACTTCCGCTGACTTCGCCAGGAAAACCGGCACCCGTCACTTTTCCAAATCCAAGCTTGTCGTACAGCCCCCAAAAATATTTGGGCGGCATTTTCAATGCCATCTGGCTGACGGCCACATTGCTGGACTTCTTCAGCACTTCTGTCAAAGTCATTGTGCCGTAATTATGTACATCCCTGACCAGGCGACGCCCGACCCGAAGCATGCCATTGGTTTCAAAAACCTCGCCTGGATGAACATACCCGCCATCTAAAGCCGCCGCGACCACAAAGGGCTTGACCGTCGACCCCGGCTCAAATACGTCCATCATCGCCCGGTTCCTGTATAAACTTTCTTTTAAATTTTTTCGGGTATTCGGATTAAAAGACGGCTGACTCACTGCCGCCAGAACTTCTCCGTTTTTTGCATCCAACACCACTAAAGTGCCTGACTTGGCCTTATGTTTTTCAACAGCCAGCTGCAATTCCCGATACGCCAAATACTGGATGCGCTGATCAATACTTAAATCGAGATTTTTCCCTGAAACAGGCTCTTTAATACTTTCAATATCGTCAATAATACGGCGCCGCCCATCTCTGATAACCCGTTTACTGCCCGGAATACCTTTCAAGACTTTTTCATACCCTGCCTCAAGCCCTTCCTGCCCGATATCATCCACATTGGTAAACCCGACTAAATGTGCCGACACTCCGCCCGTAGGGTAAAACCGCTTAAACTCGCGCTCAAAAAAAACTCCAGGCAACTTTAATTCTTTTACCTGATCGGCATACCCTGGATTAACCCGCCGAGCGATATAAGCAAATTGCCGGTTGCTATCCTCTTTAAGCAGCCCAGTGATTTTCCCATCCGACAGGCCCAGCAGTTTTTCCATTTGCCTGACTCGGTCTTTCGGAGCTGATTTAAGCTCTCGGGGATTCACCCAAATAGATTGCACCGGGGTACTGATAGCCAGCGGCTCTCCATTCCTATCTTTAATCATGCCTCTGTAAGCGGACACCGACACGTCATCCACTTGTCTCATATCGCCCTGATCCTTCAGAAACTGCTTATTCAATACCTGTAAATCGACCGCGCGCCCAACCAATATCGCCATGCAACTCATCATGAAAATCATGACGAATCTCCTTCTGCCGGAAAAATCCTCGGCTTGCGGACTTGCTTTCTTTTCGCCTTGAAAATCTATCATTTACGGTTTTATATAAATAATTTTTTCCCGTAAGGGCATAACCAGTTTCAATTGCTCCCGTGCTACCAGTTCAACCCGATTCTGTTCCGTTAAAGTAGTCAATTCCAATTGCAACTGCCCCCACTCCACTTCATACTGATCCAAAGCCCTTTCCTGTTTCTGGATCTCGATAAAAATCAGCCGCGAATAGTATTTGCTGTAAATCACTGCCAGTGCCGATATCAGAAGCACCATCAGCAGTGCTCCCACAACCAAAATTCGATCTGTCGCCACTTAAATTCTCTCTGCCACCCGCATTACCGCGCTTCGTGCCCTTGGGTTTTGGGCAAGCTCTTGCTTACTGGCTTTTATTGCCTTACTTATTTTTTTAAAAAAGCCCTTATCAATATCAATCTCCTTGATAGGTAGCTTGCCCGGATTGTATCTGGCCCCTGACTCATCCCTGATAAAACGCTTTACGATCCTGTCTTCCAAGGAATGAAAAGAAATGACAACCAACCGGCCGCCCGGTTTCAGGACTCGGGCCGACTGCTGTAACACATTTTTTAATTCCTCCAGTTCCCTGTTGATTTCAATGCGTATCGCTTGAAAAGTCCGTGTTGCCGGGTGCTTGTGTTTCTCTCTAACCGGCACGACCTCTTCAATCAATTCAGCCAATTGTCGAGTTGTTGCGATAGGCGCTTGAACTCTTCTTTCGACAACCGCACGGGCTATGCGTCGGGCAAAGCGCTCTTCACCATATTCAAACAGAACCTTAACAAGCGCCTGCTCATCAACAGCAGCCAGCCACTGCGCCGCCGATACGCCGGCATTACCATCCATGCGCATGTCCAACAGTCCGTCACGCAAAAAACTAAACCCTCGCTCAGGATTGTCCAGCTGAGGAGACGACACGCCCAGATCGATCAAAATCCCATCAATGCATCCGGTCAGCCCTTCCCTGGCCACTATATTTTCCAGTTCCGAAAAACAATTATGTATTAATCTAAAACGCTCATCCTTAAGCATTTCTTGTGCATAACCGGAATTAATTGCATCGGCATCACGATCGAAAGCCAGCAACCGTCCAGATGGCCCTAACTGATCCAGAATCCCTCGACTGTGGCCTCCTCGACCGAATGTACAATCCAGATAGATGCCTTCTTTTTTTACCGCTAACTGCTGCAGGGCTTCTGCAAACATAACGGGCAAATGTATCACTAACAAATCTCCCGTCTTAAAAGGATAAAGATCCTAGATCTTCCAATCCTTCATTATCATCGCCATTAAGCCATTCATTTTCTTTTGCCGTCCATGCCTCTTCATTCCAGATTTCAAACTTATTAAGCTGACCAACCAGAACAATTTTCTTTTCCATTTGCGCAAATTTTCTGAGTTTTTCCGGCAGCAGCAATCGCCCCTGCCCATCCATTTCGCATTCAGAAGCATTGCCGATAACGAAACGCCTTAACTTGCCTGCCATCTTATTCAAGGTAGGCAATTTACTGATTGTCTGTTCGAGTTTTTCCCATTCAGGTAGAGGATAAAGCCACAAACAACCGCTTTCTCCAACACACCGCTCATCCACGGCAACCGTCACAACCATTTGACGCTCGCAGCACTCCTGCAATTCCTCGCGATAACGCGTTGGAATAGCGAAACGCCCTTTGTCATCAAGATTGATTGAGCTGATACCGCGAAACAAGATTTACCTCAAATTCCCCAAAAAACCATTTTTTTCCACTTTTCGCCACTATAATTCACTATAGATTTCAAACCTGCCTGAGTCAAGGACGATTTCATTTCTAATCTTTCTTTTTTGACAATGACTTACGTAACCTTAAAGCACAGGTTGAAGCGCATAAAACCCCTTGAAATAAATCTTATGCTTTATCAGAAAGTTAATTGATATTATGGCAGTAGTACTTTAAGGAAAAGCGTCTTAAAACCAGCAGACTTTACCAATAAAGAAAGGAATAAGGAGGAAGGAATTGCGGCAATATTTACCGAACATTTTCAGACAACTCTAACTTCAAAAATGTTTATTGGATTGCGCCTCGAGGGTATTTTTTAAAGCGCAAACGAAAGAAAGAGCCGGCCTGTAAGCCGGGTTCTGTCTAGAACAGTCATTCATCTAGGCTGCAAGTCACCCTGCAGCTCAAGCAATCTACCCAGGAACCGCGCGGGCCACGCGTCTGTTCCTCTATTTGATCTTGCTCCGGGTGGGGTTTACCCTGCCACTCCTGTTACCAGTTGCGCGGTGCGCTCTTACCGCACCTTTTCACCCTTACCAATCCAAAGGACTGGCGGTATATTTTCTGCGGCACTTTCCGTAGGCTCACGCCCCCCAGGCGTTACCTGGCACCCTGCCCAATGGAGCCCGGACTTTCCTCCATCTTATCTTGACGATAAAACAGCGACTGCTCAGCCGACTCTTTCAATGCATAGTCTATCACATTTATTAAACAAGCGTCTTGACGCGTTATATTAACGTTCAGACTAAGCGTTTTTACTTATTGCATATCCAAGGCCGCTTGGTATAACAATTTCTTCCTTACACCGGTAATTTCTACAGCCATGGCAACCGCCGTTTTAATAGAACATTCACGCAATAGTATACTCAGTACTTTGCGCTGCTCCTGGGTTATAACCTGTTCATTTTTATCGATAATCGCACCATCGACAATCACGACAAACTCGCCTTTTCTCATATTGTCGTCGCTCTCGACTAATTCCAGCGCACTGCCCAAATTGGTTTTTACAATGGTTTCGTGCAGCTTGGTTAATTCTCTGGCAATAACTATCTGACGATCCAGCGGCAACACTTCAACCATATCCCTTAGCGTTGCCAGAATCCGATGACTAGATTCATAGAATACCCAAGTGATCGGGCACATCAGCTTTTCACGAAAAAACGTCTGCCTCGCCGATGAAGTCCGGGGCAAAAAGCCTTCGAAAGAAAACCGCGTAACCGGTAATCCTGCCGCCGATAATGCAGCAATCAACGCACAAGCGCCCGGCACGGGCGAGACATCCAGTCCCGCATCTTTCACCATGCGCACCAGCGGCATGCCCGGATCACTTAGCAAGGGCGTACCGGCATCTGAAACCAGTGCAATAGACCGCCCCATCTTCAGTTTTTCCAGTAAGCCTACAGAAACCGTTTCTTCATTATGCTGATGTAATGAAACCACTTTATTGCTGATACCATAGTGCTGCAGCAACATTCTGACATGCCGGGTGTCTTCCGCGGCAATCAAATCGACTTGTTTTAATATTTCCACCGCTCTGAAGCTAATATCTGCTAAATTACCTATTGGAGTAGCAACAACATATAATTTGCCGCATGGACTTGACATTGGACATTCTCACTTGAAAACTTCTAATTTTAAGATTCGGCTACAATATAAGCCGCTGTTGTTATGTACCTTGCTTCCGGCCTTTCCGATTTTTTCCGGTTGCGCCATGCAATCTGTTAATAGCGATCGATTTCAAGGACAAACCGTTCCCATTATACAAGACCCCCTGATCAATCCGGCGCCGCCATTGTATCAGCAGCCCGCCCAAAAATTGCCTCCCGAACAAATCCAGCTTCAATTGCAGGCTATCGCGGCCTTGATTCAAGCCGGCAATAATAATGCAGCACAAAAGTTCGCCGAAACCCTTGATCCGGCCACCATGTCCGCCCAACAGCGCGATCAACTGAATCTGTTTTATGCTCAGATTATGCTTAGCGCTGGAGAGGCTGAACAGGCCCTAAACAGACTGGAATTGATCCAAGCCCAGCAGCTAAGCCCGGATAATAAAATCAAATATTTTCAATCACAGGCCTTTGCATTTTCATTAACTGGCCACCTGCTGAACAGCGTCAGATCCAGAATTGAGCTGAGCAAGCTATTAAGCTCTCCCGACGAGCGCGACGAAAACCAGGCCACTATTCTTGAAACATTAAGCCTGATGCCCGAATCAGCGCTGAACGACCAATCGCATACGGCAACGGATGTGCTGGCCGGCTGGCTATCCCTGGCCGGCCTGTTGAAACTGAAAGAGCGCGACCCCGTCAGTTTTGATCTCGAATTAGCCAAATGGCGCGAAACTTTTCCAGGCCACCCGGCTAACTCTTACTTACTGAAAAATATGGCGGACAACATGACCAATCATCCGGGGTCGATTGCCGTTTTGCTGCCTGAATCAGGACCTTTCGCTCAAGCCTCCAAAGCCATCCGCGCCGGCATTATGGCGGCCTATACCCATCAGGACAGCAACGCTGCAAAACCCGCCATCCGCTTTTACGATACCGAATACTCAACCGCAGTCGCTTTGTATAATCAAGCGGTCTCAGACGGAGCTGAATTGATCATCGGTCCGCTTCGTAAAGACCGCATTCAAAGTCTTGCCGATTCAGTTGTATTCGATATACCCGTGCTGGCTTTAAACCATATCGAAGGTTTGCAAAAAAATAATCTCTATCAGTTCAGCCTGAGCCCTATGGATGATGTCGACCAAATCACCCGCAAAGCCTTGCATGATGGCCATCAAAAAGCGTTATTGCTGCTACCGGAATCCACTCAGGGGAAACGTATTGCCGATTATTTTACGGAATACTGGCAGGAGTTCGATCACTCGATTCTCGAATCGCAAACCTACAACCGTAAGGACACCGATTTCTCCTCAGCCATTAAGAAACTGCTCAATTTCGATGAAAGCGAAAACCGTTACAACAGGCTTCGCCAACTGATACCGTCGGTAAAGTTCACGCCTCGAAGACGCCAGGATGCGGATGTGATTCTGTTAAGCGCTTATGGTAATGAAGCACGCCTGATCAATCCCCAACTGCATTATTATCAAGCCGCCAACCTGCCTGTTTATGCGCTGCCGGCTATTTATACCGGCCAACCAAATCCATCGCTGGACCAGGACCTCAATAAAATAACGTTTTGCGATACACCCTGGCTGCTTGACTCCGACCAAGGCAAGCTCAGCATGAGTGCCCTGCAAGATATCTGGAGACAATTTCCCAACTCTTATTTGCGCCTGATTGCCATGGGTATCGATGCCTACAATTTGATTGCTCAATTGGATAAAATCGATGTTATACCGTATACCGGCGCCACCGGAACCTTATCGCTGATGTTTGACGGCCGTATCAAACGTGAACTGGTTTGCGCCAGATTTACAGAAGGCCGGCCTGAAATAATCGATATCTCCAAAAATTCACCCAATACTTCCTTCACGCATGAAGACCGGCCAACACAGGAAGCGCTACCGATAATTGAATATGCTGACTAAACTCAAAGCGAAAGCGTCCCACCTGACCCGCGGCGAAAATGCCGAAGAACAGGCTCATAATTTTCTGCTTACTAAAGGTCTCAAACCGGTTTGCCGTAATTTCCGCTGCAAACAGGGCGAGCTCGATTTGATCATGCTTGATAAGGAAACACTGGTTATCATTGAAGTCAGATTTCGAAAAACCGACAAATACGGCAGCGCGCTTGAGAGCGTTACACATAAGAAACAATCTCGTATAATAGCGGCAACACACCTTTATTTATCATCCAATAAAACAGACAGACCTATCCGTTTTGACGTTGTCGCTATTTCCGGCAACGGTAATATAGATTGGATACAAAACGCCTTTTAAATTTAAAACTTCCATGAGCCTGCAAGACCGCATCATCAATCATTTTTCTGACAGCATCCAGACCAAGCAGGATGCCATGGTCAGCCTCTGCGAACTGATCGAATTCGCCTCACAACGTTTGGTCGCCACCTTACTGAATGACAAAAAGATATTATCCTGCGGTAACGGCGGCTCGGCAGCCAATGCCCAGTTTCTGTCCTCGGCCATGCTCAACCAGTTTGAACGCGAACGCCCCTCATTGCCGGCCATTGCCTTGACTACAGACACAGCAACTCTCACGGCCATAGCCAATGACTACCATTTCGATGATATTTTTGCGAAACAGATCCGGGCGCTCGGACAAAGCGGCGATATCTTAATGGCGTATACCGACGACAGTAATGCGGCCAATCTCGCCAAAGCCATTACTACCGCGCACGATAAAGATATCTCGGTTATCGCCTTGACCGGTCATGATGGCGGAATGATTGCACCGTTATTGAATGAAACCGATATAGAAATTCGCGTACCATCAAGCTCAATCGCACGCATACAGGAAGTGCATTTACTGATCACGCATTGCATGTGCGACCTGATTGATCATCAGCTTTTTGGCGGCTAAGCCCATGAGAAACCATCTATTATTGCCCCTTCTGATCGTAATCAGCCAGTCAATAAACGGTTGCGCAATAACCGGAAAAACGGTCAATGAGCGTCGCCACGGCAATGCTGTATTGACCGATAAGCGCATAGAATCCGATGCGTCCCGTAAATTAAAAGCGGATGATGAGATAGAAAATGATTGCCATGTGAATGTGGCGGCATATAACGGAATAGCCTTGGTTACAGGCGAAGCGCCCACCCCCCGCTTGCGCAATAAAATCATTTCCATAGTCCGCACTATCTCTGACATAAAACAGGTGCATAACGCCTTGCTTATCGCAGAGCCCAGTGCTGAAGAATCGCGTGCCAATGATGCATTAATCACCGATAGCTTGAAAACGGAACTGACTGGCATCAATACCATTCCCGGATTTAATGGCACTGAAATAAAAGTAATCACTGAAAACGGCGTGGTTTATCTGATGGGACTGGTGCACAAAAATGAAGGGGCGGCGGCTATAGAAGCCGCCAGAAGAACTGCCGGAGTAAGGAAAATCGTCACGAAGTATGAATATCTCGACTGAGCCCGCGCTAATGCGCGCTACAAGCCTCAATGAGTGCTATTTCGCATACAATTCGCTGCTGCCGTCCATATCCCCGGTCTGAACATACAATAATGGCAACCCCTGGTTGAGCATTGCCGCGTCAGTGACTGTACAGATTGCGATTTTATGATCGCCAGCGTCGGCATAACGACTGACTTCACAGTCGAAATACGCAAGACTTTCGGATAATATCGGCGCGCCTGTTTGGCTTATCTGCCATTGGAAACCGGCCATCTTATCTCTGAGCCCGGGACGGCCAAAATGCTCGGCAATGGCCTGTTGGTGTTGCCCCAGGACATTAACGGTACAAATACCGCCCGCTTGCAGCAATTTATAAGAGTAGTGCTGGGGATTAATACTCAATGCCAGCAACAACGGATCAAAAGAGGCCTGCATGACCCAAGCGGCAGTAAAGGCGTTTTGATGAATACCGTCACTGACGCCTATGACATAAATCCCATGGCTGATCAGCTTAAACAAACTGTCGGGATTTTCAATCACGCTCCGCCACCAGTTTTATACGCATCGACAAATCAACGGCTCGGACATTTTTAGTCAGTGCCCCGATAGAAATATAATCGACGCCCGTTTCGGCAATCGAACGGATATTGTTCAGGTCGATGTTACCCGAAGCCTCCAGTTCTATGGCGCCGGCATTCAGCTTTACCGCGGCCTGCATGTCTTCAAGAGTAAAATTGTCCAGCATGATGCGATCGGGCTTTGCCGAGATAGCCTGCTCCAATTCCTGCATGGATTCGACCTCTACTTCGACTGGAACCGACGACTTTGCTCGCGCCGCCTCAATAGCCCTGGCAATGGAGCCGGCCGCAATAATATGATTTTCCTTGATTAACACGCCATCATACAAGCCAATCCTATGGTTATAGCAACCGCCACAGGCTACCGCGTATTTTTGCGCCTTCCTGAGCCCTGGAATGGTTTTACGGGTATCCAGCACTTTACAACCAGTGCCAGCGACAGCCTCCGCATACTGCCGAGAGACAGTTGCCGTAGCCGATAAAAGCTGCAATAAATTTAAGGCGGTACGCTCTCCGGTTAGCAGGCTTCTGGCTGGACCGCTGAGTCTGCAAAGGAGCGTATCTTTGTTGACTGTCTCACCTTCATCCACCAGCCAGTTAATGCTAATGTTGGCGTTTAACTGCATAAAGACCGCATCAAACCAATCCCGGCCACAAAGAACCATGGTTTCCCGTGTAATAACCTCGGCTTCGGCATGCATGGTTTCTGGAATAATTTCTGCCGTTACATCTCCAGAGCCGATATCTTCAGCAAGAAAACGTTTTATTTCTGCAATTTTTGATTGTTCTATCATAAGTTGTTTAATACTGAGAGCGCTCGCTCTACGATGGATTCGTCGCCCAAGGTTACAATAGCTGCGCGCCCTTGTCTAAATTTTTCAGCCAACTCCTGAACCTTAATTTCCAGCACTTTTGCGCCATTCTTGCCGACAAACAGCATGTTTTCCGTTTCCACGCTTTTCCATATCAGCTTTCCCCATTGTGGGATCGTCTCCGATTCGAAGGCCACCCAAGTATGCTCGGCCATATTATTCACCTGTTCGGCATGTTTATCCATAATGGCTTCGCGCTCAATATCCTTGCTCTGCTCCACAGCCGGGCTAACTTTATTAACACTATTGTTCTCTGTCGCCTTGTCTTTCTTATCCATTAGGATAATGTGCCGCACGGCAAGATCCTTAAAGAAACGTGACTGCGCGTTTTTATCATATGAAATACGATCCAAGCCGCTTCTCAACTCCTTGATCATGCCAGGCAAAAATTTTAATATCTGTTTTTTTGCACTTTCATCCGCCGGCGGCAGTACGCTGACGGTCAGTTCTTCCATCACCCGTACCGATTTTTCCCAAAGTTTAGGCTCTTCATTTCTGCGGACGTGATCAACCAGCAAAACATGCTGCCAGACATCACGCAGAAACTCGTCAATGACCGCCGGCACGGCCTTTCCCCGCACGCTGTCATCTATAGCCTTGGTTACGGCTTTTTTGCTCATTTCCAGCGATTCTTTATTTTGCATTAACTGCCGGGAACGGTCCTCAAGAATCTGAACCCGCTGCTTATGTTTTTCCAGGTAACGGGCAAATTCGCTAGCCTCATGTTCCCAGTTGGGTTGCTCAAACCCTCCTTCCTTAGTCATTGTTTTTACAACGCCGACAATACGCTCGTAAATTAAGCGGTCACCATGGTCAGTCTGATTTAAAAACAGTCCGGCTATAAATAAATCATTCAGTAATCGCCTGATGGGGTTGTCTGAGTCGATAAAAACACTATACTGCCCTAGCGTAACCGCGGCCATGGGCATTTCCAATCGTAGCAGGATGGATTTTACAGTGTCTGTTAGTGAGTTATCGCTGCTAATTTCCTTAAAAATCAAACTCACCAAATCGAGTATATCTTCATCGCATTTGGCCAAACTCTTAAGATAACCGCTGAAATTCAGCTCTTCGAGTTTTTTAATAACTCGCCATTTCAATGGCTTCTCGTGCCCACTGTCGGCATGATCAAATGCATAAAACTGGCTGAGAATTTCCAATGCATGAACTATTTCAAATGTATCATAAGTGACATCATTCTCGGGCTTTGGAATTAAATCGTAAACTGAAGGAGTCCTCACCAAACGCCATTGATCCAGTTTTTTTTGTAACGCTTGAAATTCTTGACTGATCGATTCACTATTTGCGATAGTCGGTTCAGACGCCTCCTTGATTTCGCTTACATCATATGATAGCGCCGCGCTTTCCGCTTCCAGTTGCTTAGTCAACTCACTGTAAATGAAACCCAGCTGACTGAATACATAATCTTCAAAGGATCTATAAACGATGATTCGAAACTTCGTATTTAATTTCAAGGGCTTGATGACCTCAACCAAAGCATGAACCAGGCGTCGCGGTGAAACAGGATTATGGCGGTCGGAAAAGGCCTGTTTTCCCATCTGCATTGAGATTTGCCTGTTCAGATGGTGCAATTGGTCATGAAAAGCGTGCTCACAGCCCTGGATAATCGTAGCGACCGCATGGTTTTCCTCTACCAAGGCATCGTTTGCCAGTGAAGCCGTGGCCACATTTATTTTCTGGTCCGGATTATTTAAAGTCTTTCGATGACTAACATGAAAAGCCTCTCCTACTTTAAGCAAATAATTTTGCTTAATTTTTCTGCGTACCGAATGTATATGCTCCAGATGTTCTTTATAATTCGCTTTCTCGCGATCTTTATTCGACTGCAGACCGAACTCAAGATCAATTCGCATGCAGCAATCATCAACCAATTGCTCGAAGTAGTGATAAAAAGCCGACTTGAATCTAGCTAGGACTTCGACATTATTTGACGCGCTGCTCCCCATGCCTATCTGTTGCCGTATGTTCATTGCCATGCGTTTTCCCTTAAATAAATTGCCAGTCCTTGTCAATCAAAGACTATACCTGAACTATGATTTTGATAAATAATAAGCCTTTCCACTGTGAAAACTGTGATCTACTTCCGCTTTTTTCTTTTTCCGATTAGTCCCATGAAAATAGACTGCCACTGGCTGACCGACATTATCCGGATTCCCTCGCCAAACTTTGACGAAAGAACCGAGCCTGCCGATATTTCTTTATTGGTTATACACTGCATCAGCCTGCCGCCGAGTGAATTTGGTACGCCCTATATCGACCAGTTCTTTTGCAATCAACTCCCCCCGGACAAGCACCCTTATTTTAAAGATATTTGTCAACTGACGGTATCTTCGCATTTATTGATTAGACGAACAGGTGAAATCGTTCAATATGTGCCTTTTGACAAGCGTGCCTGGCACGCTGGGAAATCCGAGTACCAAGGACGGGAGCGGTGTAATGATTTTTCGATCGGCATAGAACTTGAAGGAACCGAACGGCTTGCGTATACGGAGGAGCAATATCTGCAACTCGCAGCGGTAATCCGCCTGTTATTCGAAGCGTACCCTCAATTATCGACGGACCGCATTACAGGACATAGTGATATTGCGCCCGGACGAAAAACCGATCCGGGCGCCTCGTTTGATTGGCAAAAACTGTTCAGTTTATTACAGGCCTGATAGTTCAATGATGCCGGGCTTTCTAGGCATGACCGACTTGCTTGGGATGCCCGAAACCGAACGATTCAGCCAGCATCAGGACCACGCCCAGCGTAATGGCGGAATCGGCAATATTAAATGCCGGCCAATGCCAGGACTGATAATACACATCGAGAAAATCGATAACATAACCATACAACAGCCGGTCAATTAAATTGCCGACTGCGCCGCCCAAAACCAGCGCCAGCGCAACGGCCAGCATTGTCTCATGTTTTTTCAGCCTGGCCAGCCAAATCGTGATGCCCACACTGATCACCAGAGCCAGTCCGGCAAAAAACCAGCGCTGCCAACCGCCCGCTTCGCTCAGGAAGCTGAAAGCGGCACCGGTATTATGCACATAAGTCAGATTAAAACCGGGCATGACAGGAATGGACTCGTAAAGCTGCATCGAACTATCCACGGCAATCTTGCTGCCCTGATCCAGAATTATTGCCAATAAAGACAACCATAACCACTTCAACATAGTACTCACGCAAATTGCCGATTCTCGCCGGAACCGGCTACGTTTTCAACACAACGGCCGCACAGTTCGGGATGGTCGCCATGCTCCCCCACGTCATGGCGCTGATGCCAGCAACGCACGCATTTTTTGTATCCGGATACAAGAACTTTTAACTTGACACCGTCAATTTCGGTTTGAATGGTATCATCAGGACAAGCCTGATTAGTCAGGACCGAAGCATTCGATGTGATAAAGACAAAATGCAATTCATCGCCCAGGCGGTTTAAAGCCTCGAAATAATCCGCATCACAATACAGCTCGATCTCGGCATTCAGCGAAGCGCCAATCTCTCCCCGAGCTCGACTTTTCTCCAATTCCTTGCTGACTGCGGTCCGAACTGTCATGATTTTCTGCCAGAATTCACGGCTCATCAATGCATCATCGTCCAGCTTAAACAATCCTGGGTACCAGGTTTCCATGAATACCGATTCGCTGCGCTCACCGGGCATATAATCCCATATTTCATCAGCCGTGTAGCTGATGATCGGCGCCAGCCAGCGTACCAGAGCTTCCAGTACGTGATACATCGCCGTCTGGGCCGAACGCCTGGCCAGGCAATCTTCCTTGGCCGTATATTGACGGTCCTTAATGATATCCAGATAAAAACCGCCCAGATCGATCACGCAAAAATGATGTACTTTCTGATAAATAGATTGAAACTGATAGCTTTCGTAAGCGGCTTTGACTTCTTCCTGTAGCGCATAGGCCCTGTCCACGACCCAGCGGTCCAGCGCCAGCAGATCCTTTGCCTCGACCAGATGTTGGGCCGGCTCGAAACCGTCCAGATTCGACAGCAGAAACCGGGCCGTATTTCTCAAGCGCCGGTAACCGTCCGAGGTCCGGTTAAGGATTTCATCGGACACGGACATTTCGCCGCGATAATCGGTCGATGCCACCCACAAGCGCAGGACATCGGCGCCCAACTCTTTCATGACCGACTGAGGCGCGACCACGTTGCCTCTGGATTTGGACATCTTTTTACCTTCCGCATCCACGGTGAAGCCGTGCGTCAAAACGGCTTTGTAGGGCGCGACGTCATTCATGGCTGTCGAGGCCAGCAAGGATGACTGAAACCAGCCGCGATGCTGATCGGAACCTTCCAGATACAAATCGGCCGGAAACCTCAACTGTTCACGCTTATTGAGAACACAGGCATGCGTGACGCCGGAATCGAACCAGACATCCAATGTATCGGTCATCTTTTCGTATAGCGCCGCTTCCTCGCCCAGCAATTCTTCCTTCTCCAGTTCAAACCAGGCTTCTATGCCTTTTTGTTCGATGCGCTGGGCTACTTGCTCGATCAGATCCGGTGTGCGCGGATGCAGTTCGCCGGTTTCCTTATGGACAAAAAAGGCGATCGGCACGCCCCAGGTACGCTGACGGGAAATGCACCAGTCAGGGCGGTTTTCCATCATGCTTTCAATACGTGCCTGCCCCCATTCCGGAATCCAGGCAACCCGCTTGACTTCATTAAGCGCCTGCTCCCGCAGCCCGTTTTTATCCATCGAGATAAACCATTGCGGCGTAGCCCGGAAGATAATCGGCGTTTTATGGCGCCAGCAATGCGGATAACTGTGCAGAATGGCTTCCTGATGCACCAATCTGCCTTTTTCTTCGAGCACAGTCAGCACATGATCATTGGCACTGAAGACATGCTCGCCGGCAAACAATTCTGTATTAGGCAGAAAAACACCGTTATTGCCGACCGGATTATCGACCGGCAAGCCGTATTTCAGACCCACGACATAATCGTCCTGACCATGCCCCGGCGCGGTGTGGACGGCGCCCGTACCGGCGTCGGTCGTAACATGGTCACCGAGGACAATCGGCACCTGGCGAGCGTAGAAAGGATGTTGCAGCAATTGGTTTTCCAGTGCCGCGCCTTTGCAGTAGGCAATCACGTGATAGTTTTCGATGTCATAGCGCAGCATCGCATCCTTAAGCAGGACTTCGGCGATAACCAGACGCTCATTTTGGCCGTCCTTCTCACACTGAACCACGGCATATTCGAGCTCCGGATTTAAGGCGACCCCCTGGTTGGCCGGCAGTGTCCACGGCGTCGTGGTCCAGATGACAACCGATAAAGGACCGGCGCCTTCATGCTCGGGAACGTGATGACAGCGCTCCATAAACGCGCCTTCATCAATGACCTGAAAACGTACATCGATGGCCGGCGAATGCTTGTCTTCATACTCGACTTCCGCTTCAGCCAGCGCCGATCCGCAATCGGTGCACCAGTGCACAGGCTTGGCGCCTTTGCTCAAATGGCCTTTCGTGCTGATTTTTCCCAATGAGCGCACGATGTCGGCTTCAAAGGCATAATCCATCGTTAAATACGGCTTATCCCAATCGCCTAAAATGCCGAGCCGGACGAAAGCCTCTTTTTGAATATTGACCTGTTTGCCCGCATACTCGCGGCAAGCCTTGCGGAACACAGCCGGAGACACTTTAACTCCCGCCTTGCCGACTTTCTTTTCCACCATCAATTCAATCGGCAGCCCATGACAATCCCAACCCGGCACGTAAGGCGCATCAAAACCGCTCAGTGTTTTCGATTTGATAATAATATCTTTCAGAACTTTATTGACGGCATGACCGATATGAATCTCGCCATTGGCATAAGGGGGGCCGTCATGCAAAATAAACTTGGGGCGACCGGCAAATTGCGCCCTGATTTTGCGATACAGGCTGGCTTCATTCCATTTTTTTAAACGTTCCGGCTCGCGCTGCGCCAGATTGGCCTTCATCGGGAAAGCGGTTTTAGGTAAATTGAGTGTTTTTTTATAATCCATCGTCATACGTTTTTTAAATCCGCAAAAATCTTTTTAGTATCAGCCACATCTTTTACGATCTGAGCCTTAAGTTCTTCCAATGAGCGGAAGCATATTTCATCCCTGATCTTTCGCTTGAAATGCACTTCCACGTAACGCCCGTAGATTTCCTTATCAAAATCAAACAAATGCGTTTCCAGTATCACTTTTGAGCCACCATCGAACGTAGGCCGGGTCCCAACATTCGCAACCCCTTCGAACTCCCGGTCGTCTATGCCGGTCATGGTAACGGCATAGACGCCGACAACCGGAGTGTTTTTTCTAAACATGCGTATATTGGCCGTTGGATAACCCATAGTTCTTCCCCGCTGGTCACCATGTGCGACCCGTCCGCAAACGGAATAACACCGCCCCAGCAATCTCTCGGCCTCGTCCAGGTCACCGACGCCCAATGCATCCCTGATCAGCGTGCTGCTGACGCGTAAGCCATCCAACTGGTACGACCCCGTGTCTTCGACTTGAAAACCGAACGCCTCGCCTTTTTCCTTAAGCATGGCAAAATTACCGCGACGGGCCTTGCCGAAATGAAAATCATCCCCGACGACCAGATGCCTGACATTCAGTTTCTTTATTAAGATGTCGACAACAAACTGTTCGGCATCCCAATTGGCAAGGTATTGATTAAATCGCAATATCAGTAAATCATCAACGGGCAGCGTTAAAAACTGCATCACTTTCTCCCGCAAACGCATCAACCTGGATGGGGCGTTTTTTCCCAGAAAGTATTCCAGCGGCTGCGGCTCAAAAATCATCACAACAACCGGCAGACCTAGATCCCTGCCCCGCGCAGCCAGCTTATTGATCACGGCTCTATGGCCCAAATGCAAACCGTCAAAATTCCCGATAGTCAGAACACAACCATTTTCAAACGGTTCTAAATGGGATAAACCTCTAATTAAACGCATGAATATGACAAATCAAAATTCTTTATTCTATCACGTGTAATTTCGCTTGAGCCCAAAACATAAGTCGGGCGCAGCGAATGAATCGCCTGTAAAACTTATAAATTCGTCAAGTTTCTATTCAAGTACGTTACCGCCATGTTCATTGGCTAAATGTTTGATCCTTAAGCCGGTTAACGCTAATACCAGCGCATAAGCAACACAGCCGATGACAACCCACATCAACAGATTAACGGTTCGATCCAGCACGCTCCACTGCGTCCATCGACCGGCATCGACAAAATAATACAGCCCGGCCGCCATTACGCCACTTGCCAACAAAATTCTCAGAAAAAGCAATGACCAGCCCGGTGCCGGTTGATAGACCTTTTCCTTCAGCAATTTGCCAAGCAGCAAATATGCATTTAAAAAAGCGCTTAACGAGGTCGCCAAAGCCAAACCCGCATGCGCCATGGAAAGCATCAATACTACATTTAAAACAATATTGGCGACAATGGCATATAACCCATATCGAACCGGCGTCTTCATTTCTTGTCGCGATGTGAAACCAGGCGCCAGCACTTTAATCAGGATAAATCCCAATAACCCGAGCGAATAAGCCATGAGGCTCTGTCCGGCCAAATGCACATCGTCAGCACCGAATTCCTTATACTGAAACAGCGTCGACAAGATAGGCTCGGCCAGCACCAGTAACCCAATCGTAGCCGGCATGCCAATCAATAAAACCAGGCGCAGCCCCCAATCCAGTGAATTTGAAAATGCTTTCGCATCCTGAGCCGCATGATTCCTGGATAAGCTCGGCAAAATGACTGTTGCCAGTGCAATCCCGAAAATGCCCAGCGGAAACTCCACCAGACGATCCGAATAATACAGCCAGGAGACGCTGCCGGCGGGTAGAAACGATGCCATCAGCGTATCCAGCAGCAAATTGATCTGGGTGACCGAAACCGCCAAAATCGCCGGAAGCATGAGTCCCATCATGCGTTTGACATCGGCATCATTAAAATCGAGTCTTAATCGCGGAACCAAGCCTAACTGCATTAAGGCCGGTATCTGAAACAACACCTGCACAATGCCCGCTATAAAGACGCCCCAGGCCAATGCAACCACTGGCTCGGCCATTAATGGCGCCAGCCATATGGCAGCGGCAATCATACTGATATTCAGCAAGGCCGGCGTCAGGGCCGGAATGGCGAACTTGCCATGCGCGTTTAAGATACCTCCAGCAAACGCCACTGACGAGATAAAAAACAAATACGGAAAAGTAATTCGTAGCATTTGCACTGCCAATTCATACTGAGTCCCTTTCCATATAAACCCTGGGGCGAACAAGGTAATAAGCACAGGCGCGACGATCATGCCGAGAATCGTGATCAGCATTAAAACCAGCGTCAGGGTTCCAGCCGTTCTGTCGACAAATTGTTTTAGCGCCGCCTGACTGCCATGGGCCTTGCAGTCCGCCAGCACAGGCACAAAAGCTTGCGCGAAAGCTCCTTCGGTAAACAGGCGGCGCAAAAAATTGGGGATCTTAAATGCGACAAAGAACGCATCGGTTGCCAAATCGACACCAAAAAGCCTCGCTATCAGCATATCCCGAACAAATCCCAGCAAGCGTGAAGTCAGGGTCATACTGCCGACTATGGCAGTTGATTTAAAAAGCTGCCTGCTCAATATCTCTCCTTATTATTTGCTGCGCTAAAAATTTGACAATAATAACATTTAAAAAGATAATATGCGGTCTTATTAACTCACATAGCAAGAATCGAGAAATTATGGCTAATACAGCACAAGCTAAAAAGCGTGCGCGACAAGCGGAAAAAAGCCGTATTCGCAACGCAGGACAACGCAGCAATTTACGCACATTCGTAAAAAAAGTCATTGCCGCGGTTAACGCCGGCGATAAGGAAAAAGCGCAAGCCGCCTATAACACTGCCGTGCCCATTATCGATTCAGCAGTAAACAAAGGCCTTATTCATAAAAATAAAGCCGCACGCAGCAAAAGCAGACTGAATTCAAAAGTAAAATCTATCGCTTAACCCCAAGCTTTAGTCTTACCTAAAAAGGCCGCAACTCCTAGAGTCCGGCCTTTTTATTTGCCTGTTTTTTTTACAGCAGCACCATATTATCCCGGTGTATCATTTCCGAATCATCGGCATAACCCAGGATACGCTCAAATTCAGAACTACTCTTGCCCGCTATTAATTCCGCATCCGCCCTGCCGTAATTAACAAGACCCCGAGCGATTTCCATGCCATTTTCATCGACACATGAAACCAGCTCGCCACGCTCAAACCTGCCCGATACCGATTTAACACCGACCGCCAGCAGGCTTTTGCCGTCACTTGTTAACACCTTGACCGCCCCCGCGTCCAGAACCAATCGCCCTTTCACCTGCAACTGCCCAGCCAGCCAGCGCTTTCTCGCCACCAAAGGCTCGATATCCGGCAACAAATGCGTCCCCAGATCAGCACCGGCAAGCACAGCCGTAATCACATCCTCAACGGCGCCGGCCGCAATCACCGTGGCCGCCCCCGACCGGGACGCCAGACGCGCCGCACGCACCTTGGTATACATACCCCCCC
>SWCD01007940.1_pt1 | contig 59345 bp, 52 predicted proteins | sample 4693011 | NCBI WGS metagenome assembly SWCD01 (sample SAMN10267278, study PRJNA491770) | bioreactor metagenome | isolation source: DHS bioreactor inoculated with marine | place: Japan: Omine Ridge, Nankai Trough
CCCCCCCCCCGCACCCCCCGAGGTATTTGCGGACCAAAGAAGCCGCGTGGAGCGCACGGGCCGCGGGCGACGTGGCCACATTGAAGCCGGCGCCGGCCGGGTATAGGCCAGGGCAAAGTGCAATCGAGGAGACCCAGCCATGCCCGCCCCGACCAACCGCCTGAAAGCAGCCCTCGCGGCCGGTGAGACCCAGGTCGGGCTCTGGCTCAGCGCCGCCTCGCCGGTCGCGGCCGAGATCGCCGGGGCGACCGGGTTCGACTGGTGCCTGATCGATGCCGAGCACGGGCCCTATTCGCCCGAGGCGATCACCGCGCAGCTGCGGGCACTGGCGCTCGGCGGCACCAGCGCGGTGGTGCGGGTGCCGGTGGGCGAGGATTGGGTCATCAAGCAGGTGCTCGACATGGGCGCCCAGACGCTGCTGGTGCCGATGGTCGATACCGCCGACCAGGCCGCACGGGTGGTGCGCGCCACGCGCTACGCGCCCGCGGGTGTGCGCGGTCTCGGGTCGGGCGTGGCCCGGGTCGCAGGCTGGGGGCGGATGGCGGATTACCCCGCGACGGCCAACGCCCAGATCGGGGTGATCGTGCAGGCCGAGACCCGCACCGCCATCGCCAACCTCGACGCCATCCTCGCGGTCGAGGGGATCGATTGCGTCTTCATCGGCCCGTCCGATCTGTCGGCCGACATGGGCTATCTCGGCAACCCCATGGCCGACGAAGTGCAGGCGGTGATCGCCGAGGCGGCCGCACGGATCAGGGCGGCCGGCAAGGCGGCCGGGATCATCCACTATGACGCGGCGAATTATCCGCGCTACCTGGATCTCGGGTTCAATTTCCTCGGCGTCGGCGCCGATGTGTCGGTGATGCGCACGGGTTTCGCAGGGGCGTTGGCCAGTGCCCGCGCGGCCGTCGCCCGGTAGGGCGGCCTCCGCGTCCGGCGCGGCGATGACGCACGACCCAAGCCCTCCCTGCGGCACCCGTAGCGGCGATCAGGCCTCGACGAGGTCGGATTGCCGGATCGACCGGGCGTTGACCAGCTCGGCCTCGGCCGGGTCGATATGCGGGCTCTCGCAATCCTCGCCGACAAGGGCCTTGAGGGCGTCGAGACTGTTCCAGACCATCACGAAACTGAAGTGCCGCGGGCTCTCGGGCCGGGCGGCGCCGGGCAGGACGGATACGATCCCCTCGGTGGACGTCATCGGCGGAACGGCGGTGTTGTGAAAGACATCCGCGAAGTCGGCTTCCTTGCCGGGGCGGACAACGACCTGAAAGATACGCAGGATCACAGGCTCGGGCCCCCGTTTGGGTTCCTTGCGACATGAATGCCTCGATCAGATGGTCTTTTGCCCCGTTTCCATATCACAACGCGGGACCGACGTCATTTCGCGGCGGCCGCCCCGCGGCGCCCGAGCTTGCCGGCGCGGCCGCCGCGGCGCTTCTTGAGGAGGCCGGCCCGGTCTGCAAGCCCGTCCATGATCGCCCGGCGTTCGGCGTTGGTGAGCCCGCCCCAGACGCCGATCTCGTCGCGGGTGCGATGGCAGCCGATGCAGATGCCGGCTTCCGGGTGGATCACGCAGATGTTCACGCAGGGCGAAAGCGGGGCGTCGGTCACAGGGTCCTCATCCGGTCGAGCGCGCCCTGCAGGATATAGGCCGCGGCAACGTGGTCGATGACTTCGGCGCGGCGCGCGCGCGAGGTGTCGGCCTCGATCAGGGCGCGTTCCGCGGCGACGGTCGACAGCCGCTCGTCCCAGAAGGTGATGGCCACATCAAGCGCCCGGTCGAGGTTGCGCGCGAAGGCCCGGGTCGACTGGCAGCGCGGGCCTTCGCTGCCGTCCATGTTGCGCGGCAGGCCGAGGATCAGCCCGGCGATGCCGCGGGCGGCGAGGATCTCGCCGAGGCGCGCGGCATCCTGGGTGAATTTGCTGCGCCGGATCGTCTCGAGCGGGGTGGCCACCTGGCGCCGTGTGTCGGACACCGCCACGCCGATGGTCTTTTCGCCGTAGTCGAGCCCGGCAAGCGCGGTGCCCGGCGGCAGGGCGCGGGCAAAATCGGTGATCTCGTCGTGGATCAATTGGCGACCCCGAGGGCCTCGGCGGCGGGGCGCACCGCGGCGAGCCCGGCGGCATCATCGGCGAAAAACTTCTGTGCCTCGGTCCAGACGGTCCGCGCCCGCTCGATCTCGCCGAGCTGCCCGAGCGATCTGAGCAACATGACCCATTTCTCCGGCGGGCCGCCCTTGGTGGCGAGCTCGTCCGACAGCCGCGTGACCATGCCGTCGACCATCGCCGCTCGGTCTTCGTCCGACATCTCGGAAGCGGCGGCGATGTCGTCGGCGTCGGGGCCGGGGAGGGCCGGCGCCGGGGCGGTCTCGGGGGCGGTCCCCGGCCCCGGCGCGGGCGCCGTGGCGGGATCGAAGGCGATGGGATCGCCGAGGCCGGCGTTCTCGGCCGTCTCGTCGATCAGCGCGCGCGCTTCGGGGATCTCGGCGAAGACGCTCTGGGCCTCGCCCCAGATGCCGCGGGCACGTTCGGTATCGCCGAGGATCGCCAGCGCACCGATGAGCTGGGCCCATTCCTGCGGCGTGCCGCCTTCGTTGGCGAGCCGGTCCATCAGCCGGTCGACCATGCCCTGGATCATCGCCGCGCGGTCCTCGCCGCTCATGTCGGCGGCGGCTTCCATGTCTTCGAGAGTGGGCCCGGCCATCGGCGCAGGCGCCGCGGTGGGGGCGCTGTAGTCGACCCCGGCCAGGAAGGCGAGCTGGTCGATCTGGCTGCGGATCGGCGCCACCCAGGGCTCGCCGGCATGCGAGCTTTCCAGCAGCTCGCGCCAGATCCGGAAGGCGAGGTCCGGCCGGTCGTTCTGGCCGTACATGAGCCCGAGGTAATAGCGCGCGATCTGGTCGTGCGGATCGAGCTTCATCGCCAGGTCGAAGGCGGTTTCGGCTTCGGGCGAGACCATACCCTGGGCGGCAAGCACCATCAGCTCGCCGTATTGGGTGTAGTCGTCGTCGCTGACGTCGGCGCCCCGGATCTCGATCACCCGGGCCATCGCCTGATGGGCGGCGCGAAAGTTGCCGAGCGCGGCCTCGTGCTGGGCGAGCAGGCGTTGGCCTTCCAGGTCGTCGGGGCGCTCGGCGACCGCCGCACGCAGCTTGTCGACCACCTCGAGGTAATCGGCGGGAGCTTGCGGCGGCGGGCCGGCCCAATGCGGCAGATCGGCTTCGAGCGCGGCTTGCGTCGGGCGCTGGGCGAGGGCGGTCTCGGCGTCGGCCTTGCGGGTTGCCAGCGGCAGATCCGGCAGCACCTCCGGCAACGCGTACCAGGCCGCGTCCGGTTGCACGACGATGGCGCCGATCCGGCCGTAGAGCCAGAGACCGCCACCGAATATGATCGCCGCCGACAGCGCCAGGACGGTCCAGGTCAGCGCCGGCGGGGCGGCGGCGGTCCTGGTCTCGGCGCGGGCCTTGCGGTCGGCCTCGAGCAGGCGGCGCGAGGTTTCGATCCGGGCGCGTTCGGCCTCCGCCGCGCCGAGCACGCCGCGGGTCACGTCGCGGTCGAGCTCGCTGAGCTGGTCGCGGTAGACCTGGACGTCATAAGCTGCGGTATCGGCGGTGTCGCCCGTACCGGATCCGGCGACGAGGGTACGGCCGATGATGGCGACGATGGCGACCGCGGTGGCGGCGGCGATGATCCAGAAACCGAGCATGGGTCCTCCCCGGCGAAGTGCTCCCTTCCTCTAAAGGAAGGAACGGCCCGGCAAAACCCCCTGCGACGCCACGCCCCGGCCGCAGCGCGGAAAGTTGATCGGCCGTGCGGCGGCACCGGCCTGGCGGTGTCCTGCATGGAAGTTCGCCGGGGTGCCACGGCCGTCGGGAGGACGGCGCGCCCGTGGCGCGACGCGCGGGGCGCGGGTTTCGGGGGCGGATGCCGGACGGGCCGTGCGATCGCGCCGCCACCGATCCGCGCCGGCAGGTGCGGTGACGCGATCGCCGCGTCTGGCCGACCGCTTGCAGCGCTCTGCGACCGGCCCCGACCCGCCGCATGTCGCAAAACCTTCGCCAATCGCCGCGCGGTGCATTGGCATCGGGCGTGAAGCGGCTAAGACTGGGGGCGGAACCTCGAGCCGAAGGAGTCGCGATGAGACGCTACTCGGTCTTTGCCATTGCCCGCGAGGGTTTGCGTTACCATGCCGGCTGGGGCCGGGCCTGGCGTTCGCCCGCGCCGAAGAAACGCTACGATGTCATCGTCGTCGGGGCCGGCGGACACGGGCTCGCCACGGCCTATTACCTCGGCAAGAACCACGGGCTGACCAATGTCGCGGTGCTCGAAAAGGGCTGGCTGGGCGGCGGCAACACCGGGCGCAACACCACGATCATCCGTTCGAACTACCTCCAGGACCCGTCGGCCGCGATCTACGAAAAGGCGCGCGCGCTTTACGAGACGATGAGCCAGGACCTCAACATGAACGTGATGTTCAGCCCCCGCGGTGTCATCATGCTGGCCCAGACCCATCACGAGGTGCGCGGCTACCGGCGCACCGCCCATGCCAACGCGCTGCAAGGGGTGAAGACCGAGTTCATACGCCCCGAGCGGGTCAAGGAACTGGTGCCGATCATCGAGCTTTCCGGCCCGCGTTACCCGGTGCTGGGCGGGCTGTGGCAGGCCCGCGGCGGCACCGCGCGGCACGACGCGGTGGCCTGGGGCTATGCCCGCGCCTGTAGCGCGATGGGCATGGACATCATCCAGAATTGCGCGGTGACGGGGATCGAGACCGTGGCCGGCGCGGTCACGGCCGTCAACACCGCCAAGGGCCGGATCGAGACCGGCAAGCTGGCGTTGGTCGTGGCCGGGCATAGCTCGGAACTTGCCGAAATGGCCGGGTTCCGGCTGCCGATCGAGAGCGTGGCGTTGCAGGCGCTGGTGTCGGAGCCGATCGAACCCTGCATGGACGTGGTGGTCATGGCCAATACGGTGCACGGCTATCTCAGCCAGTCCGACAAGGGCGAGATGGTGATCGGCGGCGGCACCGACGGGTTCAACAACTTCACCCAGCGCGGCAGCTTCCACCATGTCGAAGAGACGGTGCGGGCGCTGATCGAGACCTTTCCGATGCTGTCGCGGCTCCGGATGCTGCGCCAGTGGGGCGGGATCGTCGACATGACCGGCGACCGCTCGCCGATCCTGTCGAAAACCCCCGTCGGCGGCATCTACGTCAACGCCGGCTGGGGCACCGGCGGATTCAAGGCGATCCCGGGTTCGGGATGGGCGATGGCGGAGCTGGTCGCCAGGGACGCGCCCGGCCCGCTCGCGGCCGCGTTCGGTCTCGAGCGGTTCCGCGAGGGACGGTTCATCGACGAAAGCGTCGCGGCCGGGGTGGCCCATTGAGCCCTGGTCGGCAAAAAGCGGCTGGCGCGACCGGCTGTGCGTTGAACGGCGGGGCCATTGCCCCCACATTTCGCTTACGTGAATGCAACGCCTATGCGGAGGGAGAGAGATGTCACAGCGCGTTTGGCTCGTCCTCGTGGTGGTTGTCGCGGTGCTGGTCTTCGGCTTCCTGTACTGGCCGACGGGCACCGATGACGCCGCGATACAGCCGACCGGTGAGCCTGAAACGGCCCAGCCGGCGGAAGAGCCTGCAACGACCGAATGACCGCGGTCGGGCTGCTCGGCAGCCGATGACCGCTCGAAAAAGCCATGGGGCCGGGGGGCAGCACGCCCGCCGGCCCTGTTGTGCCGGAGCGACCGAGGTGCACCCATGCTGATGCTCGAATGCCCCTGCTGCGGGGTGATGGCCGACGAGACCGAACTCGCCCCCGGCGGCGAGGCGCACCTCAAACGGGTCGGGCCCGAAGGTTCGGACGGTGCCTTCGAGAGCTATCTTTTCGACCGCAGCAACGCCAAGGGCGTGCATTTCGAGCGCTGGCGCCATGCGGCCGGCTGCGGCAAGTGGTTCCTCGCGGCCCGCAACACCGTGACGCTCGAGGTCTACGGGACCTACCGGGCACAGGTCCTGGAGCCGCCGGCCGGGATCGTCGCCAGGGTGAAGGCGAAACTGCCCGGCTGGGAGGGCCTGTGATGGTTTCGAATTGCCAAGGCAATCCGACCCGCGCCCGATCCGCAAGCGGACCGGGCCAGCCGAGGACGGCGAGGGGCGCTGCCCCTCGCGCTCCCCGGAGTATTTCCGCCAAGATGAAAGGGCATGTCGAATGACGGCGCGGCTTGAGGGCTGGGGGCGGCTGATCGATCGCGCCGATCCGGTGCGGTTCACCTTCGACGGACGGCGCTACCGCGGTTTTGCCGGGGATACGCTAGCCTCGGCCCTGCTCGGCGCCGGGCGGTTGGTGATCGGGCGGAGCTTCAAGTATCACCGGCCGCGTGGACCGGTGGCCGCCGGTGTCGAAGAGCCCAACGCCCTGGTCGGGCTGGGCATCGGCGGACGGTTCGAACCCGATACCCGCGCGTCCACAACCGAGCTGTTCGACGGGCTCGTCGCCCGCAGCCAGAACGCCTGGCCCTCGGTGGATTTCGACGTGATGGCGGTGAACCAGCTGGTGGCGCGCTTCCTGCCGGCGGGGTTCTACTACAAGACCTTCATGGCGCCGGCGACCGCTTGGAAATCGGTCTACGAGCCGTTCATCCGCAAATCCGCCGGGCTGGGTCGGGCGCCGCAGGGGCCGGATGCCGACAGCTACGAAACCCTCTACGCCCATTTCGACGTGGTCGTGGTCGGCGGCGGTGTCGCCGGGCTTGCCACTGCCACGGCGGCGGCAGAGACCGGGGGCCGGGTTCTGGTGCTGGAGCAGTCGGCATACTGGGGCGGGCGGGCCCCGGTGGATGCCACGGCGGACCGCGGCGAGATCGACGGCATGGCGGCCGAAGATTGGATCAAGAACGCACTGGATGTGCTTGATCGCCAAGAGAATGTCACGCTTCGCCTCCGCACCATGGCAGCCGGTGTCTATGACCATGGCTACCTCGTGGCCGAGGAGCGGCGCGAGGCCAAAGCCCGGCTCGATGGCGGTCCGCGGCGGCGGCTCTGGCGGATCCGGGCGGGGCGGATCGTCACCGCGACCGGGGCGATCGAGCGCCCGCTCGCCTTCGCCGGCAACGACCGGCCGGGGGTGATGCTGGCGAGCGCGATGCGCGACTACCTGGTCAACTGGGGCGTGGCGCTCGGCGACAAAGTGGTGGTGGTCACCAACAACGACGACGCCTACCGCACCGCGCTGGTGCTGCACGACGCCGGCCGCGAGGTGATCGTGATCGACGCCCGGCAGGCGGCGACCGGACCGCTCGCCGAGGCGGCGAAGCGGCGCGGCATTCAGGTGCGGGCCGGGCGGGCCGTGGCCGAGGTCATCGGCGGCCGGCGGGTGCGTTCGGTGCGGCTCGACGGCGCGGGGGAAGAGATCGCCTGCGACGCGGTGGCGATGTCGGGCGGCTGGTCGCCGGTGGTGCACCTGTGGTCGCATTGCGGCGGCAAGCTGGTCTGGGACGAGGCCCAGGCGCTGTTGCGGCCCGACCCGGAGCGCCCGCCGCGCGGCGCCGACGGGGCCGGGTTCGTGCGCACCGCCGGGGCGGCCTCCGGCGCTCTGACCCTCGCCGAAGCGCTCGACGACGCCTGGGTCGCCGGCGAGGCGGCGGGGATCGGCGCCGGCGGCGGGGCGGCCCAGGGCCGCGCACCCACGGCACCGCCGGAAGAGGTTCAGCCGCTGGCCCCGGTCTGGATCATGCCGGCGGATGCGGGCCCGGCGAAGCGGGCCAAGATGTGGCTCGACTACCAGAACGACGTCAAGGTCTCCGACGTCCAGCTCGCCGCGCGCGAGGGCTACGAGAGCGTCGAGCACACCAAGCGCTACACCACGCTGGGCATGGCGAACGACCAGGGCAAGCTCTCGAACATCAACGGCCTCGCGGTGCTGTCGGCAGCACTCGGCCAGACCATCCCCGAAACCGGGACCACCACCTTCCGCCCGCCCTATGCGCCGCTCACCATGGGCTCGATCGCGGGCGAGGCCCGCGGTGCCCTGTTCCAGCCGGTAAGGCGCACGCCGATGCATGACTGGCACGATGCGAACGGCGCCGACTGGGAGCCGGTCGGCCAGTGGCGCCGGCCCTATTGCTACCGGCGCGGCGACGAAACCCAGGCGCAGGCGGTGGCACGGGAGGTGATCAACACCCGCAGCCACGTCGGCCTGCTCGATGCCTCGACGCTGGGCAAGATCCTGGTGAAAGGCCCGGACGCCGGGCGGTTCCTCGACATGATGTATACCGGGCTCATGTCGACCCTGCCGGTGGGCAAATGCCGCTACGGGCTGATGTGTTCGGAAAACGGTTTCCTGGTCGACGACGGCGTGGTGGCGCGCCTCGACGCCGAGACCTGGCTCTGCCACACCACCACCGGCGGTGCCGACCGGATTCACGGCCATATGGAAGACTGGCTGCAATGCGAATGGTGGGAGTGGAAGGTCCATACCGTCAACCTTACCGAGCAATATGCCCAGATCGCCGTGGTCGGCCCCAAGGCGCGCCGGGTGCTGGACTCGCTGGGCGGCATGGATGTCTCGAAGGAGGCTCTGCCGTTCATGACCTGGAGCGAGGGCCGGCTCGCGGGCTTTCCGGTCCGGATCTACCGGATCTCGTTTTCCGGCGAGCTGTCCTACGAGATCGCGGTGCCCGCCGCGCTCGGCCAGGCGCTCTGGGACCGGCTGATGGAAGACGGCAAGGGGCTCGGCATGATGCCCTACGGCACCGAAGCCCTGCACGTGCTGCGCGCCGAGAAAGGGTTCATCATGATCGGCGACGAGACCGACGGCACGGTGATCCCGCAGGATCTCGGGCTCGGCTGGGCGATCTCGAAGAAGAAGGACGACTACCTCGGCAAGCGGGCGCAGGCGCGCGCGGAGATGGTGCGCGACGACCGCTGGCGGCTGGTGGGGCTCGAGACCGAGGACGGGTCTGTCCTGCCGGACGGGGCCTATGTCGTCGCCGAAGGGAACAACGCCAACGGCCAGCGCAACACCCAAGGCAGGGTCACCTCGACCTATTTCTCGCCGACCCTGAAACGCGGGATCGCCATGGCGCTGATCGCCCATGGACCCGAGCGCATGGGCGAGGTGGTGGTCGTGCCGCGGATCGACGGCACCGAGGTCCGGGCGACGATCGTCGATCCGTGTTTCTACGACAAGGAAGGGGCGAAACAGAATGTCTGAATCTGTCTCGGCGCTCGCAGGCGCGGCCTATTCGGGCTATTGCACCGTCACCGAGGCCGGCCGGGTCGGCATGGTCACGATCCGGGGCGATCTCGACGATGCCGCCTTCGCCCTTGCGGTGAAGACCGCGACCGGGCTCGATCTGCCGGGGCAAGGGGCGATCGTCGGCGAAGACGCGGGCGAGGGCCTGAAGCTCGCCTGGATGTCGCCCGATGAACTGCTGCTGTTGTGTGACGCGCAGGCCGCGCCGGGCCAGGCGTCGGCGCTGGCCCTCGCCCTTGAAGGCAGCCACGCATTGGCGGTCGATGTCACCGACGCTCGCGCCGTCTTCCGCGTCGCCGGTGCGGCGGTGCGCGAGGTCATGGCCAAGCTGACGCCCGCAGATGTGGCGCCGGGCGCCTTTGGCCCGGGCCGGATGCGGCGCACCAGGCTCGGCCAGGTGCCCGCCGCCTTCCGCATGGCCGACGAGACGACGTTCGAGGTCATCGCCTTCCGCTCGGTCGCGCTCTATGTGTTCGATCTGCTGTCGAACGCGGCCAGGCCGGGCAGCGAGGTGGGTCTATTCGTCACCCCCCGGTGACCCGGGCGAGCGGCTACCCTCCGGTTGTGCGCGACAAACCGACCACCAGAGGGAGAACGCAGATGAAACGAACCGCAATCCTGGCGGGGCTGGCCCTGGCACTCGGCGTCGCCGGGGCCGCGACCGCCAAGACCTATGCCTGCAAATTCGCCGGGCGCGATGTGGGCAAGACCATTTCGGAGAACGTGGTCATCCGCCACGACGAGTCGAGCGGCCAGGTCACCGTTCAGGACGGGTTCACCAACCACTATGTCGGCTCTCCCGTGCCGGCCACGCTGAAATCGTTGAACGCGACGCGGGCGCTGTTTTCCTGGTCGCTGCCCAGTTTGAAAGACGAGAACGGCAACTGGATCCCGGGCATCACCTTTTCGCTCAACATCATCCGGGCCACGGGCAAGGCCTCGATCACCAGCAATCCGCAGGGCAATTACAGGTCGGGGCGCGCCGACGGCGCCTGTTCGATCAAGTAGCGCACGGGTATTCGCAACGGGCGACGGGGCAGGGCAAGACCCTGCACCGACGGCTTGCGACCCGGAGCGCGGCCGGGCCTTCGGTGGCCGCTGCCGGCCGGACGGCGGATTGTGTCACCGCCTCACGATAAGGTGACCGGGGGCGGGCAAGGAAACCCGGGGGGTTGACCCGCCCCCCCCGCACAGCCCATCTGTTCCCTGACAGAAACACTAGAGTAAAGGAAGACCCCCATGTCGTTCGACCTTCCCGACCTGCCATACGCCCATGACGCGCTCGCCGATCTCGGCATGAGCCGGGAGACGATGGAATATCACCACGACCTGCACCACAAAGCCTATGTCGACAACGGCAACAAGCTGATCGCCGGCACCGAGTGGGAGGGCAAGAGCCTCGAAGACATCGTCAAGGGCACCTACCAGTCGGGCGCCGTGGCCCAGAACGGCATCTTCAACAACGCCTCGCAGCACTGGAACCACACCCAGTTCTGGGAAATGATGGCGCCCGGTGCCAAGGCGATGCCCGGCGAACTCGAGAAGGCGCTCACCGAAGCCTTCGGCTCGGTCGACAAGTTCAAGGAAGCCTTTGCCGCCGCCGGGGCCGGCCAGTTCGGTTCCGGCTGGGCCTGGCTGGTGAAGGATACCGACGGCACGCTCAAGGTCACCAAGACCGAAAACGGCGTCAACCCGCTGTGCTTCGGCCAGACCGCGCTGCTCGGCTGCGACGTCTGGGAACACAGCTATTACATCGACTTCCGCAACAAGCGCCCGGCCTACCTCAGCAACTTCCTCGACAAGCTGGTGAACTGGGAAAACGTCGCCTCGCGGATGTAGCCCGCACCACCCCGACAGATCGCGTCCGGCCCCCCTTGCGGGGCCGGTCCCGTTTTCGCCCCCAACCTTTTCTGGTCCGGACATTCCTCGGGAGCGGTCCGGGCAGGGCCGGTGCGAACCGCTGCGCGCCGATCTAGAGACGCTCGAAGGTGCAGGTGAAATGCCGCATCGACCTGGGCTCTTTCACGATCCGGTAGCCGCTGAGACGGTCTTTCATCTGCGCCAGTTCCTCGAAGGCCTCGACGATGTAGTCGGCGTGGCTCTGGGTATAGGTCCGGCGCGGAAAGGCCAGCCGGACGAGGTCCATCGACGCCGGCGTCTCCGAACCGTCGGGGTGGCGGCCGAACATCACCGTGCCGATCTCGACCGAGCGCACCCCGGCGATCTCGTAAAGCGCCACCGCGAGCGCCTGTCCGGGGTATTCCAGCGGCGGGATATGCGACAGCCAGCTGCGCGCATCGACGAACACCGCATGCCCGCCGGCCGGTTTGACCACCGGCACGCCGAGCGCATCGAGGCGTTCGATGATGTATTCGTTGGTGCGGATCCGGTAACGCAGATAGGCCTCGTCGACGATCTCGCTCAGCCCCTGCGCCAGTGCTTCGAGGTCACGCCCGGCCAGCCCGCCGTAGGTGGGAAAGCCTTCGGTGCGGATCAGATGGGTGCGCGCCATCTCGGCGAGGTCATCGTCGTTCAAGGCGAGCCATCCGCCGATGTTGCCGAAGGCGTCCTTCTTGGCGCTCATCGTCATGCCATCGGCCTCGGCGAAGCAATCGCGCACGATCTCGGGGATCGAGCGATCCTGCTGGCCGGGCTCGCGCTGCTTGATGAACCAGGCGTTTTCGGCGAAGCGGCAGCCGTCGATGAAGAACGGCCGGCCATGGGCGCGGGCGGCGGCGGCGACGGCGCGGATGTTTTCCAGGCTCACCGGCTGGCCGCCGCCGGCATTGTTGGTGATGGTGAGCATCACGCAGGGCACGTCGGCGCCATGTTCGGTGAGGTAGGCCTCGAGCCTGGCAATGTCCATGTTGCCCTTGAACGGGTGCAGGCAGGACGGGTCGCGGCCCTCGGCGATCACCAGGTCGTCGGCAGCGGCGCCGGTCGATTCGATGTTGCCGCGGGTGGTGTCGAAATGGGTGTTGGAGGGAATGCGCCTGCCGGCCCCGCCGAACACGTCGAACAGGATCGCCTCGGCAGCCCGGCCCTGGTGGGTGGGGATCACGTGTTTGAACGGCATCAGCGCCTGCACCGCGTCGCGGAACCGGTAGAAGCTCGGCGACCCGGCATAGCTCTCGTCGCCGCGCATGATCGCGCCCCATTGCGCCGACGACATCGCGCCGGTGCCCGAGTCGGTCAAGAGATCGATCAGCACATCGTCGGACTTCAGCGCGAAGACGTTGTATCCGGCCGCGCGGATCAGCGCCTCGCGCTCGTCGCGCGTGGTCATGCGGATCGGCTCGACGGATTTGATGCGGAAAGGTTCGATGATGGTTTTCATCGTCTGGGCTCCTGGTTCGGGCCCCCGGAGCAACGCGGCAACTCGTCAACGCGAAGGGACCCAAGCGCCACGGTTGTCCACATCGCGTGGACCGCGCTCAGCGCCCATCAAGTTGCGCAGGTTTTCTGTCACGACAGGGGCCGCGCCGTCAAGCCTTGACAGGCCAGCCCGAAACTGGCCCATGGCCGGGATGAACCGGGCGGCGACAGGCATGGCGGCGATGGTCGGGGCCACGGTGATCTGGGGCCTGTCGTCGATGTATTACAAGGCTCTGGCCGATGTGCCGCCGCTCGAGGTTCTGGCCCATCGGACGCTGTGGTCGCTGGTGTTTTTCGGGATCGTGCTGGCGCTCAGGGGGCGGCTCGGCGAGCTTCGCCGGCTGATCGCGGCGCCGCGCAGCCTCGGTCTGGTCGCTCTGTCCGCCGCCGCGATCTCGGCCAACTGGTTCTTGTTCATCTATTCGATCCAGAAAGGCCGCGCGGTGGAGGCCTCGCTCGGATACTACATCTTTCCGCTGGTGGCGGTGCTGCTCGGGCTTGGGCTGTTCGGCGAACGGCTCGGGCGGCTCAAATGGCTCGCGGTGGGGCTCGCCGCCCTCGCGGTCGGCGTGCTCACCCTGGGGCTCGGGGTCGCGCCCTGGATCTCGCTCGGGCTCGCCTTCACCTTCGGGCTCTACGGCGTGGGCAAGAAGTGGCTCGCAGCCGGGCCGACGGTCTCGGTCACCGCCGAGGTGGTGGTGCTCGCACCGCTGGCGCTGGTCTGGCTCTGGGGCGCGCATGCCCAGGGCTGGGTCGGGCTCGGTGGCGGCGCCGCGGGCGCTTTCGGCGCGGATCTGACCGACAGCCTGCTCTTGATGTTCTCGGGTGTGCTCACCGCGACGCCGCTGATGCTGTTCACCACCGCCTCGCGCAGCCTGCCGCTCGGCACCGTCGGGGTGATGCAGTACCTCAACCCGACCCTGCAATTCGCCGTGGCCGCGCTGGTCTTTGCCGAGCCCGTGACCCGCTGGCACTGGTTCGCCTTCCCGCTGATCTGGATCGCGGTCGCGCTCTATTCGGTCGACACCTTGCGTCAGGACAGGTCGGCGCGCAGGCGCGCGGCGAGGGTCGCGACATCGGGCACCAGCGAGACGTAACCCTTGATCGAGCTTTCCGCGAAGCCCTGGTCGATCACGTGGTCGATGAGAGCGACCAGCGGGTTCCAGTAGCCGGCGGTATTGAGCAGGTAGACCGGCTTGGCGTGCAGGCCGAGCTGGCGCCAGGTCAGCACTTCGAAGAACTCGTCGAGGCTGCCCGCGCCGCCGGGCAGGACGACGATGGCATCGGAGTTCATGAACATCACCTTTTTGCGCTCGTGCATGTTCTCGGTGACGATGAAGGCGGAGATGTCGCGCTTGCCGACCTCGTGCTCGAGCAGGTGAATCGGGATCACCCCGAAGGTCTCGCCGCCGGCGACCTGGGTCGCGGTGGCGACCGCGCCCATCAGACCGACATCGCCCGCGCCGTAGACCAGGCGCCAGCCGTTGTCGGCCAGCACGGTGCCGAGGGCCTGCGCCTCGGCCTTGTAGGCCGGATGGCTGCCGAAACGGGAGCCGCAATAGACGCAGACGGAGGCTTTGGCGGAGGCGGGCATGGAAAATACCTTGTGCGGAGGTCGACGGGTGCCCCGCAGGGCTATGTCAGGGCCGCAGGGCCGTCAAGGCACCGTGGCACCGGTGCGACCGGGCCCGGCGCGCGATGCGCTGAGGCAACCGGATCGAAGGTCGCCGCCGCCGGGCGGCCGGGCAGGGTCTGCGCGAAAGCACCTCTGCCGGCGCGGCGGTCGCGCGGTCAGCCGGACACGATCTCGGGCCCGTCCGTGGACAGGCCCGCCCCCGGCACGTCGAGCGCCTGCATCGGCGGCGCGCCCGGGTCGCGGATCGCGTGCATCGCCGCGCGGGCGAGGAAGCGCCCCGCCTGGGTCACGTCTTCTTCCACCGTCAGGATCGCCGGGCGGAACATGTGCATGAGCGGCACCGCCTCCTTGGTGAACAGGTGGATATCCTTGCCGATGGTGCGCCCCAGCGTCTCGACCGCCGCCGCCGTCGCCATCGCCGATTTCGCCGATCCGGTGATATAGGCATCGACCTCGGGGGTTTCGGCCAGTCGGGTCTCGACGCAGGCCCGCACCTGCTCGTTCGGACTGTCCGAGGTGGCGCGATGAGCCACCCGGAAGGCGATGCCGCGGTCGGCGCAGGCCGCGCGGGCGGCGTCGATCATGTGGTGGGCATAGGTGTGTTCGAGCGGCGGCGCGATCATCACGATGGAATGCGCGCCGCGGGCGGCCAGCGCCTCGACCGCGATCCGCCCGTAGGCGGCATTGTCGAAATCGAACCAGCTGTGCCGCAGCTTCATGTCGGTGCGGCCATGGGTGGCGAAGGGGAAACCCCTCTCGACGAGGTAGCGCACCCGCGGGTCGTCGGGCCGGGTCTGGTTCAGGATCACCGCGTCGGCGGATCCGGTCTCGACGATGTAGCGGATCGGCTCCATCGGGTCCTGATCGGGAAAGAAGGGCGTGATCGTCAGGTGGTAGGGCGAATTGCGCAGCTCCTCGGCGATCGAGGTGATCAGGCGGGCGGTGTGGTCCATCGTGTCCGGCTCGGTCGACAGCACGAGGGTGATCACGTTGGTGCGCCCGGTGCGCAGCCGCACGCCGGCGCGGTTGGGCACATAGCCGATGTCGGCCGCGATCCGGCGCACGAGCGTCTTGGTGTCGGCGCCGATATCGGGGGCGTCGTTGAGCGCGCGCGACACCGTGGCCACCGCCAGCCCGGACATCTCCGCAATGGTCTTCAACGTCGGCTTGCGGGTGACATTGCGCACGCCGGCGGGTCGCGGCGGCGATTTCGATGGCGGTTTCTTCACGACGGTCTCCCCCATCAGGTCCTGGTCGGACGGCCGATCCATTCGGATCGCGCGGTGGCGGGCCACTGCACTCGGCGCCGCGTCCGCGCAGCGCGCAAACGGTCCCGGGCAGGGCTCCCGGATCCTTGAGAGGCGATGAAAAACGGTTTGAAAGTTTCTTGCAAGGCAAATCTAAATCGTTATAGAAATTTCTGTAACGATTACGAACACGGCCGGACCACACGGCCGAACGACAAGACCGAACCAAACGATCAAACCACGCGATTGAACCATGGGAGGATAAAATCGTGAAACTCGTCAGCAAACTACTTTCGGCCACTGCGCTCCTCGGCGCCGCCACCGCGGCGAACGCGACCGAGCTCGAGGTCACCCACTGGTGGACCTCGGGCGGCGAAGCGGCCGCGGTCTCCGAATTTGCCCGTCTCTTCGACGAGACCGGCAACAAGTGGATCGACGGCGCCATCGCCGGCTCCGGCGGCACCGCGCGCCCGATCATCATCAGCCGGATCCTCGGCGGCGACCCGATGGGCGCCACCCAGCTCAACCACGGCCGCCAGGCCGAAGAGCTGATCGAAGCCGGGCTGATGACCGACCTCACCGCGCTCTATGACGAAAAGGGCCTGCGCGACGTGGTGTTTCCGCAATCGTTGATCGAAAGCTGCTCGCTCGACGGCAAGATCTATTGCGTGCCGGTCAACATCCACTCCTGGCAGTGGATCTGGCTCAACAACGCCGTGTTCACCGACAACGGCATGGACGTGCCGACCAACTGGGACGAATTCGTCGCCGCCGCGCCGACGCTCGAAGCCGCCGGCATCGTGCCGCTCGCCATGGGCTCTCAGGGTTGGCAGCAATCGGGTGCCTTTGGTGTGATGGCCGTGGCCATCGCCGGCGTTGACGCCTGGAAATCGGTGAACGTCGACAAGGATGCCGCGGTGGCCGGCGGACCGGTCTATGCCAAGGTCTTCGAGGCGGCCGTGAACGCGCGCGAGATGGCGGCCAATTCCAACGTGCAGGACTGGAACCAGGCCACCAACATGGTCATCACCGGCAAGGCCGGCGGCCAGATCATGGGCGACTGGGCGCAGGGCGAGTTCGCCGTCGCCGGAAAGGTCGCCGGTGTCGATTACACCTGCCTGCCGGGCCTCGGCGTGAACGAGATCCTCGACACGGCCGGCGACGCCTTCTACTTCCCGGTCAACGACGATCCGGAGGTTCAGGCCGCTCAGCTGGTGCTGGCCGAATTGCTGCTCTCGCCGGAAGCACAGGTGGCGTTCAACCTCAAGAAAGGCTCGCTGCCGGTGCGCGGCGACGTCGATCTCTCGGCCGCCAACGACTGCATGAAGAAGGGTCTCGACATCCTTGCCAGCGGCAATCTGATGCCGTCGGGGGACCAGAACCTGACCCCGGACACGCAGACCCAGATCGAAGACCTGATGACCGAATTCTGGACCTCGGACATGTCTGCCGCGGACGCCCAGGCGGCCTACGCCGAACTGATCGCCCAAGCCGAGTGATCGCGACCTGACCCCGGGGTCCGACCGCGCTCGCCGCGGCCGGACCCCGCCACCTGCGACACTCCGGGGGAGGGCCCGCATGGACGCCTCGAAGCGGCCGGCATGGCTGCGCAACATCAACGCCAAGATCGCCTCGATCCCGATGATCCTGACCGCGGTCGTGGTCTTCGTCGGCGGCACCGCCTGGACGGTGGTCTATTCGTTCACCGATTCGAAGCTCCTGCCGCGGCTCAACTTCGTCGGTCTGGAGCAGTACGAACGGCTCTGGTCCACCCGTCGCTGGCTGATCTCGATCGAGAACCTGGCGATCTACGGTATCGGCTCGTTGATCCTGACGTTCCTCATCGGTTTCACCCTCGCGGCGCTGCTCGACCGCAAGATCCGGTTCGAGAACGTGTTCCGCACGATCTTCCTCTACCCCTATGCGCTCAGCTTCATCGTCACCGGCCTCGCCTGGCAATGGATCCTCAACCCCGATTTCGGCATCCAGGGCGTGGTGCGCGGCTGGGGCTGGGAGAGCTTCACATTCGATCCGCTCAACACCCCCGATATCGTCATGTTCGGCATCCTGATCGCCGGGATCTGGCAGGGCTCCGGGCTGGTGATGGTGATCATGCTCGCCGGCCTGCGCGGCATCGACGAAGACATCTGGAAAGCCACCCGGGTCGACGGCATCGGCCTGGTGAAGACCTACATCCTGGTCATCATTCCGATGATGCGCCCGGTGTTCATCACCTCGCTGGTGCTGGTGACCTCCGGCATCATCAAGCTCTACGACCTCGTCGTGGCGCAGACCAACGGCGGCCCCGGCATCAGTTCCGAAGTGCCCGCGAAATACGTCATCAACTACATGTTCCAGGCGCAGAACCTCGGCCAGGGCTTCGCCGCCTCGACGATGATGCTGCTCACCGTGGTCATCGTGCTGGTGCCCTGGGCCTATCTCGAATTCGGAGGAAAGAAACGTGACTGATACGTCCCCAGCCTCCGCGGCCCTTCAGGGCCCGTCCGGCGCCCGGCCGAAGCGGCGCTTCTCGCGCGCCAACATCTTCCTCTACGGCACGCTGCTCGTGGTCTCGCTCTACTACCTGCTGCCGCTCTGGGTGATGGTGGTGACCTCGCTCAAGGGCATGCCCGAGATCCGCATGGGCAACATCTTCGCACCGCCCTTGGAAATCACCGTCGAACCCTGGATCAAGGCCTGGTCCACGGCCTGCACCGGGATCAACTGCGACGGGCTCAGCCGCGGGTTCTGGAATTCGGTGCGGATCCTGATCCCCTCGGTGATCCTGTCGATCGCGGTCGCCTCGGTGAACGGCTACGCGCTGGTCAACTGGCGGTTCAAGGGGGCCAACGTGTTCTTCGTCGTGCTGATGATCGGCGCCTTCATACCCTACCAGACGATGCTCTACCCGATCGTGATCCTGCTGCGCGAAATCGGCCTGATGGGTTCGCTCGGCGGTCTCATCCTGGTGCACACGATCTTCGGGATGCCGATCCTGACGCTTCTGTTCCGCAACTACTTCGCGAGCCTGCCGGAGGAGCTGTTCAAGGCCGCGCGGGTCGACGGGGCCGGGTTCTGGGGGATCTATTTCCGGATCATGGTGCCGATGTCGATCCCGATCTTCGTGGTGGCGATGATCCTCCAGGTCACCGGGATCTGGAACGACTTCCTGTTCGGCGTCGTCTACACCAAGCCGCAGACCTACCCGATGACGGTGCAGCTCAACAACATCGTCAACTCGGTGCAGGGTGTGAAGGAATACAACGTCAACATGGCGGCGACGATGCTCACCGGCCTCGTGCCCCTCGTCATCTACTTCATCTCCGGGCGCTATTTCGTTCGCGGCATCGCCGCCGGCGCCGTGAAAGGCTAGGGCCAATGACCGCACCCGACACAACTCAGGCCGCGAGGCAAAAATCGGTCGAGATCAAGAACCTCGACCTCCACTTCGGCTCAGTCAAAGTGCTCCAGAACCTCGATCTCGATATCTACGAGGGCGAATTCCTGGTGCTTCTGGGATCCTCCGGCTGCGGCAAGTCCACGCTGCTCAACTGCATCGCCGGGCTGCTCGACATCACCGGCGGGCAGATCTGGATCGAAGGCAAGAACGTCACCTGGGAACAGCCGTCGGCGCGCGGGATCGGCATGGTGTTCCAATCCTACGCGCTCTATCCGCAGATGACGGTGGAAAAGAACCTGTCGTTCTCGCTGAAAAACAAGCGCATGAGCAAGGCCGAGATCGAGAAGCGGGTGGCGCGTGCCGCCGGCATCCTGCAGATCGAACCGCTGCTGCACCGCAAACCCGCCGCCCTGTCCGGCGGCCAGCGCCAGCGGGTCGCGATCGGGCGCGCCCTGGTGCGCGACGCGGACGTGTTCCTGTTCGACGAGCCGCTCTCCAACCTCGACGCCAAGCTGCGCGCCGATCTGCGCGTTGAGATCAAGAAGCTGCACGAGAAACTCGGCAATACGATGATCTACGTCACCCACGATCAGATCGAGGCGATGACCCTCGCCGACCGGATCGCGATCATGAAGGGGGGCAAGATCATGCAACTGGCCTCGCCACACGAGATCTACAACCGGCCGCGCAACCTCTATGTCGCCGATTTCATCGGCTCGCCGTCGATGAACTTTCTGCACGGCGCGCTCGAGGACGGCGATTTCGTGACCGAGGGGCTGCGGATACCGATGAGTGGCTACGAGTTCGCCGAAGGCACGCGCCGCGCCGGCAAGGCGATCATCGGGCTGCGGCCCGAGCATATCTCCACCGGCGATGCGCTGGCTTCGGCGGCGGTGACGACAACGATCAAGGTCGAACTGGTCGAGCCGATGGGGTCGGACACGCTGATCTACACCACGCTCGCGGGCGAGACCATTCACGTGCGGATGGACGGCCAGGCGGTCGTGGGGCCGGGCGACGAGGTCGAGATCGGCTTCCAGCCCGACCGCGCCTCGCTGTTCGATCCCGACAGCGAGTTGAGGCTCTGACAATGGACGCAGCATCGTTCCAGACGCTCACCGGGCTCTGGGCGCTGACGGACGAAACCGGGGAACATGTCTGCGACATGATGCTTCCCGGCGACGGCGTGACCGCGCTCGAACAGGCCGGGCTGATCCCCGACCCGTACTGGGGCCGCAACGAATACACATCCCGCTGGATCGGGATGCGCGACTGGACCGCGCGCCGGATCGTGCTGATGGACGCCGCAGACTACGAGCTTGTCGTCTCCGGGCTCGATTGCGTGGCCGAGATCCGCTGGAACGGCGCCGTGGTGCTGACGGCGGAAAACCAGTTCCGGACCTACCGGGTGGATCTCTCCCCGGTGGCCGTCGAGGGCGAGAACGCGGTCGAGATCGTGTTCCGCTCGCCGGTGCGCGCAGCCGCCGAGCGGCAGGCGCAGCAGCCGTTTGCGGTGCCGTTCACCAAGAACTACGAAGTCCCCAACGGCAACATGCTGCGCAAGGTCCAGGCCGATTTCGGCTGGGACTGGAACATCGCGCTCACCCCATTCGGCCTCGACGGCGATATCCGGCTGGAGCCGGTCGGGGCGGCGCGGATCGATACCGTGCTGGTCCACCAGCGCCACGCCCCGGGTCGCGCGCGGGTGGTGGTCGTCGCGAGTGTGGCGAACGCCGAAGGCGCCGAGGTCACCGCCACGCTCTCGGGGTCGCAGGCGAGCGGAACGGTGGAAGGCGGCCGTGCCTCGCTGGTGCTCGACATCGCCAACCCCGAGCTGTGGTGGCCGAACGGGCAGGGGGCGCAGGTGCTGCATGACCTGCATTTGACCTGCGGTGACGTTTCGGCGCACAAACGCGTCGGCCTGCGGTCGATGCAGCTGGTCACCGAGCCCGACGCCGCCGGCGAAGGCTTCAAGTTTCGGGTCAACGGCCGCGACATCTTCGCCAAGGGTGCCAACTGGATCATGGCCGATGCGCTGTCGGGACGGATCACACCCGAAAAGACCCGCGGGCTGCTGCAATCGGCCGCCGACGCCCACATGAACATGCTCCGGGTCTGGGGCGGCGGGCGCTACGAGCCCGACAGCTTCTACGCGGCCTGCGACGAGCTCGGCCTGATGGTCTGGCAGGATTTCATGTTCGCCTGCTCGCTTTACCCCTCGACACCCGAATTCCTCTTCGAGGTGGCGGCCGAGGTGGAAGAACAGGTCGCGCGGCTCCAGCACCACGCCTGTCTGGCGCTGTGGTGCGGCGACAACGAGCTGGTCGGTGCGCTCGACTGGTACAAGGAGAGCCGCGAGAATCGCGACCGCTACCTGGTCAATTACGACCGGCTCAACCGGACCATCGAGACCGCGCTGCGGCGGACCGACCCGACCGCCACCTGGTGGCCCTCCTCGCCCTCGCTGGGGCACATGGATTTCCGCGACGGCTGGCATGTCGAAGGCCAGGGCGACATGCATTTCTGGTCGGTCTGGCACGAGAACCGCGAGTTCGACCATTACCGCGACGTACGCCCGAGGTTCTGCTCGGAATTCGGTTTCCAGTCCTACCCGTCGATGACGGTGATCGAGAGCTTCACCGCGCCCGAAGACCGCAACATCGCCGCGCCGGTGTTCGAGAGCCACCAGAAGAATTCGGGCGGCAACGAGCGCATCGCCGCGACCATGTTTCGCTATTTCCGCTGGCCCGAGCGCTTTGCCGATTTCGTCTGGCTCAGCCAGATCCAGCAGGCGGAAGCGATCAAGACCGCCGTCACCCAGTGGCGGAGCCTCAAGCCCCATTGCATGGGCACGCTCTACTGGCAGCTCAACGACACCTGGCCGGTCTGTTCCTGGTCGTCGCTCGACTATGGCGGCGGCTGGAAGATGCTGCACTACGCGGCCCGGGCCTTCTTCGCGCCGGTCACGGTGGTGGCGGTGCCCGAGGCGCGCGGGATCGCCCTGAAGGCGGTGAACGATACGCCCGGACCGGTGGGGCTCACCGTCACGGCGCACGCGGTCAACCCGGCCGGCGAAACCCGGCCGATCGGCGAAACGGCCCTGCGCGTCGCCGACGAGGCGGTGCTGGCCATGACCGTCGCGGACGGCGCGCTCGCGGCGGACGAGATGCTCGCCTTCACCTGGACCGGCGCGGACGGGTCGCTGGGCGGCGATCTCTACGCGCCGAAACCCTGGAAGGCCTACGATCTGCGCCCGCCGGGGCTCGAGCTCGCCGAGGACGGCAATCGGCTGACCCTCTCGTCGCGGGCGCTGGCGCTCTTCGTCACCGTCGAGGCCGACGTGCCCGGGCGGTTCGACCGCAACGGCGTCACGCTGTTCCCCGGATACCCTGCCGAGGTGACGTTCCACCCCGACGATCCTGCGGCGAAAGCCCGCTTCACGATCCGCGATCTCTATTCGGCCACACAGACACATTGACCGTGGCCCGCTGAAAGGAAACCCAATGCCCACCATCGCCTACCAGCTCTATTCTTCGCGCAATTGGCCGCTCGTCGAGACCCTCGACATGCTGGAACGTGTCGGCCTCGAAGCGGTCGAGGGCTTCGGACCGCTGTTCGACGACCCCGCCGCCACTCGCGCCCTGTTGGACGCGCGCGAGATGACCATGCCGACGGCGCATTTCGCCTTCGATCTCGTCGCCGGCGACCCGAAACGCACGCTGGAGATCGCCCGCACCATCGGCGTCGAAAACGTGATCGTGCCCTTCCTCGCGCCCGATGCGCGACCGACCGACAAGGCCGGCTGGGACGCGTTCGCAAGACAGCTCGCCGAGGCCGGCAAACCGATCCGCGACGCCGGGCTCGGCTACGGCTGGCACAACCACGATTTCGAATTCCTGCCCTGCGCCGACGGCAGCCTCGGCATCGAGGCGATCGCGGCCCACCCGGAGGTCGGCTTCGAGCTCGATCTCGGCTGGATCCACGTCGCCGGCCACGACCCGGCCGCCTGGGTGCGCAAATATGCCGGCCGCATCCTCGCGGTGCATGTCAAGGACCGCGCGCCCGAAGGCGAGAACCAGGATGAAGGCGGCTGGGCCGATCTCGGCTACGGCGAGGTCGACTACACCCGGATCGTGCCGGCGCTGGGCGAGGCGGAGGTGGAGCATTGGGTGCTCGAACACGACAATCCGAGCGACCACGAACGTTTTGCCACCCGGTCGTTCAACGCCCTGTCGATGTTCGTTTGAGGAGGGTGACATGAACAAGATCGGTGTCGGTATCATCGGCTGCGGCAATATTTCCACCGCCTATCTGACGCTCGCCCCGCTGTTCGGATCGCTGGACGTGCGGGCGGTGGCCGATATCGCCCCGGCGGTGGCCGCGGCCCAGGCGGCGAAGTTCGGCGTGCGCGCCGAGGGCGTTGCCGAGCTGATCTCGGCGAGCGACATCGACATGGTGGTCAACCTCACCGTGCCGAACGCGCATTACGAGGTGTCGCGCCGGGTGCTCGAAGCGGGCAAGCATGTCTACTCGGAGAAACCCTTCGTGCTGACCCTCGAAGAGGGCGAGGCGCTGCGGGCACTGGCCGCGAAGAAGGGCCTGCGGGTCGGCTCGGCGCCCGACACCTTCCTCGGCGGTGCCCATCAGCTGGCCCGTGCCACGCTCGACAATGGCAAGATCGGCAGGGTGATCGGCGGCACCGCGCATATCATGGGCCACGGCATGGAGGCCTGGCACCCGAACCCCGATTTCTTCTTCCAGCCGGGCGGCGGGCCGGTGCTCGACATGGGGCCCTATTACGTCACCAACCTGGTGCAGCTTCTGGGGCCGGTCAAAGCCGTCACCGCGATGACGGCGGCGAGCTTCCCGACCCGGACCATCGGCAACGGGCCGCGCAAGGGCGAAACGGTGCCGGTGGACACGCCGACCAACATCCACGCGATCCTCGAATTCGCCTCCGGCGCGCTGGTGACCCTCGGGGCGAGCTGGGACGTCTGGGCGCACCGCCACGGCAATATGGAGCTCTACGGCGAAACCGGCTCTCTTTATCTGCCCGACCCGAATTTCTTCGGCGGCGAGGTGACGCTGGTCGCGGCCGGAAAAGCACCGGTGCCACTCAGCTGGGATCACCCGTTCGGGCGGCAGAACCACGATGACAAGGGCGTGCCGCGGGCCAATTACCGCACCGCGGGGCTCGCCGAGATGGCGGCCGCGATCGACCAGGGGCGCGCCCATCGCGCCGGGCTCGACCTCGCGCTGCATGTCGTCGACGTGCTGACGTCGATCCTGAAATCGGGCGCGCAACGCGACTGGGTCGCGCTGACCACGACCTGCGACCGCCCGGCCGCGCTGGCGCCCGAGGAAGCCGCCGCATTGCTGGTGTAAGCGATGGGCGACCTGGTCACACGATCGCTGGGACCGGAGACCTGGGCGGCCTACGCGGCGCTCATCGAGCGGCACAACGGCGTCTGGGGCGGGTGCTGGTGTCTGGCGTTTCACGAGGGTCAGACCCGCGACAGCCTCGCCGAACGCCGGGCCCGCAAGCAGGCATTGGTCGAGGCCGGGCGGGCGCAGGCTTCGGTGGTGTTCGACGGCGAGACGGCCGTCGGCTGGGCGCAATACGGCCCCCCCGCCGAACTCATGCACATCAAGAACCGCAAGGCCTACGAGGCCGGGGCGGCGGGTGAGGCGCCGGCGGCATGGCGGATCACCTGTTTCTTCGTCGACAAGGCGTATCGTCGCCGGGGCGTCGGGGCGCTGGCCCTTGCCGGCGCGCTCGACGAAATCGCCGGCGCCGGCGGCGGTACGGTCGAGGCCTTCCCCGAACGGATCGAAGGACAAAAAACCTCGGCAGGGTTTCTGTGGAATGGTACATACTCGATGTTCGAGCGGGCCGGCTTTCGCCCCGTCCGCAAGATCGGCAAACACCGTTGGGTGATGCGCCACACTGTTGAAGGAGTTACATGATGATCCGCAATCCCGTGTTGCCGGGATTCAACCCCGACCCGTCGTTCCTTCGGGTGGGCGAGGACTATTACATCGCCACATCGACCTTCGAATGGTACCCGGGCGTGCAGATCCACCACTCGCGCGATCTGGTCAACTGGCGGCTGGTGGCGCGTCCGCTCAACCGGGCGGCGCTGCTCGACATGCGCGGCAATCCCGACTCGGGCGGGGTCTGGGCGCCCTGCCTCAGCCATGACGGCGAAAGGTTCTGGCTGGTCTATTCGGATGTGAAACGGTTCGACGGGGCGTTCAAGGACGCACATAACTACATCACCGCCTGCGAAACCGTCGACGGGGAGTGGTGCGATCCGTGGTACGTGAACTCGTCCGGCTTCGACCCGTCGCTGTTTCATGACGACGACGGGCGTAAATGGTTCGTCAACATGCTCTGGAACCACCGCGGCCCGGGCTCGGGCCGCAACCCGGCGCATGACCGGTTCGACGGGATCGTGCTCCAGCAATGGAGCCCGGAACGGGGGCTCACCGGCCCGGTGCACAACATCTGGTCGGGCACCGATCGGGGGCTCACCGAGGGCCCCCACCTGTTCAAGCGGAACGGCTATTACTACCTTACCGCGGCCGAAGGCGGCACCGGCTACGATCATGCGGTCAGCATGGCGCGGTCGCGCACCATCGAGGGCCCCTACGAGGCGCACCCGAAAAAGCACCTGATCTGCAATGCGACCGAACCCGCGCACCCGATCCAGCGCACCGGCCACGGCCAGTACGTCGAGACCCCGGACGGGCAGGCCTACCACTCGTTCCTGATGGGCCGCCCGATTCCGGGCGTGGACGGGCATGGGCATTATTGCCCGCTCGGGCGCGAAACCGGGCTCGAGCGCTGCGTCTGGCGCGAGGACGACTGGCTCTACCTCGAATCGGGCGGCATGGTCGCGCGCAGGGCGGTGCCCGGGCTGGCGGATGTCGCGCCCGCGCCGCCGGTCCGGAAATCTTACAGCTTCGATACCTTGCCGCTTGATTTCCAATGGCTTCGCACGCCGGAGCCAGACCGGATCTTTCGCTGCGAGGACGGGGCTCTGGTGCTCCGGGGGCGCGAATCGCTCGGCTCCTGGTTCGAACAGGCCCTGGTCGCGCGTCGCCAGGAGCACCACCGTTACGCCGCCGAATGCTGGCTCGATTTCGAACCCGGGAGCTACCAGCAGGCCGCCGGACTCACGACCTATTACAACCGCTCGAAGATGCATGCGCTGATGCTCTCGCACGAGCCGCGGCTGGGACGCACGCTGACGATCTTCTCCAGCAGAGGCTCCCACGCCGAAGACCGGTTCGAATACCTGCTCCGGGTGCCGATACCGATCGGCGACGGGCCGGTCGAGCTCGGCGTGCGGGTCGACCATGCGACGCAGCAGTTCTTCTGGCGCCAGGAAGGCGTCGATTGGAAGGCGATCGGTCCGAAGCTCAATGCCGCGGTGATATCGGACGAGGGCGGGCGCGGCGAACATGGCTCCTTCACCGGCGCCTTCGTCGGCATGGTCGCTTTCGACATCACCGGTCAGGCGGCGGAAGCCCGGTTCACCAGCTTCAGCTACGATCCAACCTGAGGGCGGCGCCTGGGCTGGACAGGATCCGGGGGCCACGACCCGCCAGGTATTTGTCGACCCGAGAACAGCGGCGGCGGCCAGAGAACCGGCGGCGCGGGGCGCGCTTCGAGCGGTCTGCGCCGGCGATATAGCCGGCATGGGCAGCTCCTGCCCGGCGACGGTCTCGGACCGACGCCCCGCCCGGGCCGGTCGCGGGGCTCATCCGCCGCGCGGGTAGCGCACATAGGCGAAGGCGGTCGAATCCGGCGCCCAGGAGGCGACGTTGATCGTGCCCTGGCCACCGATGAAGCGGTCGATGTCGCGGATGTCGCGGCCATCGGGCCGCATCGTGCGGATCCGCACGTCGCGGTCTTCCGGGTGGCCCTCGGTGCCGGGCGGATAGCTCAGATAGGCGACGAGGCTGCCGTCGGGCGCGGGGTGGGGAAACCAGTTCACCCGCTCGTCGAAGGTAAGCTGGACGGCGTCGCCCCCCGCCAGCGGTTGGCGAAAGATCTGCGCGTGGCCCGGCGCGGCGCCTGCGGGCTCGACGTTGTACCACAGCGCATCGCCCTCGGGCGAAAACTCCGGCCCGTCCACCAGCCGGGTGCCATCGGTATGGACAGTGTCGTCGCCCCCGGTGGCGGGGATGGTCCAGATCCGCGTTGTCCGCTTGCCGGCCTGCCGTTCCAGCCCGACATAGGAAAGCATCCGGCCGTCGGCGGAGATGCCGTGCAGGTAATGGCGCAAGCCCGTGGCCGGCGGGCGGTCGTTCGACACCCGCTGCGGTGTGCCGCCCGCGAACGGCAGACGGTAGATATGGCCGTCCTCGGAGGTGACGAAGATCCAGCGCCCGTCCGGCGAAATCACGTGGTCGTTGTTGATGTCCTCGACCGGGGCGGTGTCGATCCCGGTCGCCGGACCGCTGCCGTCGGCGGCGATCCGGTAGAGCCTGCCGCCGCCGTTCAGCACCAGCCAGCGCCCGTCCGGGCTCCAGTTCGGGGCTTCGATCCGCCGGTCGGTGGTGCAGATCACCCGGGTCGAGGCGCCGTCGCGGCTGGCGACCACCAGTTCGGCGCGCTGGCCGGGGGCGAGGGGCTGGGCGGCGGGGAAGGCGTCCGGGGGCAGGGGGTGCACGTGGGGTGGCTCCTGTGTCGGGCGGCGGGCGGCGGGCGGCGGGTTCGGCAGATCTCCCTTGGGTGACGGTAGGTGAGCCCGGGCCGGGGCTCAAGTCCGCTGTCGAATGGGCCCTGCGCCGCCCGATCCGGCGCCGACCGTGGCCCGGATGCGCCGCTCGTGCCGGATTCCGCGCGAGTGTTTTGACCCCGGGTCGGGCGCAGAGTATTGTCCCCGCTGAGCGCCCGTTACGGGATGGGCGGATTTGGGTGTCTCAACCCGGGGGAACATGCATGGCCCGACAAACTCGCACCTGGGCGGCCTGGCTTGCCGGCGGCGCCGCGATTGCGGCTGCGGCCATCGGTTATTTGTTTGTGGTCCAGCCTGTCGACCGGGGCCCGGCGCCGGAGACGGCGACACCGCCCGCCGCGCTGGTCCCGGACCCGGGCGATGCGACGGCGGACGTCGAGACACCGCCGGAGGCCTCGGTGGCCGAGGTTGCGCCGGAGGCCGAGCCGGAGCCGGAGACCGACACGGCGGACGCCGCCGAGGTCGAGGCGCCCGCTGTCGAGGCCGAGGCGCCGGCCGAGCACGCCGAGGCGCCGGCTGCGGAGGCTGGAGCGCCGGCCGAGGAGGCCGAGGCGCCGGCCGCTGAAGCCGAGGTTGCGCCGGAGCCCGCGGCGTCGCCGGATACCGCCGCGGCCGCCGAAACGGTCCCCGAGGCGCCCGCACCGCCCGAGTTCGACATGGTCCGCATCGAGGCCGATGGCGAAGCGATCGTGGCCGGGCGCGCGCAGCCGGGGGCCCATGTCTCGGTTCTGGTCGACGGGGCCCTGGTCGCCGAGGGCGATGCCGACCGCTCGGGCAATTTCGTCACCCTGTTTTCTCTGCCGCCTGAGGACGCGACCCGGGTGATGACCCTTGAAGCGGCCCCGGCCGGGACCTCCGGCGACAGCGCGCCGGTCCTCGCCGAGCAGAGCGTCATCATCCAGCCCGCCGAGGTTGCCGCGCCAGCGCCTGAGGACGACCAGGAGATCGCGGCGCTTGCGGCGACACCTTCGGCCCCCGCGCGCCATGCGCCGCCACCGCAACCCGCCCCCGCCCCCGTGGAGGCCGTGCCCGCGGCGCCGACACCGGCCGCGGATGTGCCGGCACCGTCCGCCGACGACGAAACACCGGCCGAGGTCGATGCGACGGCGGCGGCCCCCGCTCCGGCTCCGGAAACGGCACCCGCCGTGGCTCCGCAAGTGCCGGAAACCCCGCAACCGGCGGCGCCGGAAACCGCACCTGACGGGACCCGGGAAACCGCGCCCGACGTCGCGCTGACTGGCGCGGACGACGCACAGGCCGCACCGCAGGCACCCGCGACGACCGTACCGGAGACCGCTGCGGTCGAGCCGGACGCCGCAGATCCGGAGGCCGCACCGATCGTTGCCGAGACCGCACCGGCTGCGGAAATCGATGCCGCGCCCGATGCGCCCGATGCGCCCGATGCGGCCGAGGACGCGACCGCCTCCGCCGAGGTCGCCGAGCCCGCGCCAACCGTCGCCGAGGACGCGCCGCCCGTCGCCGAGACCGCGCCGACCTTGGCCGAGACCGCGCCGACCTTGGCCGAGACCGCGCCGATCGTCGCCGAGGATGCGGCGCCTGCGCCGGCCCCTGCCGCTGCTCCCGTGGCAGAGGCAGCACCTGAACCGGTCGCCGTGGCCGAACCCGCCGCCCCCCGGCTGTTGCTGGCCCGGGCGCCAGGGCACCCGGGTGATCCAGGACGGCCTGCCCTCGGCGCAGCTCACCATCGACGCGATTTCCTACGACGAAGCCGGCGAGGTGGCGCTTTCGGGGCGCGGGCTCGGTGAAAGCACGCTGCGGATCTATCTCGACAACGCGCCCGTGCGCACCGCGGTGATCCGTGACAACGGCCAGTGGCGCGCGCCGCTGCCCGCGATCGAGAGCGGCGTCTATACGCTCCGGGTCGATGCGGTTGGCGCCGACGGCCGGGTGATGACCCGGGTCGAGACCCCGTTCAAACGCGAGGCGCCCGAGGTGCTCGCTGCCGCCGAGGCAAAGACCGAGGCCGCGGCGGCCGAGGGGCGGGTGCTGACCGCGGTCACCATCCAGCCCGGCAACACGCTCTGGGGCATCGCCGACAAACGCTACGGCGACGGGTTTCTCTACGTGAAGATTTTCGAGGCGAACCGCGAGTTCATCCGGGATCCCAACCTGATCTATCCGGGCCAGATCTTCACTTTGCCGGCGGACGATCCGCCGGAGCAAGCGGCCGCGACGGAGTAGCGGGCGACGCCCGAAACATCCGTCGCGCCGGCGCCATTGACGGTCGTGGTCGGTCGCCCGCTTCCGGCGGAGATCGGGTGCGCGCGGATGGATCCCACGCGCTCCGGGCCGGTTCGAACATCGCCCGCAAGTCCTGTGCATCAGGGTCGTGCGCGACGGGTCCGGGGGGCCAACTTCGCGCCACGCCGGGGCGTTCGCGGCAAGGCGCCGCGCCGGCCTCTCTGGTCTTTCCCCGCCAACGGCACTACCTAGGGCCTGTTGCGCGCAGGCGGTGATCCGTCCTGCCGATGACTGCAGGGCCCGCGTATCCGAATTGCGCGAGGCTCTGGGGTCCGGTGGAGCGATCCGGCGCGGGCACGCTCGACGGAAATCCGACAGGAGGCCAGGCATGGTACGAGGCGGCGGACGCACCACGGTTTCGGACGCGATGGTGGCGGGAAAACAGGAAGGCCAGGGCTTGCGGACCATCCGCCGCGCGGTGCCCTATCTCTGGCCCGAGGGGCAGACGGAGGTCAAGATCCGTGTCGTCCTGGCGATGTCGCTGCTGCTCGGGGCAAAGCTGGTGGCGGTGGCGACGCCCCTGTTCTACGCGGCGGCGGTGGACGCGCTGACCGGCGAGGCCTCGGACTCGGCCGCCTGGATGCTGGCGATCGGGGCGGTCGGGCTCACCGTGGCCTACGGCGGCGCGCGGTTCCTGGCGGTGGGCTTTCAACAGCTGCGCGACGCGGTCTTCGCCAAGGTGGCGCAACGGGCACTGCGGGCGCTGGCGCTCGAGACCTTCCAGCACATCCACGCGCTCTCCTTGCGTTATCACATCACCCGCAAGACCGGCACGCTCAGCCGGGTGATGGAGCGCGGCGTGAAGGGGGTGGAATTCCTGCTCCGGTTCCTGCTGTTCAACATCGGTCCGCTGTTTCTCGAACTGGCCATGGTGGCGGCGATCTTTTTCGTGCTGTTCGACGTCTGGTATCTCGCCGTCGTGGTGGTGACGATCGCGCTCTACGTGCTGTTCACCTTCAAGGTCACCGAATGGCGGGTGAAGATCCGCAAGCAGATGAACGACCAGGACCAGGAGGCGCACCAGAAGGCGATCGACTCGCTGCTCAACTTCGAGACGGTGAAATATTTCAACGCCGACCGGCGCGAGGCCGAACGCTATGACGCGTCGATGGCAGGCTACGAGGACGCCGCGATCCGCACCTCGCAATCGCTCGCCTTCCTGAACGCCGGCCAGAGCTTCATCATCACCGCCGGCCTGGTCGCGGTGATGGTGATGGCGGCGATCGGCGTGCAGCGCGGCGACCTCTCGACCGGCGATTTCGTCATGGTCAACGCCTACATGGTGCAGATCACCATGCCGCTCAACTTCCTCGGCTCGGTCTACCGCGAGATCCGCCAGGCGCTGGTGGACATGGCCGAAATGTTCGACCTGCTCGAACAGCCGGCCGAGGTCGTCGACAAGCCGAACGCCCCGGCGCTCAAGGTCAACGGCGGCCACGTGCGCTTCGAAAGTGCCGAGTTTGCCTATGATCCGGCGCGCCCGATCCTGCACGGGATCGATGTCGACGTACCGGCGGGCGAGACGGTGGCGCTGGTCGGTCCTTCGGGGTCGGGCAAGTCGACCATCGGCCGGCTGCTGTTCCGGTTCTACGACGTGTCGGGCGGCCGGGTGACCATCGACGGGCAGGACCTGCGCGACGTGTCGCAGGAAAGCGTCCACGCCGCCATCGGGGTGGTGCCGCAGGACACCGTGCTGTTCAACGACACGATCCGCTACAACATCGCCTATGGCCGCGCGGGCGCCAGCTTCTCCGAGATCGAAGCGGCGGCCAAGGCCGCGAAGATCCACGATTTCATCATGTCGCTGCCGGACGGCTTCGACACCACCGTCGGCGAACGCGGGTTGAAGCTCTCGGGCGGTGAAAAGCAGCGGGTCGGAATCGCCCGGACGCTGCTCAAGAACCCGCCGATCCTGCTGCTCGACGAGGCGACCTCGGCCCTCGACACCGAAACCGAGCGCGACATCCAGGACAGCCTGAAGGCGATGGGCAGGGGGCGGACGGTGATCACCATCGCCCACCGGCTCTCGACCATCGTCGACGCCGACCGGATCGTGGTGCTGGAAAACGGCGTGGTGAGCGAAGAGGGCACGCACGAGGCGTTGCTGGAGCGGGGCGGAAAATACGCCGCCATGTGGGCGCGCCAGGCCGCCGAAGAGGGCGCAGCGGAGGCGGCGGCGTAAGGGCCGCGTAGCGCGTGCTGGGGGCTTCGGGCTCGCGGCGGGCCGGGTGTCTCGCAGGTGACGGGGGCGGGGCCGATGCCCCGCCCCGGCCAAGCTCAGAAGAAGATGAAGTCGTCCACCGTGAGATCGGTCACGCCGATCACGGTGATGGTGTCCACACCTTCCTCGCCGCCGGTGGCCGCACCGAGGTCGATCAACGAGTCGCCGTCCTCGACCGTGATGTGGTCGTCGAGGCTATCCCAGATCAGCGGGCCAAAATGCCTCGCGAGGGCGGCCAGCGCCGGTTCCGGCAGGCGGTGCCACGGAATCGGCGGCAGATCCGGGGCCAATGCGGTCAGCATCGCGCTGACGTCGATCAGGTCGCGGCCCGCGGCATCGTTGCCGAAGCGGAAATCGCCGATCGTATCGAGACCGGACCCGGCTTCGAAGACGAAGGTGTCGTGCCCGCCGGTGCTTCCGCCATCCAGGTCCCGGGCATCGCCGAACATGAGATCGTCGCCGGCGCCGCCGTTCAGCACATCATCGCCGCCGACGGCCGTGGCGCCGGTACTGCCGACGTTCATCTGGGCGGCATCGCCGAACAGGGTGTCGTCGCCGGCGCCGCCGTTCAGCTCGTCATCGCCGCCGACGGCCCTGGCGTCGGTACTGCCAAGGTTCATCTGGTAGGCATCGCCGAACAGGGTGTCGTCGCCTTCACCGCCGTTCAGCACATCATTGCCGCCGACAGCCGTGGCGCCGATACCACCGACATTCATCTGGTAGGCTTCGCCGAACAGAAAGTCGTCTCCGTCGCCGTCGTTCAGCACATCATCGCCGCCGACGGCCATGGCGTAGCTGCTGTAGTAGTTGATGTGGCCGGCATCGCCATAGAGGTTGTCGATGCCGCCAGCGCCGGCCAGCGTGTCATTACCGCCCGTGGCGGTGGCACCAACCATCTGGTCGTTCGTGTCGGTGATGTATGTCGTCCAGTAGTTCATGTAGCGGGCATCGCCGCCCAGAATGTCGACGCGATCATCTCCCACGAGCAGATCGTTGCCGCCGTAGCTCGTCCCGGTGTTGTAATAGTTCAACGTATCCACATCGCCGAACATTACGATCACGTCGCCGGGATACCCCCAGTCTGCCGCGTACAGCGCCGGCTCCTCTTCACCGTTGTTGTTTAGCGCCCACACTTCGCCAGAGCCCGTGTTAAGTGGTCCGGAATGGTCGCCCCAAACATACACATTGGCCATATCGCCCTCCTTCGCTATGCGTGAAAGGGCATCCGGGCAACTGGAACCGCCCCCGCACTCCCTGTGCGGGGCGTTCGGGCTGCGCCACTCATGCGCGAAAGCCCTTTACGCGACTCTCGAAATAATTGTAAGTGATTTTTTACTCACCCTCAATATTTCGCAATGTCGCGGGAGACTGGTTCCGCTGTGTTTTCCCGGGTGCCGTCGGCGTTGCACCCTCCGCCGGCGCGTCTCTTTCGTCTGCGGCAGGGGCGTGGTCACACCGGCGCGGTGAGCGCGGAGGAACCCGAGCGGCGCTTCAGAAGCGGCGGAGGGACGCGCCCCGGTATCGTCGCACCTTGCCGTCATGGAAGAAGGGCCGGAAAGGTGGAGCACCCGCACGCGAAATCGCCATGAACCCGATATCGGCCTGACATCGCCCGATGGGCGGCATAGGCTGACCGCGATGTTGCGAGTCGTTGACCTTGCCACCGATCTCATCGGACCGATCTCCATCGAGCTGGGCCCGGGCGCCTGCATCAGCGTTCAGGGCGCGTCGGGCTCCGGCAAGAGCCTGTTTCTGCGCGCCATCGCCGATCTCGACCCGAACCAGGGCGAGGTCAGCCTCGACGACCGTCCGCGCGCGGATTACCCGGCCCCGGACTGGCGGCGCAAGGTGGCGCTGGTGCCCGCCGAGAGCGGCTGGTGGGACGAGGCCGTGGCGGCGCACTTCGCCCCCGAACCCGACCCCGCGCCCTGGCTCGACGCGCTGGGCCTCGGAGCGGCGCTCGGCTGGGAGGTGGCGCGGCTGTCGTCCGGCGAGCGGCAGCGCCTGGCGCTTGTCCGCGCGCTCCAGACCGCGCCGCGCTGCCTGCTGCTCGACGAACCCACCGCGGCGCTGGATGCCGCGGCAACCGCAGCTGTGGAGGCCTTGGTGACCGAACAGCTGGCGCAGGGCCGGGCCATCCTGCTGGTCACCCACGATCCCGTCCAGGCCCGGCGCCTGGCCGCGCAGCATTACCGGATGGACGCTGGCCGGCTCGAGGTGGTGCGATGATCGACTATGTCGTTCTCGGCTGGGGCGATCTGGCGGCCGCTTCGGTGTTCCTGGTGATCAACGCCGCTCTGTCGATCCGGCTGCAGCTCGGCATCGAGCGCCGGCTGGTGTTGTCCGCCCTGCGGATGGTGGTGCAGCTCCTGCTGGTCGGGCTGGTGCTGAAGGCGGTCTTCGCGATTGCCAGTCCCTGGCTCACCGCGCTGGTGGCGCTGGTGATGATCGGCTTCGCCGCCCGCGAGATCCGCGCCCGCCAGGAGCGCCCTTTGGCGGGGATCTGGGGCTGGTCGATCGGCGGCGGGGCGATGGCGCTGGCCGGTCTGTTCATCACCCTCTACGGGCTCTCGGTGGCGATCCGGCCCGACCCCTGGTGGATGCCGCGCTATGCGCTGCCGCTGCTCGGGATGATCCTCGGCAACACCATGACCGGCGTGTCGCTCGGCCTCGAGGCCTTCACCGGCGCGCTCCGGCGCGAACGGGTCGCGGTGGAGGCACAGCTTCTGCTCGGTCGGACCCGCGCCGAGGCTTTCCGCCCGCAGATGCGGCGGGCGTTGCGGGCGGGCTTCACCCCGATCATCAACGCCATGGCGGCGACCGGCGTCGTGTCGCTGCCGGGGATGATGACCGGACAGATCCTCTCGGGCGTGGCACCCGAAGAAGCGGTGAAATACCAGCTTCTCATCATGTTTCTGATCGGTGGGGCGACCGGGCTCGGCGTGCTCGGCGCGGTGCTGCTGACCGCGCGGCGGTTGAGCGACGACCGCCACCGGCTGCGGCTCGACCGTCTCGGTCCGGCCCGGGCGAGAGACTGACCGTGAGCGGAGGCGCGACGGCACGGGTGACACTGCGGGGCGCGGCGACGGGGTCAGGATCGGGCCGCAGTTGATGCGCGAGAGAGTCGACAGCGCCGGGGACCGGTCCACCTTGCCACCCGCTTGCGAATACGCGCAAAAAAACCCGACCGGAGCCGGGTCGATGGGAGCAAGTCCCGTGATGACATTTCGCCGCCAGTAACCGGTCCGCCGGCTTGACCGCGCCCGCCGTCCGCCGGTTCAGCCGCCCCAGGAGCGGACCTGGCCGCAATCCATGTGGACGAAGTTCGAGCCGGAATATTTGCCGACGCCGCCGGCATGGCAGGCGCTGGCGGCCTTGAAGATCTGGTGAACCGAGCGGTTGTTGAGGCGCAGGTCGGCGGCCTGACCCTGCATGTGCAGCGAGTTCTTGGCCACACCGCGCGAACGCGAGCGCAGCATCGCGTTGGTTTCGGGGCTGCGGTAGCCCGAAAGCAGGGTGTAGGGCTCGCTCACGTCGAGCAGGCTATGGGCCGCGGCCATGATGTCGATGGTGCGGGTGTCGATCTTTTTCACCGCGTCGACCCGCCAGTCGCGCATGAAGTGATTCACCGCCTCGAGCGCCTGGGTGATGTAATTGCCCTCGATCCAGTAGATCATGTCGACCTTTTCGCCGGTACGTCCGGAAAACATCGAAATGCGGCGGATGTCGCCGGCGCCGCGCAGAACACCCGCGGCCTTCGAATAGGTCGGGGCGGCGGTCAAGGTGGTGGCTGCGAAGGCGCCGAGAAGCGCACGCCTACTGAGCCCAGTAGAGCTTGTGGTGGTCATCTGTCCCAGTTCGTCCCGTTCTCTGCCTGAACGCCGCGAATTATCGCTTTGCGGCGCCTCGTTGTGCGCCTCATCCCCAGGCGCAGCGCCGTTATGGCATACGTCGAATCGACGGCCAAGTCCGATGTCGTCGCAGTGCCTCAAACAAGCCATAATTGGCGAGAATTCGCTCAATTGTGTGAAGGTCAGGTTAATTGTGACCCGTTTGCAGCAGGTTAGCGCGAAGTTCGGTGGAAACAGAGTATGTCGCCATTGTGAATGGACAGCTTGGCTGGCTGTGGCAGTATCGCCCGGCGAAAAATAACAAGAACGATCGCATTTCCGGCCCCTGATCGAGGATAACAGATGACGCCCGTGTCGCGCCTTAGAACCCGCATGCTCTCGACCATCGCTGCTGCCGCGCTTTTCGCGGCGCCGATGGCGGCAGGAGCCGAAACCTCTTCGAGCTTCGGGTTCTCCGCGTTTGCCCAGGCTGTGGCCGAGGCGGCGCTTCAGCATGACGAGGTGGCAGCCTTTTACCGCGCGGCAGGCTATGCACCGATCTGGACCGGCCAGACGCCGGCAGAGAGGGAAAGGCTCACGGCGCTTCTCAAGGCGATCCTTCACGCCGACGAGCACGGGTTGCCGAAATCGGCCTATGATACCACTGAGCTGACCCGGATGATGCGCAATATCTCCAGCCCGCGCGATCAGGGCCGGGTCGAGGTGGAGCTCACCAACCTGTTCCTCACCTATGCCCACCAGATCCAGACCGGCATCCTCAACCCGCGCACGATCGACAAGCTGATGACGCGCAATCCGCACCGGCGTGATCCGGTCGAATTGCTGACCGCGTTCCTCGCGGCCGAAAACCCGGATGCCTTCATGCATTCGCTGATCCCGCAATCGGACGAATACGCGCGGCTGATGCACAAGAAATTCGAGATCGAGCGGCTGGTCGAACGCGGCGGCTGGGGCGCGCAGGTGCAGCCGACCTCGCTCAAGCCCGGCGACCAGGGCCCGGGCGTGGTCCAGCTCAGGAACCGGCTCATCGCGATGGGCTACCTCGCGCGCTCCGCGACGATGACCTACGACGCCGAAATCCAGACCGCGGTGCAGCTGTTCCAGGAAAACATGGGGCTCAATTCCGACGGCGTCGCCGGTCCGGCGACCATCGAGGCGATCAACGTGCCGGCGACGGAGCGGCTGAAATCCATCGTCGTGGCGATGGAGCGCGAGCGCTGGCTGTCGATCGACCGGCAGAAGCGCTACATCTGGGTGAACCTCACCGATTTCACCGCCCGCATCGTCGATGGCGGCGAGATCACCTTCGAGACTCGCTCGGTGGTCGGGGCGAATACCTTCGACCGCCGCACGCCCGAATTTTCGGACGTGATGGAATACATGGTCATCAACCCGAGCTGGAACGTGCCGAAGTCGATCGCGCGCAACGAATACGTGCCGGCGATGATCGAATCCCAGGGTGCCGCCGCGGCGCACCTGCAGATCATCGACGGGGCGGGCCGCGTGGTGCCGCGCGAGATGATCGACTGGACCCAGGTGACGCCGAGCTATTTCCCCTTCGACCTGAAGCAACCGCCGTCGGGGGGCAACGCGCTCGGCCGGGTGAAGTTCATGTTCCCCAACCAGCACAACGTCTATCTGCATGACACGCCGTCGAAGTCGCTGTTCGCCCGCGAGGTGCGGGCCTTTTCGCATGGCTGTGTCCGGTTGCAGGATCCTTTCGATTTCGCCTACGCGCTGCTGGCGGCGCAGGAGGAAGACCCCGAGGGATTGTTCCAGTCGATCCTGCGGACCGGACAGGAGACCACGGTGAACCTCGAACAGCCGGTGCCGGTGCACCTGGTCTACCGCACCGCCTTCTCCGACCTGCGTGGCCACATGGGCTACCGCGCCGACGTCTACGGCCGCGACGCGAAGCTCTGGGAAGAGCTGCAGGAAGCGGGGGTGAGCCTGCCCGGCGTGGGAAGCTGAGGCGGGCAGACCGCCGCCGCCTCCGACAGCGCATTGCACCGCCGCCGCCCGCGCGGCTTTTCCTGTTCCATTGGCGTCGGAATCCGACTAAATGGACCCCGCCGGAAGAGACAGGGAAAGCGCGGAAATGGGGATGGCCAGGGACGATATCGCAACCCGTGTGATCGAGATCGTCGCCGAACAGGCGGTGCTTGAACCGGGCGACGTGTCGGCAGACCAGACGCTCGAAGACCTCGGCATCGACAGTCTCGGCCTGGTCGAGGCGATCTTCGCGATCGAAGAGGCTTTCGACATCTCGGTGCCGTTCAACGCCAACGAGCCGTCCGAGAGCGATTTCGACATCACCTCGGTCGGTACCATCGTCGACGCCGTCGCCACGCTGGTGAGCGAACGGAAAGGGTGACCGGGATGCGGCGTGTCGTCATCACCGGGGCGGGGACGGTCAACGCGCTGGCGATGGACGTGCCCGGAACGATCGCGGCGATGAAGGAAGGCCGCTGCGGGATCGGCCCGCTGGCGTTCCGCGATGTCGATCGGCTGACGGTGCAGATCGGCGCCCAGATCAAGGGCTACGAACCCGAGACCCATTTCAACCGCCAGCAGATCGCGCTTTTCGACCGGTTCACGCAATATGCCCTGCTGGCCGCGCGCGAGGCGATCGGCCAGTCCGGGCTCACCTTCCAGGGCGCGCTGGCCGACCGGTCCGGCGTGGTGCTCGGCAATTCCGGCGGCGGGCTCGGCACGCTCGACGAAAACTACCGCACCGTCTACGAGGAGGGGAAGAACCGGGTTCACCCCTTCGTCGTGCCGAAATTGATGAACAACGCCGCCGCCTCGCAGGTGTCGATGGCGTGGAACCTGCGCGGGCCGTCGTTCACAGTCGCCTCCGCCTGCGCCTCGTCGAACCACGCCATGGGGCAGGCGATGGCGATGATCCGGGCCGGCATGGCCGACGTGATGGTCACCGGCGGTTCCGAGGCGATGCTCTGCTTTGGCGGCATCAAGGCCTGGGAAGGGCTGCGGGTGATGTCGAAAGACGCCTGCCGGCCGTTTTCGCTGGGGCGCAACGGCATGGTCCAGGGCGAAGGCGCGGCGATCTATGTCTTCGAGGAATACGACCGCGCGCGGGCCCGCGGTGCCGAGATCCTCGCCGAAGTGGCCGGGTTCTCGATGACCGCCGACGCCTCCGACATCGTGATGCCGTCGCGCCAGGGCGCGGCGCGGGCCATCGCCGGAGCGATGCGCGATGCCGGTCTCAACCCCGGTGACGTTGGCTACATCAATGCCCACGGCACCGGCACCGCGGCCAATGACAAGACCGAATGCGCCGCCGTGGCAGATGCCTTCGGTGCCGACGCCGACAACGTGATGATTTCCTCCACCAAATCGATGCATGGCCATGTCATCGGCGGCACCGGCGCGGTGGAGCTGATCGCGGCGTTGATGGCGCTGCGCGAAGGTGTGATCGCGCCGACCATCGGCTACGAGGAGGCCGATCCGGAGTGTTCGCTCGACGTCGTGCCGAACGAGGCGCGCGAGCGCGAGGTCTCGGCGGTGCTGTCGAACGCCTTCGCTTTCGGCGGGCTCAACGCGGTATTGGCGCTGACCCGGGCGCCGTGAAGCCAAAACCAAGCCGCCGCCCGAGAGACCCGGGCGGCGGCATCAGACCTGCGGCGGGGTGGCGGCCTACTGCGCCGCGGCGGCGGCCGGCGCGGCAAGTGACTCCCAGGCCGCGGTGAAGCCCTTGAGCGAGATCGGCCCGTTGACGCCGGCCACTTCGTTGCCGGGGGTGACGATCGCAAAACTCATCGTCAGCACGTCGCCGGCCTTGAACGCCTCGATATCCGCCTGCGACAGGTTCGGCTGCGCCAGGCAGCCGGTCGCCGGCCGGCAGAACTGGTACTGGTATTCCTTGGCCAGCCCCTTGTCGACGCCGAGCGAAAGCCCCGCCGGCAGGTAGGGCACCAGTTCGAGCGCCACGAAGACATCGGCCTGAGCCACGGCGCGGGCGCCCTGCGGCAGGCGGCGCACGTTGAACTTGCCGAAGATGCGTCCCTCGCCATTCTTGAGCAGCTGGGTAATCAGGCAGGGATCGTCGCCTTCGGTGCCTTCCGGGAGCCGGACGCATTCGCGTGCCCAGTCGGTGAAGGTCTCGTCGACATAGACGGGCGAAATGCCGGCCTCTTCCGCGCTCGGCGCCGGCGCGGCCTCTGCCTCGGTCGCGGCGGGTGCCTCGCTCGCCGCGGGCGCGGCCTCGGCGCCGTCCGCTGCCGTCGTGTCACCCGTGTCCTGGGCCAGCGTGGGGGACGCAAACGCGAGGAGCGCGGCGAGGCCCAGCGGTTTCAGGAAATCAGCCATGGTCGGTTCCTTCGTTCTGTCTGTCATGTGTGGTTGCCGGGCTGCTTATCATGGGCGGGTTGGGCTGTCAGGTCCGAAATCGCTCGCGGCGAGCGGTCGCGGGGGTTTCCGCCGAGGCTTCCGCGGGTGTCTTCGGGGCCAGGACGGCCGGCGTGAATGCCCGGCCCCGACCGGGAAGATACCCGGCTCCCGACAAGAAAAAGGGCCCGAAACCGGACCCTTCTCCTGAATTTTTTTGCTCCCTGTCGGACTGGCCGACTTGTGAGGCGGACGCTACGACAGAAGGTCGCAGCGGTCAACCGCCTCGCGGGCGCCGGTGAGCAGTTTCTTGCCCTGCGGCCGGCGGCGCGGGGGCGGTCGGTCGGCGGCCGGGCAAAAAAAGCCGCGCCTCGGGGGCGCGGCCAGTCTGACAGGGAGGAAGTCATCCGATCCGTAAGGGACTACGCACCGGATGAATTCACTCTGGCAGCAATTGGTTAAGATTGTATGTTCAGGCGGCAAGGTTTGTGGGGAGACGGAAATGGACGGTCAGGTGTTTGTCGGCGGTGGCGGCGAGGCATATGGGGTCAAACAGGGCCTGCTCCTGAAATACGCCAACCGGCACGGGCTGATCGCGGGCGCGACAGGCACCGGCAAGACGGTGACGCTGCAGATCCTCGCCGAGGGGTTTTCCTCGGCCGGCGTGCCGGTGTTCCTGTCGGACGTGAAGGGCGATCTCTCCGGCCTCGCGGTGGCCGGCAGCGCCGATTTCAAGCTGCACGAGGCCTTCACCCAGCGTGCCGGCCTCATCGGCTTCGACGACTACGCCTACGACGCCTTTCCGGTGACCTTCTGGGATCTGTTCGGCGAACAGGGCCACCCGATCCGCACCACCGTGGCCGAGATGGGCCCGTTGCTGATCGCCCGCCTGCTGGAGCTGTCGGACGCCCAGGAGGGCGTGCTCAACATCGCCTTCCGGGTGGCCGACGAGCAGGGATTGCCGCTGCTCGACCTCGCGGACCTGCGCGCGCTGCTGGTCTGGGTCGGCCAGAACGCCGACGCCCTCGGCCTCGAATACGGCAATGTCGCGGGCGCCTCGGTGGGGGCAATCCAGCGCGCGCTGCTGGTGCTCGAGAACCAGGGCGGCGAACACCTGTTCGGCGAACCGGCGCTGGAGCTTGCCGACCTGATGGCCACCACCCCCGAGGGCCGTGGCCGGGTCTCGATCCTCGCCGCCGACAAGCTGATGGCCTCGCCCCGGCTCTACGCGACCTTCCTGCTCTGGCTGCTGTCCGAACTCTTCGAGGAGCTGCCTGAAGTCGGCGACCCCGACAAGCCGAAGCTCGTCTTCTTTTTCGACGAGGCACACCTGCTGTTCGACGACGCGCCGAAAGCGCTGGTCGACAAGGTCGAGCAGGTGGCGCGGCTCATTCGCTCGAAAGGCGTCGGCGTCTATTTCATCACCCAGAACCCGGCGGATGTGCCCGACGACATCCTCGGCCAGCTCGGCAACCGGGTGCAGCATGCCCTGCGCGCCTTCACCGCCCGCGACCGCAAGGCGCTCCGGCAGGCCGCCGAGACCTACCGCGACAACCCGCGGTTCTCGATCGAGGACGCGATCCGCGAGGTCGGCACCGGCGAGGCGGTCACTTCGATGCTGGAGGCCAAGGGCGCGCCGGGCGTGGCCGAACGCACCCTGATCCGCCCGCCGTCGTCGCAGCTCGGCCCGATCGCGGCCGACACCCGGGCGGCGCTGCGCGCGGGCTCCTTCGTCGCCGGCAAATACGAGGACCGGATCGACCGGGATTCGGCGCGGGAAATGCTTGGGCGGCGCGCCGAGGAGGCCGCGAAGGCGGCCGAGGAGGCCGAGGCGCGCGAGGCAGCGGTCGCGGCCGGCGGCCCGTCCACGGACGACTTCCAGCTCAACGATTTCAGCCGTGGCCGGCGCTACAGCCCGGGCCTCGACGACGGTCCACGGCGCTCGACCCGCAGCCGGAAAGCGCAACCCGAGGGGTTCGGCGGCCAGCTCGGCGAGGCGGTGACCAAGGTGGTGATCTCGGAGCTGAAAGGCACCACCGGCAAACGCATCGTGCGCGGCATCCTCGGCGGGTTGTTCAAGGGGCGCTAGCGTCTGAAACCGCCCGGCTCGGGTGGCGTCCATGATCTCTGCATCATGACCACCGCCCTGTCTGATTGTTTTGGCGCGCAATCTGCTCCGAAAACCGGCTCCCGCTTCTGTTCGATAGCGCTCCAGGTGTTGCGTCCTTGCGACGCCCGCGATCGGCATCCGCGGTTGCGCCCCCGGCCCGGGACGGAGGCCTGAGAGTCGCGGCAAGGTCGTTGCACCCTAGCGCCGGCAGGCCGCCGGGTAGGTGATCGGCAGAACGCCCTGGCCGCCCCCGGCCGAGGTCGCACAGCTCGGCCGCCCCGGGCCCGCGGCCCAGAAACGGTTCGGGTCTTCCTGCACCATCCCCTGCCACCAGTTGTTGCCGCCCGAAAAACGCCGGCCCGGTGCCTTCTCGCGCAGCACTTCGAAATGCAGATGCGGGTAGGAAGACAGCAGCCCGGTCTCGCCCAGGGTGCCGATCTGCTGGCCCTGCGCCACCGCGGTGCCGGCTTGGACCATGCGATCATTCAGATGTTTGTAGACCGTGTAGCTGAGGCGCCCATCCGCACCCTTGCCGTGGTCGATGATGATCCGGTTGCCATACATCGGCTCGTAATAGGACAGATAGACCCAGCCAGCGGCGGCGGCCAGCACCGGGGTGCCGGTCACGGCGGCAATATCGAGCCCGAGATGGCCCTTTTCGCCTTCGCTCGAGATGTCCATGAACTGCTGCGAGATCGACGGCGCGTTGGCGGGCAGGGCGACCTTCATCTTCACCCGCGCATCGTGGGCATATGGCGCGACCCTGCCGTATTCCGAGAGGTTGACACAGCCCGACAAGGCCAACGCCGCCGCGGCAAGCATCAGCGCCGCCCGACCGCGCATCGACCGCGACCTGCCCAGGAGCCGTTGGGACATTGTCCGTTTCCTCTTCCGGTCCAATTGTTCCGAAAGGGATTAATTGTGGAATGAGGCGAAACGATGGCAGCCCCGGTGTCCGGCCGCGAGGCTGCCGGGCAGGCAAGGGCCGGTGGTCCCGGCCTACAGCGGCCGGATCCTGAGCCGCGAGATCCGGTTCTCGAGCCGCTCGACCACCTCGAAGCGGTAGCCGTGGAAGGAGAACTGCTGGCCCACGCTGGGGATCATCTGGGCCTCGTGGATCACCAGCCCGGCGATCGTGTTGGCCTCCTCGTCGGGCAGGGTCCAGTCCATCGCCCGGTTGAGGTCGCGGATCGTCATCGCGCCTTCGACCATGTAGGCGCCGTCGTTCAGGCGGGTGATCTCGGCATCGGCGACGACGGTATCGAATTCGTCGGTGATCTCGCCGACGATTTCCTCGAGGATGTCTTCGAGGGTAATGAGCCCCTGCAGGCTGCCGTATTCGTCCACCACCAGGGCGAAATGGGTATGGCGGCGCAGGAACTGGCGCATCTGGTCGTCGAGCGTGGTGGTCTCGGGGATGAAATAGGGCTCCATCGCCACCTGCATGATGTCGAACTCGGCATAGGCCGCGTTATGGCTGCCGGCACCGGCCTGCTGCCCGGCGGCATACATGGCGCGCGACAGGTCCTTGGCGTGGATCAACCCGACGATGTTCTCGGGCTCGTCGCGGAACACCGGCAGACGCGTGTAGGGCGAGGCCAGGGCCTGTTCCAGCACCTCGTTGGCCGGGCTGTTGGCGTCGATCATCTCGATCTGGCTGCGATGGAGCATGATCTCCTCGACGGTCCGGTCGCCGAGATCGAGGGCGCCGAGCAGCCGGTCGCGGTCTTCCTTCTGGACCGCGCCCTCGCTGTGGCCCAGCGAGATGGCGCCGGCAATCTCCTCGCGCGCCAGCAGGTTGGCGTCCGGGTCGGTCTCGATGCCGAAGATGCGCAACATCAAACGGGTGATCACGCGCACCGCGGCCACCACCGGCGCGAACACCAGGATCACCAGTCGGATCGGCGTCGAGACCAGGGCGGCGGCGGCTTCCGGCCGGGTGATCGCATAGGTCTTGGGCAGCACCTCGGCGAAGATCAGCACCAGGAGCGTCATCACCAGCGTCGCCCAGACCACGCCCTCGGCGCCGAAGGCACGGGTGAAAAGCGCGGTAGCCAGCGAGGCCGAAAGGATGTTGACCAGGTTGTTGCCGAGCAGAACCGAACCGATCAGGCGTTCGTTGTCCTCGGTGATGTCGAGCGCGCGCTGCGCACCCCGTTCGCCGCGGTCGGCGCGCGCGCGCAGTTTGCCGCGCGAAGCGGCGGTGAGCGCGGTCTCCGATCCGGAGAAGAAGGCCGAGAGCACCAGCAGCAGCGCGATGGCGCCGGCGGTGATCCAGTAGAAGCTTGTCGAAACGAGGCCGGGGTCGGCGGGGTCCATGAGATTGTCTTTCGTCTGGGTCCGACAATCTATGGGGCGGGCGCGCGCGCGTTTCAAGGGATCGGGTCCGCGATGGCCGGCCCGGGCGAGGAGAAACGGCCGGGATGTCGCATCCCGGCCCCTCTGTTTTCAGGGTGCATACGCCCCGCGGGTCCGGGGGGCCGCGCCCCGCGCCCGCGAGATCAGGAGTTCATGTCGTAGGCTCTTTCGCCGTGGACCGAGAGGTCGAGCCCGTTGGTCTCGGTCTCGGCATCGACCCGCAACCTGGTCACCAGGCCCACCAGTTTGATCAAGGCGTAGCTCACCACCACGGTAAAGACCCCGACGATGAGGAGCGATCCGGCCTGGGCGACGAAGGAGCCGGCGCCGAAGAACGCGATCATCAGCGTGCCGAAGATGCCGCCGACCCCGTGCACCGCGAAGACGTCGAGCGAATCGTCGATCCCCATCCTGGTGCGGATCCCGATCACCGCTTCCTGGCAGAGCACGCCGGCGACGGCGCCGATGACCAGCGCCTCGACCGGACCGACGAAACCCGAGGCCGGGGTGATCGAGGCGAGGCCGGCGATGGTGCCGGTGACCAGACCGACGAGCGAGGCGCGCCCGAAGCGGATCCGTTCCCACAGCGCCCAGGACAGCGAGGCGGTGGCGGCCGAGATATGGGTCACGGTGAGCGCCATCGCGGCCCCGCCGTCGGCGGCGAGCTGCGACCCGCCATTGAAGCCGAACCAGCCGACCCAGAGCATCGCCGCCCCGATCATCACCAAGGGCGGCGAATGCGGCGGAGTGGTGCGGTTGCGGCGCGGCCCGAGGACCAGCGCGATCACCAGCGCGGCGAGGCCGGCGGTCTCGTGCACGACGATGCCGCCGGCGAAATCCCTCACCCCGGTCTCGCCGAAGATCCCGCCGTCGGCAAGAAAGCCGCCGCCCCAGATCCAGTGGGTGACGGGGGCGTAGACGACGAGCAACCAGAGCGCCGAAAAGGTCAGCACGAAGCCGAAGCCGATCCGCTCGACATAGGCGCCGACGATGAGGGCGGGGGTGATCACGGCGAAGGTCATCTGGAAGGCGAAGAACAGGACCTCCGGGATGGTTCCGGAAAGCGTATCCGCGTCGATCCCGACGAGAAACATCTTGCCCAGCCCGCCCCAGACCGCGCCGCCGTCGCCGAAGGCGATGCTGTAGCCCGCCACCAGCCACAGCACGCTCATCAGCGCGGCGATGGCATAGACGTGCATGAACACGGAGAGCACGTTGCGCGCACGCACCAGGCCCCCGTAGAAGAGCGCCAGACCCGGCAGGCTCATGAAGAGCACCAGGGCGGTCGCAACGATGATCCAGGCGGTATCGGCGCCGTTCATTGTCCCCTCCGTTCGTTGGGTTTTCTTTGGTGTTTCGGGGTCGATAGGCAATCGCCGGGCCGGGGGGAAACACAAACCCCGGGCGGTCTGCGGAAAAACCCGGCAGATTCGAAACTGCTGAATAATGCGGCGCCACAGGTTGCCCTCTGCCCGTCGCACGGGCAGTTGCAGAACCGGCCGATCGGACTGGTTATCGGACACTGATCCAGGTCAAGGCGGCGCGGGGGCCGGCCATGCGATCCTCGGCGTGTCAGTCGAGGGAGGGACATCCGTGAGACAGATCGTTCGCAACTTCATTCCGGCACTTCTGGCGGGAGGGCTTCTGGCCGGAACAGCCCTGGCGGGGGATTGCACCGGCAATGTCGTCGGGATCCGCCCGATCACCCAATACAACCACGCCACCGGCGCGGGCTTCCTCGCGGTGCGGTCGGGGCCGGGGACGGGCTACACCCAGATCGGCGAGCTCTATCTGGGCGACGAGATCTCGGTCTGGGAACGCCAGGGCAACTGGTTCTATGTCTATTGCATGTCCGGTCGCTGCCGCACGCCGCTTTGGGGCAACCCGACGCCGCAAGGCTGGGCCTACGCCGGATACCTGAACGTCGGCGGGGTCTGCCCGTAACATCGCGGCTGGGCGGAAGGCGCTTCGAAGCGCCTTGCAACGCGATTTCGCAATCGCGTTAGACGGCCGCGCGCGCGGCCGTCGCCCCGATCAACCCGAGCGCATGATCGGTGGCCGCCCGGCGCACCTCGGCGCGTCCAAGAGCGCCAAATTCGACCGTTTCGGCCGAGCAGCCGTCGCGGGTGGCGATGCCGAAACAGACGCGGCCTTCGGGTTTGTGCTCCGAGCCCCCGGGGCCGGCGATCCCGGTCACCGAAACCGCGATGTCGACCGGCGCGACGGCCAGCAGCCCCTCGGCCATCTCCGTCGCGACCGCTTCGGAAACCGCGCCGCTGGCCGCCAGCGTCTCCGGTTTCACTCCCAGCAAGGCCATCTTGGCGGCGTTCGAATAGGTGATCACGCCGCGCTCGTAGACGTCGGAGGAGCCGGCGATATCGGTCAGTGCCGCGCCGACCATGCCGCCGGTGCAACTTTCCGCCGTCGCTACGGTGAGCCGCTTGGCCCGGCAAAGAGCGAGGATCTCGGCCGGGTCGGTCATGCCAGCAGGAACAGGTGCGAGACGACGGCCAACAGAACGGTCACCAGCCCGGCGAACACCCCCGCCCAGACGTCGTCGAGCATCACTCCGAGCGCATCGCCGCGCCGGTCGGCCCGCCCGACCAGCCAGGGCTTCCAGATGTCGAACAGACGGAAGGCGAGGAAGGCGCTGATCCAGCCCGGGTAGAGCGCCAGAATCCCGGCCCCTGCCCACCAGGCACCGAGCGAGACCGGCAGCATCGCGATCCACATGCCGACCACCTCGTCGATGACGATCTCGGAAGGGTCTTCGCTGTCGCTGGTCTCGAGCAGCCCGCGGATCGCCCAGAGCCCGACGACATACGCCGCAGCGATCGCGACGGCCACCAGCCATGGCCCGCCGATCACATGCAGGATCCAGACGAAGGGCAGGGCGGCGAGGCTGCCCCAGGTGCCGGGTGCGGGCTTCAGCCAGCCGGTCCAGAAGAAGAACCCGATCGCCTCTTTCACCACGTCGCGTTTCACGGCGTTGCTCATGCCTTCACCAGCGTCGCGACGGCCATCGCCGCGATCCCTTCTTCGCGACCGGTGAAGCCGAGCCGCTCCGAGGTGGTGGCCTTGACCGACACCCGCGCCGCATCGACATCCAGGATCCGCGCCAGTGCCGCGCGCATCGCCCCCGCGTGCGGCCCGATCTTGGGCCTTTCGCAGATCAGCGTCACGTCGCAATTGGCGAGTTCCCAGCCGTTCGATCGCGCCAGCCCGATGGCGTGTGCGAGGAAGACATGGCTGGCCGCCCCCTTCCACTGCGGGTCGGACGGCGGGAAATGCTGGCCGATGTCGCCCTCGGCGAGCGCGCCGTAGAGCGCGTCGGTCAGCGCATGCATGCCGACATCGGCGTCGCTGTGGCCCTTGAGCTTCCTGTCGTGGGCCACCTCGACCCCGCAGAGGATGCAGGCCGCTCCCGGTTCGAAAGCGTGCACGTCGTAGCCCTGACCGACCCTGATCTCCATCCTGTCCCTCATCATCTCTTCGGCGCGGGCGAAATCGTCCGGCCCGGTGATCTTCATGTTGGCCTCGTCGCCCGCGACGATGGCCACCTCCAGCCCCGCCGCGCGCGCCACTTCGACGTCGTCCGCCGCCCCGCCCGAAAGCGCGCCGGCTTGATGTGCCCGGTGGGCGGCGAGAATCGCGGTGTAGCGAAAGCCTTGCGGGGTCTGGGCGCGGTAGAGCCCGCTGCGGTCCCGGGTGCCGGCGACCCGGCCCGCTTCGCCGATCCACAGCGCATCGGTGACGGCGAGGGCCGGGGCGGCGCCGGCGGCCGCGCCGAGTGCTCCGATCACCCGGTCGATCACCGCCGCCGGGACCAGCGGCCGGGCGACGTCGTGGATCAGCACCAGGCCGGGCGGATCGTTCGCCAGCGCTTCGAGCCCGGCGCCGACGCTGGCATCGCGGGTGGCGCCGCCGGTGGCGATGATCGCATCCGCAAAGCCTTCGGCCTGGCCGAGATCGTCCGGATGCAGCACCAGCACCACCCGGCCGATGCGTGGATGGGCAAGAAAGGCATCGACGGTCCAGTCGGCGACCCGCCGGCCGTGGAGCCGGCGCCATTGCTTGGGCAGGTCTCCGCCCGCGCGGGTGCCGCGTCCGGCGGCGACGATGATGGCGGCGATGTCCATGGCGTTGGTTTAAGCCTTGCCGAAATCAAGAACAATGGGGGGCGGACAGGCGGGGGCAACTGCAAGAAATTTGTGCATTGGTGAAAAATCGCGCAAAATCCAGGCGCGATATTTTGCAGTCCCCCCGGCCTGCCGCTATATCACGGGCATCTGCTCAAGGAATAGGCATGTGCCCGTAACGCTCGGAGAGATCACCCTCGACGCCCCGGTACTCCTGGCCCCGATGGCCGGGATCACCGACCTGCCGTTCCGAAACCTCGTCCAGAGCTTCGGGGCCGGGTTGGTGGTGAGCGAGATGGTGGCGAGCCAGGAGATGGTGCAGGCGAAACCCGGCGTGCGCGAACGCGCCGAGCTCGGGTTCGGGCGCGCAGGCACCGCGGTGCAGCTTGCCGGGCGCGATCCCTGGTGGATGGCCGAGGCCGCGCGCATGGTCGAGGCGAACGGGGCGCAGATCATCGACATCAACATGGGCTGCCCGGCCAAGAAGGTGGTCGGCGGGCTTTCGGGCTCGGCATTGATGAAGGAGCCGGACCGGGCGCTGGCGCTGATCGAGGCGGTGGTCGCTGCGGTCTCGGTGCCGGTGACACTGAAGACCCGGCTGGGCTGGGACGACGATCTGCGCAACGCCCCGCGGATCGCCCGGGCCGCCGAGGCGGCGGGGGTGAAGATGATCACGATCCACGGCCGCACCCGGGCCCAGTTCTACAAGGGGCGCGCCGATTGGGCGGCGATTGCCGAAACCAGGCAGGCGGTCGGTATCCCGGTGATTGCCAACGGCGACATCGGCGGGGTGGCGGACGCGCGCACTGCCCTGGCGCGGTCGGGCGCCGATGGGGTGATGGTCGGCCGGGCGACCGGCGGGCGGCCCTGGCTGATCGCCGAAATCGCCGCCGGGCTCTCCGGTACGCGGGCGCCGCAGATCCCGACCGGGGCCGCGCTGGTCGAGATGGTGCAGGGCCATTACGAGGCGTCGCTCGGGTTCTACGGCGCGGCGCTCGGCCGGCGGGTGATCCGCAAACACCTCGGCTGGTACATGGACCACGCCGGCACCCCCGCGGGCCTGCGCCGCGAGGTGCTGTCATCGGCCGATCCCGCGCGCGTTCTCCGGCTCATCCCCGCCGCCCTCGAACCCCGGTCGGAGGCCGCCTGATGGACAACGACGCGATCTGGACAGCCTTGCCGGTGCCCGCGCTGGTGATCGACGCCGACGACCGGATCGCCCGGGTCAATTCGGCCGGCGAGTTCTTCCTCAACGCCTCGCAACGGTCGCTGATCGGTCAGTCGGTCTACAAGAAGCTCCACATCGAGGCCAACCTCGTCGACACGCTGGCGCGGGTCCGGGCGAACCAGGGGCCGATGTTCATCAACAATGTCGATGTCGGCCGGCTGCTGGCGGACCCGGTGGAATGCAACATTCAGCTCGCTCCGGTCGATGACGAGGGCGATATTCTTGTCCTTCTGCAACCTCGTGACATCGCCGGCCGGCTCAACAAGTCGCTCGGCGTCAAGGCGGCGGCGCGCAGCGCCATCGGCATGGCCGAGATGCTGGCGCACGAGATCAAGAACCCGCTCGCCGGAATCACCGGGGCGGCGCAGCTGCTGTCGATGGGGCTCGAAGGCGGCGACCTCGAGCTCACCGATCTGATCGTCGTCGAAAGCCGGCGGATCGTCGCGCTGCTCGACCAGGTGGAGCAGTTCGGCAACCTTCGCCCCCCCGAGCGCCGGGTGGTCAATGTCCACGACCTGCTCGACCGGGCGCAGAAATCGGCCGAGGTCGGGTTTGCCGCCCGGATGCGGCTGATCGAGCAGTATGACCCCTCGCTGCCTCCGACCTGGGTCGACCCCGATCAGTTCATGCAGGTGTTTCTCAACCTGTTGAAGAATGCCGCCGAGGCCGGTGGCGACAAGGGCGGGACGATCCGGATCCACACCTTCTACGACCACGCCCTGCGGCTGAGGCGCCCGGACGGCACCGGCACCGGGTTGCCGCTGCAGGTCGAAATCATCGACGACGGGCCGGGGCTGCCGCCCGAGATTGCCGCCCAGGTGTTCGAACCCTTCGTTTCGGGCCGCGAGAACGGCACCGGGCTCGGGCTCGCGCTGGTGTCGAAGATCGTCTCCGATCACGACGGCTGGGTCTCGGTCGAAAGCCGGCCGGGCAAGACCAAGTTCCGTATCTCGTTGCCCGTCGCCCCGAAAGACAAGGAGTAACCCCTTATGGATGGCACCGTTCTCGTCGCCGACGACGACCGCACGATCCGCACCGTGCTGACCCAGGCGCTTACCCGTGCGGGGTGCCGGGTGCATGCCACGGCCTCGCTGGTGACGCTGAAGCGCTGGGTCGAGGAAGGGCGGGGCGATCTGGTGATCTCCGACGTGGTCATGCCGGACGGCAACGGGCTCGAGGCACTGCCGGAGATCTCGGCCATGCGGCCCGAGCTGCCGGTGATCGTGATCTCGGCCCAGAACACGATCATGACGGCGATCCAGGCCGCCGAGAAGGACGCCTACGATTACCTGCCCAAGCCTTTCGATCTGCCCGATCTGATGAAGCGGGCGGCGAAGGCGCTGGAGCAGAAACGCCGGGTGCCGACGCCGAAGCGCGATCCGGGCGAGCGGCAGGGCGACGATCTGCCCCTGGTTGGCAGAACCCCGGCGATGCAAGCGCTCTACCGGTTGGTGGCGCGGGTGATGAACACCGAGCTCCCGGTGTTGATAACTGGTGAAAGTGGCACCGGCAAATCTCTGATTGCCAAGGCAATTCACGACTTCTCCGACCGGCGAAACCTGCCCTTCGTGGTGGTCACGCCGGACGACCTCGTGCCGATGGAAGGGCCCGCCAAGGTGCTCTCGCGGGCCGGCCAGGGCACGCTTCTGTTCGACGAGGTGGGCGATCTGGACCGGGACGCACAGGCGCGCATCACCCGGATGCTCGACAGCCTCACCGATCATGCCCCGCGGATCATCTCGACGTCACAGGGCGATCTCAGCCGGCGGCTGAAGGCGGGCGAGTTTCGCCAGGATCTCTATTACCGGCTGGGCGGCGTTGCCATCCCGGTGCCGAGCCTGCGCGAGCGTCTCGAAGATATTCCGGCCCTCGCCGAGCATTTCCTCGCCCGCGCCGAACGCGACGGGCTGACGCCGCGGGTGCTGAGCGCGCAGGCGGTGGAGGTGCTGCGCGCCTACCCCTGGCCCGGCAATGTGCGCCAGCTTGAAAACACCATCCAGCGGTTGATGGTCACCGGCACCGAGGCCGAAATCGCGCGCGCCGAGGTCGAGGCGACGCTCGGCACCGCCGCCGGCAATCCGGTGGTGACGATGGACGAGGCTGAGAACATTTCCGCCGCTGTCGCCCGCCACCTCAAACGCTACTTCGATCTGCACGGCGGGGCGCTGCCGCCGCCGGGCGTATACCAGCGTGTTTTAAGGGAAATCGAGGTGCCGCTGATCGAGATTGCCCTCGATGCGACCGGCGGCAATCAGGCCCGTTGCGCCGATCTTCTCGGCATCAATCGCAATACTTTGCGCAAGAAGATCACCGAGTTGGGAATCGAGGTGACACGCCGCCGCAAGTTGATGTAAAACGGTCACATCCGTGACAAAAGGGCCGCAGACACAAGGGTTCCTGCGCGGGAGGTAAAGCGGCGCGGGCGGAATTTCACGACCCGCCCGGGCGGCAGTCGGGTAGAGGGCACCAAGTGGCGCACAGCAACGGCGCACGCAGCGCGGACAGTACATGGGACAGGATTGCGCGGATGCGGCGAATGCGTCGGGTCCGGTCGTCGGCGACATTTCTGGTCGTGGCCCTCGGGCCGGTGCTCGCGGTTGCCACCTATCTGGTGCTCGGACCGTTCGATCAAGGGGTCGATTCCAACACCCTTCGCCTCGTTCTGCTGGCCGACATGGTCTACGTGCTCGTGGTCGCAGCCCTTGTGCTGGCGGGCATCTTCCGGATGGTGGTCGCGCGGCGGTCGAAATCCGAGGGCTCGCGCCTGCACCTGAGGCTCACCGGCGTGTTTGCCCTGCTCGCGCTGATCCCGACCGTGCTGGTCGCCGTCTTCGCGGTGCTCACCATCAACGTCGGTCTCGAGGGCTGGTTTTCCGACCGGGTGAGCCGGGTGGTCGGCAATTCGCTCGCCGCCGCCCAGGCCTATGACGCCGAGCACCGCCAGGGCCTGATCCAGGATACCGAGGCGATCGGCGCTTTCCTCAACGGCGCCAAGCGGGCCAACGCGCTGATCTCCGAGGCCCAGCTGCGCCAGGCGCTGGCACAGGCCCAGGGCGGCATCCAGCGCGGCCTGCGCGAGGCCTTCATCATCGACGCGAGCGGCACCATCCGTTTGCGCGGCGACCGCTCCTACCTGTTCGACTACGAGGCTCCGCCCGCCGAGGCCATCGCCCGCGCGCTCGACGGCGAGACGGTGGTGATCGAAGATTGGGAAAACGCCGAGTTTCGTGCGCTCCACAATCTCAGTGTCTACCCCGACCACCTGCTCTACGTGTCGCGCGAGGTCGACGGGAAGATCTTCGCCCTGCTCGACGAAACCCAGGAAACGGTGGAGTTCTATCAGCAGCTCGAAAGCCAGCGCGGCCAGGTCCTGTTCGAGTTCGGGCTGATCTATCTCGGCTTCGCCGCGATCCTGATTCTGGCCGCCACCTGGCTCGGCATGTGGTTTGCCGAACGGCTCGCGCGCCCGGTTGGCCGGCTGGCATCGGCCGCCGAACGGGTCGGCGAGGGCGATCTCGACGTCCAGGTGATCGAAGAACGCACCGGCGACGAAATCGAGGAGCTGGGCCGGCTGTTCAACCGGATGACGCGGCAGCTCAAGGGCCAGCGCGACCGGCTGCTGGACAACACCGAGCAAATCGAGCGCCGCCGCCGGTTGTTCGATTCGGTTCTGTCCTCGATCACCGCCGGGGTGATGGGGCTCGATGCCGATGGGCAACTCACCTTCCTCAACCGCGCCGCAAGGGTGATGCTGGGCATCGACGAGGAGGCCGAGCACCCCGAGCTTGCGCTGGTGGTGCCGGAGTTCGCGCCGTTGCTCGACAAGCTGCGGGCCGAACGCGGCGAGCGGGTGCAGGAGGAACTGGCGCTGAACCGCATGGGGCGCCAGGAACGGCTGCTGGTGCGCATCGCCCCGCGGTTCACCGGCGAGGGCGAACTCGAAGGCTACGTGATCGCCTTCGACGACGTGACCGACCTGGTCACCGCCCAGCGCATGGCCGCCTGGGGCGACGTCGCCCGCCGCATCGCCCACGAGATCAAGAACCCGCTCACCCCGATCCAGCTTTCCGCCGAGCGGATCAAGCGCAAGTTCGGGCGCAAGATGGAGGAGGCCGACGCCGAGGATCTCGAGAACCTCACCGGCGTGATCATCCGCCAGACCGAGGATCTGCGCCGCATCGTCGACGAGTTTTCCAAGTTCGCCCGGATGCCCGAGCCGGTGCGCAAACCGTCCAACCTGGTCGAGCTGGTGCGCGGCGCGGTCACGCTGCAGAAAGCCGGCCAGGTGGGGGTCGAGATCGAGGCCACGCTGCCGCGCGGAGAGGTTCCGGCGGAGCTCGACGAGACGATGATCGGCCAGGCGCTGACCAACCTCATCAAGAACGCCGGCGAGGCGATCGAATCGCTGCAGGATGCCGGCGAGGCGCCCGAGGGGCATGTCCCCACGATCCGGGTCTCGCTCGCGTGCGAGGGCAAGGAAGGCGTGGTGACGGTCCAGGACAACGGCGTCGGGCTGCCCGCCGACCGGGCCCGCCTGTTCGAACCCTACGTGACCACCCGTGTGAAGGGCACCGGCCTCGGCCTGCCCATCGTGAAGAAGATTATCGAGGAACATGGCGGCACGCTGGTGCTGGAAGATGCGGAAATGTTCGGCGGTACCGACCGGCCCGGGGCCCGGGCGGTGGTGCGCCTGCCGATCAAGGCGATAAATCCCGCCGCCCGCGATGCCGCCGAATGACGAGGACCTGACCCACATGGCTGATATTCTGATTGTTGACGACGAACGCGATATCCGGGAGTTGATCTCCGACATTCTCGAAGACGAGGGCTATACCACCCGGCTCGCCGGCACCTCCGACGAGGCGGTGGCCGAGGTCAAGCGCGAGCTGCCGGGGCTGATGATCCTCGACATCTGGCTGAAGGATTCGGCCATGGACGGGATCGACATCCTCAAGATGGTCAAGCGCGAGCACGCCGAGGTGCCGGTGGTGATCATCTCGGGCCACGGCAATATCGAGATCGCGGTCGCGGCGATCAAGCAGGGCGCCTACGACTTCATCGAAAAGCCGTTCAACATCGACCAGCTCACCCTGGTGATCGCCCGCGCGATGGAGACCTCGCGGCTCCGGCGCGAGAACGTCGAGCTCAAGCGCAAGGATACCGGCCCGGTCGAGATGGTCGGCAGCTCGGCGGCGTTCAAGGCGCTCAGATCCAACCTCGAAAAGGTCATGCGCTCGAACGGCCGGGTGATGCTCACCGGCCCCGCGGGCTCGGGCAAGGAACTGGCGGCGCGGATCGTCCATGCCGGCTCCGACCGCGCCCGCGCGCCCTTCGTGGTGGTCAACTCGGCCGCGGTCGAACCCGACCGGATGGAAGAGGTGCTGTTCGGCCGCGAGACGGCGGAGCGCGGGATCGAGCCGGGCCTTCTGGAAGAGGCCAATGGCGGCATCCTCTATTTCGACGAGGTCGCCGACATGCCGCTCGGCACCCAGTCGAAGATCCTGCGGGTGCTGGTCGAGCAGAGCTTCGCCCGGGTCGGCGGCGCCGACAAGGTCTCGGTCGATGTCCGGGTGATCTCCTCGACCACCCGCGATCTGCCGGGCGAGATCAGTGCCGGCCGCTTCCGCGAGGAGCTTTATCACCGGCTCAACGTGGTGCCGATCCACGTGCCGCCGCTCGCCGACCGGCGCGAGGATATCCCCGAGCTCGCCGCCCATTTCGTCGGCGTGTTCAACGCGACCCAGGGGCTCGGCCTGCGCACGATCTCCGAGGAGGCCAAGGCGATGCTGCAATCGATGCAGTGGCCGGGCAACGTGCGGCAATTGAAGAACGTGATCGAACGGGTGCTGATCCTCGGCGACGGCACCGGGCCGATCGAACCGGGCGAGCTCAGCGAGATCGAGACCGGCGGCGCCGGCGAGGGCGGCGCGGTGCTGCCGGCCGCCTTGGCGACGCTGCCGCTCCGCGAAGCCCGCGAGGCCTTCGAGCGCGAATACCTTCTCACACAGATCAACCGCTTCGGCGGCAACATCTCGCGCACCGCCAGCTTCGTCGGCATGGAACGCTCGGCCCTGCACAGGAAACTCAAATCGCTCGGCGTGGTGACGGGGACGAAGTCCGGCGCGCGGGTGGCCTATGTCGCGGACGGCGACGCGGCGGAGGGGTAGCGGGAAGGCGTTTCGAAACGCCTTGCAAAAGCCGCTTCGAAGCGGCTTCCCCCACACCGCGAATTTCGTCGGCACGGAGCGCTCGGCCCTCCACTGCAAACGCAAGGCGCTCGGCGTGGTCACCGGCACCCAGTCGGGCCCGCGGGTGGCCTGCGTGGCGGCGGACGAAGGGGAGGGCAGGGGCCGGCCAGACCGGTGCGCCGCAGTGCCACCCGACAGCGTTCCCGGGTGTTTTTCGGCCAGACCCCGCTGAACCGGCGCTATGGGCGTTTCTTGCGGAAGAACGCGATGTATTGCGTTTCGATCAGAGCGTGCTTGCCATTCAGGCTGACATCCGATCGGTTGCTGTCGATGATGACGCGCGCATACCGGTAGTCAATGTAGTCGGTTTGATCCCAATCGAAGAAATGAACGAACGTTATCAGCGTGTCTGAATTCACCTGGGAAACGGGGAAGTCCCAATAGCCCGAGTCAATCTCCCGGTTGACCATCGCTGGCGCGTGCGAACCATGCCGGAGCCTCACACCGATGTCTTCCATTGTGTCTTGGTGGTAGGTGCGTTGGCTCAATCCGCAAGGCTGAATGACCAGCGCATCGAACAAGGCACGTTCGACCTCGGCAAACCTCTCGACCTGTGTCCATGCGTCACCAGAATCGCCCTCCGGGTCGAGCCGGAAATACTGATTGAAGACCCCCCGTGCGGCCAGTCGAAATCTGTTCATTTGGCGATCAATCGATTGCATCCGGTCCTCCAAACCGAACGCGCCGCCCAACACGGGGGCACGCCAGGCTCCGTTGTCTATGGCAGAGTTGCGCTGGCCTCGCCACATTGACCTTTCCCCCGCCCTCTGCCACTCCTTCTCGCGGACAGAACGGAGACCGGAATGAAGGTCATCATCTGCGGCGCGGGCCAGGTCGGCTGGCAGATCGCGCGCCATCTTTCGGGCGAGAACAACGACGTGACGGTGGTCGACAACAACCCCGATCTGGTCGCGCGCGCGATGGAGACGCTCGATGTCCAGGGGGTCACCGGCTTCGCCTCCTACCCGGACGTGCTCGAGCGGGCAGGCGCCCGCGACGCCGACATGCTGGTGGCCGCGACCCATAGCGACGAGGTCAACATGGTCACCTGCCAGGTGGCGCATTCGATCTTCAACATTCCGCGCAAGATTGCCCGGCTGCGCGCCCAGTCCTATCTCGACGCGATCTATTCCGACCTCTACCGCCGCGAGCACCTGCCGATCGACGTGGTCATCAGCCCCGAACGCGAGGTGGCCCTGGCCGTGCTGCGCCGGTTGTCGGCACCCTCCGCCTTCGACGCCGAGCTGTTCTTCGGCGGCCGCGCGACCCTTCTCGGCATCCAGATCGAAGAAGACTGCCCGGTGGTCAACACGCCGCTGCGCCAGCTCACCGATCTGTTCACCACGCTCAAGACCATCGTCGTCGGGGTGCGCCGGGAAGGCGCGCTGTTCGTGCCCGAGAGCACCGACCAGATCTTTCCCGGCGACCAGGTCTACGTGATGACCGACAGCATCGATTCCAACCGCACGCTCGAAGTCTTCGGCAAGGAGGTCAAGCGCCAGGACCGGGTGGTGATTCTCGGCGGCGGCAACGTCGGGCTGGCGGTGGCCGAAGCGCTTGAGCGTCGCTCCGACCGGGTCCGCGCCAAGATCATCGAGCTCGACCGCGACATCGCCGAACGCGCCGCCGATTCGCTCGAGCGCACCGTCGTGCTGCATGGCAACGCGATGGACATCGAGCTGCTCAAGGAAGCCGGGATCGCCCGTGCCGACGCGGTCCTGGCGGTGACCGACGACGACAAGGTCAACATGCTCGCCTCGGTCCGCGGCAAGGCGGCCGGCTGCCCGATGGCGATCTGCCTGATCAACGACACCTCGCTGATCCCGCTGATGGGCCCGCTCGACATCGACGCCCATGTCAACCCGCGCGGCACCACCGTGAGCTCGATCCTGCGCCACATCCGCCACGGCCGGGTGCGCTGGGTCTACTCGGTGGGCGATGCCGAGGCGGAAGTGATCGAGGCGCAGGTGCTCTCGACCTCGCCGATCGCCGGCCACGCGATCCGCGACATCGAGTTCCCCGAGGGGGTTCTGGTGGGGGCGCTGCTGAAGGGCGGCACCGTGGTCAAACCTTCGGCCGAGACCCGGATCGAAGAGGGCGACGTGGTGGTGATCTTCGCCATGGCGGCGGATGTACCCGAGGTCGAGCGCCTGTTGCAGGTCTCGGTCGACTTCTTCTGAGGCGCGGGCGAGATGCTCCTCTGGCTCGCCCGTCTGCCGCTCCTGGTCTCGCTGATCGGGCTGGCCGGACTGATGATGTTCATCCCGGCGGCGCATGCCGCGGCGACCGGCGAGGTGCGGATCGCCGAGGTCTTCTTCTGGTTCGGCACCCTCACCCTGGTGGTGGACACGCTCATCGGCATCGCCATGGCGGGCCGGCCGCGCGGCGACCATCCGCGCCGCCACCTCGCCGGGCTGCTCGCGCTGTTCGTCGCCATGCCCGTGCTCTTCGCGATGCCGTTTCACGAGGCGGTGGGCAACACCAGCTTCTTCAACACCTATGTCGAGATGGTCTCCTGTTTCACCACCACCGGGGCCACGCTTTACGACGAGCCCGGCCGCCTCGCGCCGCCGCTGCACATCTGGCGCGCCACCGTCGGCTGGCTCGGCGGGTTGATCATGTGGGTCGGCGCGATCGCCGTGCTGGCGCCGATGGCGCTGGGCGGCTTCGAGGTGCGGATGCGCGTTCCCAGCAGCGGCGCCAACGCGATCGGCTACAGCCAGATCACCGAACGCGCCGATCTTTCGCGCCGGATCCGCACCCATGCCGCGTCGCTCACCCCGGTCTACGTGATGCTGACCCTGTTGCTCTGGCTCGGGCTGATCATCGCCGGCGACAGCCCGTCGACGGCGATGGCGCATGCGATGAGCACGCTGTCGACCTCCGGGATCTCGCCGGTCGGCGGGCTCGCCGAGGGGGGGG
>SWCD01024105.1_pt1 | contig 59265 bp, 50 predicted proteins | sample 4693011 | NCBI WGS metagenome assembly SWCD01 (sample SAMN10267278, study PRJNA491770) | bioreactor metagenome | isolation source: DHS bioreactor inoculated with marine | place: Japan: Omine Ridge, Nankai Trough
GGGGGGGCGCCGCCGAGCAGCGGTTGCAGCGCGGTGGCGTCTTCGGGCGACAGCGCGTCGCCGGCGCCGGCGGCGGCGAGGATGGCGGCGAGCACGTCGCCGGCTTCCACCGAGGGCAGCTGGTCCGGGTCGCCGAGCAGCACCAGCTGCGCGCCGTCGGCGACGGCTTCGGTGAGCTTGCACATCAGCGGCAGGTCGACCATCGAGGCTTCGTCGACCACCACGCAGTCGAACGGCAGCGGGTTGTCGGCGTGGTGGCGGAAGCGCGGCGAGTCGGGGATGGTGCCGAGCAGGCGGTGCAGGGTGCTGGCCGTTAGCGGCAGCGCGGCGAGCAGCCCGGCATCGACGCCGAGCGCCGCCATCTGCGCGGCGGCGCGGCGCAGGCTTTCGGCCATGCGTTCGGCGGCGCGGCCGGTGGGCGCGGCCAGCGCGATGCGCGGCGGCGGGTGGCCGGCCCGGGCTGCCTGCGCGATGCGCAGCACCAGCAGGCGCGCGATGGTGGTGGTCTTGCCGGTGCCGGGGCCGCCGGTGACCAGCAGCAGCGCGCGGCGCAGCGCGAGTGCGGCGGCGCGGGCCTGGTGGTGGTCTGCCGTTACCCCCTCTCCCGCTTGCGGGAGAGGGTTGGGGTGAGGGGCTGTGGGGCGAAGAGCGCCCTCATCCGCCCTGCGGGCACCTTCTCCCGCAGGCGGGAGAAGGGCTGCAGGATCCTTTTCGCCCGCGGGCGGGAGAAGGGCTGCAGGATCTTTTTCTCCCGCAGGTGGGAGAAGGGCTGCGGGATCCTTTTCTCCCGCGCGCGGGAGAAGGGATGTGGCGGGGAACAGTGTTGCGAACAGCGGGGCGACGGTGGCGATGTCGTCGTCGGGCATCGGTTGCGCGGCGATGCGGCGCAGCTGCAGGGCTAGGCGGCGTTCGTATTCGCGGTAGCGGCGCAGGTAGAGCAGGCCGTGCTCGAGGGCGAGCGGGGCGGCGGCGGCTTCGTCGTCGGATGCGTCGGGCGTGGCGACCCAGTTCGATGCGGCGAGGGTTTGCAGCCAGGTCTCCGCATCCGGCCAGGGGATATCGGCATCGGTCAGCTGTTGGGGGCGCGCGGGATCGAAGCCGGCGTGGCCCTGCGACACCGCCAGCGAGGCGAGTGCGGCGGCGGCGAGGACTTCGTCGGGGGTGTCGGGGTCGAGGCGGCGCAGGCTTTGGGCGAGGGCGTCGTCGAGGGGGCGCAGGACGTTGGCTTGCTGCAGGGCGCGGAGCAGTGTCATGACTCACCCCCACCCCGGCCCTCCCCCGCAGGCGGGGGAGGGAGTTGATCTTGCCCGCCTGCAAGCGGGCCAGGGAGATGATCTTTCTCGTCCGCTAGCGCGGGAAGGTGATTGGGTGCGCCGAACAAGGCGTCGAGGGCGTGCACCAGTTGGGGGGCGAAGCGCTGGGCGTGGATGCCGGGGGAGTCATTGCGGCTTGCGTCGAGGCCGCGGCAGAACAGGTAGCGGATGCCGCCGAAGTGGCGGGCGTAGTCGTAGCCGTTGCCGTCATGCCCGCCGCCGGCTTGCGCATCGCCGAGGCGGAAGCGCAGCCAGCGGTGCAGGGCCAGGGTGTAGATCAGCGCCTGCAGGTCGTAGGCGCTGTGCGCCATCGCGCGGGACAGCTGCGCGGGGTCGTAGCCGGGCAGGCGGTTGGTCTTGTAGTCGAGCACGTACCAGCGGCCGTCAAAGCGGTAGGTGAGATCGACCAGGCCGGTCATCAGGCCTTCCAGCCGGTGGCGCAGACCGAAGCCGCTGCGGTCGCGCACCACGCCGTGCGCGTGCAGCAGGTGCAGCAGCGCGTCGACCTGCACCGATTGCAAGGAGAACTGGAATTCGATTTCGGCGCGGCGCTCGCTGGCGGGCAGCTCGCACAGGCGCGCGCCTTCGGGGAGGGCGACGGTGAGGGTCTGGCCGATCAATCGGGTGGCCAGCGCGGTGCCGTCTTCGAGCACGTCGGCGGCGTAGCCTTCGCTGCGCAGCGCATCGGCAATGACGCTGGCCTCGCCGGCGGGCGCGGCAGCGTCCGGATGCCAGCCGCGCCATGCGGCGAAGTCGGCGTGTTCGAGCGCGGCGTGCACGGCGACGCCGTAGCGGATGCCGGCGAAGCGCGGGTCGTGGGTGGTGTCGACGGGGGCGTCTTCCGCGGCGTCGGGTTCGTCGTTGCCGCCCGCGCCCGGCAGGGTGGACGCCACGGTCGCGTCGCCGGCATCGGCCTTGACCAGCTGGCTGAAGCTGTACACCCACCAGTCGTGCGTGAGCCTGCGGGTGACGCTGCGCGCGGGCGGGACGGCGGCGTCGGATTCGGGCGGCAGGCGCGGCAGTTCGTCGCGCGGCGCGCCGTGGTCGAAGACGATGGCGGGGAGTTTCGCGAGCGCCGCCGGATCGGCCAGCATGTTCGCCAGCGGCGCCTTGTCGTGCTGGTAGAACGGGCCGCTCGCGATCCACAGCGCGTGCTGGGCGCGGGTCAGGCCGACGTAGAGCAGGCGCGCGTCCTCGGCGCGCTGTTCCTTCTTCCACGCTTCCTTCGCTTCATCCCACTGCGCTTCGGGCAGGTCCAGTTTCCAGTGCAGGCGGCGGCCGTGTTTCGCGTCCCAGGCCACGCAATGGGAGCCCGGCGATTTGTCCTTGCCGCCGATGCCGACGAAGGGCAGGAACACCAGCGGGTATTCCAGGCCCTTGCTCTTGTGCAGGGTGACGATCTGCACGCGGCGGGCGTCGGACTCCAGCCGCAGCAGCTGCGCTTCGTCGTTGGCATCGGCGCTGGCGATGCGCTGGCCGAGCCAGTCGACCAGTCCGTGCAGGCCGAGCGCGCGGTCCTGCGCTTCCTGCAGCAGTTCGGCCAGCTGCAGGTAGTTGCTGACCCGGCGCTCGCCGTCGAGCAGGCCGAGCAGGCGCGCCGACTGCCCGGCGCAAAGATCGCCGACCAGCGCCAGCGGGCCGCCGCGCAGCAGGCGTTCGCGCCAGCCCAGGGCTTGCCGCTGCCAGTCGCGGTGCGCGTCGGCACCGGGCTGCTCGGTGGCAGATTGCTTGCGCGCCTGTTCGAGCGCATCGATGCCGTCCGCGTCCACGCCGACCAGCACCGTGCACAGCGCCGCGCGCAGGCGGCCGTCGTCGCCGCTGTGCAGCAGGGCCAGCAGCAGCGCGTGCAGGTCGCGCGCCTCGCCGGTGGCGAACAGGCTCTGCTTGCCGGCGGCGACCGCGGGGATGCCGGCCAGCGCCAGCGCCCGCTGCACCATGGTCGCCTCGCGATGCGAGCGCACCAGCACCGCGATGTCGCCCGGCTGCACCGGTTCGCCGTCGATGCTCGCCTTGCGTTCGCGCGCGTCGGACAGCACGCGGTGGATCGCGGCGACGCAGGCCTGGGTGGCGAGCTCGCGCGAGCGCGGTGAGCTCCAGGGTTTGGGCTTGCCTTTGGCGTCGACTGCTCCGCTTTCCGACGCATGCCAGAGCGTCAGCGCCGGCGCGGGTTTGCCGTCGCGGAGGAAATCGTCATCAAAGCGCTTGCCGCCGGCCTCGACGTGGTGGAAGCGGATGCGCTCATCGATGAAGGCCTCGTCGCCGGCCTGCGCGTACAGCGCGTCGACCGCCGCCAGCAGCGACGGCCGCGAGCGGAAGTTGTGCGCCAGCGGCGGTGCGCGGTCGGCGACTTCGCTGGCGGCGAGATAGGCGTGCACGTCGCCGCCGCGGAAACCGTAGATCGCCTGCTTGGGATCGCCGATCAAAAACAGCGCGGGGTCGTCGCTGCCGCTGCCGAACACGCGTTCGAAGATCTTCCACTGGCGCGCGTCGGTGTCCTGGAATTCGTCCACCAGCGCGACGGCGTACTGCTCGCGCAGGCATTGTGCAAGTTTTCCTTCTTCGTCACGTTCGAGCGCCTCGGCGACGCCGTCGATCATGTCGTCGTAGGTCTGCACCCGCAGCTGCCGCTTGAGCATCGCCAGCCGCGTGCGCGCGTGGTCGCGGATGCGGTGCAGCAGGGCGGCGCGGCGGCGGGCCAGCGCTGCCTCCAGCTGCTGCGTGGCATCGAGGTACGCGACCAGTGCCGGGTTGAAGCTTGGCGACGCAGGCGTCTTGCCGGCGTGGCCTTTCTTGGTGCCGTCTGCCAAGGCGTCGTCGCTCAGTTTTTCGAGCTTGGCGTGCGGCTCGCCGGCTTGCCGCGGATCGTGCGCGAACGTCTGCAGCCAGAGCCGCAGTTCCGCCAGCCACGGCTGCTTGTACTGGTTGCGGTTCATGACGTCGGCGTCGATGGCCGCGGACACGGCGTCGAGGAAGGCTTCGCCGTCTGCGTGCCAGGCCTGCTGCAGGCCCGCTTCGGCCAAGGCCATTTGCGCCTGCGCGGTTTCGATGTCCCTGTCGCCCGGCGCCGGCGGCAGCAGCGCCGGCTCACGCAGCAGCGCCGGCAGGTCGCCCGCCAGGGCCGCGTGGCCGCCGGGCCACAGCGCGGCCAGGTCGTCGACGCCGGCCTCGTCGGCGGCAACGCTGCGCCAGAGGTCGGCGGCGAGCGCTTCGCGCAGATCGCGGTCGTTGGCCAGCAGTTCGGGCGGATCGAAGCCCTGCCCGCTTTCCAGCGCGTGCTCGCGCAGCACCCGCGCGCAGAAGCCGTGGATGGTGAAGATCGCGGCGAGGTCGATTTCCAGCGTCGCCTGGCGCAGGCGGCGGCGCAGGGCATCGCTGTCCTCGCCGCTGCGTTCGCGATGCGACTGCAGCAGCAGCCGGGTGAGGGTCGCGTCCGCTTTTTCGTCCCTGCCTGCTCCGCCGTGGACCGGCGCGGCGTCGATCAGCTCGAGCGCGAGCTGCAGGCGTTCGCGCACGCGCTTGCGCAGCTCCTGGGTGGCCGCTTCGGTAAAGGTGACGGCGAGCACCTGGCCGATGCGCAGGCCGCGCTCGACCACCAGCCGCGTGACCAGCGTGGCCAGGGTGAAGGTCTTGCCGGTGCCGGCGCTGGCTTCGATCAGCTGCACGCCCTGCAGCGGCAGGTCGAGGTAGGCGTCGCGGGGCGCGGCGGCGGTCATGCGGCGTCCTCCGCGTCCTCGTCCTCGCCCGGCAGGGCATCGCCGACCGCGGGCGCGGCGGCGACGATGCCGCGCGTCACCGCGCCGTAGATCGTGAACGCGAGGTCGGTGAATTGCTGCAGCGTGGCGGCATCGGCAAAGGGATCGCGGCCGCGCAGCGCCAGCCGCAGCGCCTCGCTGTCGCCCTCCGCCCAGCTGCGATCGCTGCCACGCCAGCGGGCGGCCGCCTTGCGCACGCCGCGTTCGGTGTTGTCGGTGGAGAACACTTCCCACGCGCTGTACGGCGCGAACGGCAGCGGTCGGCGCAGGCCTTCGGCGCGCAGTTCAAGCAGTCGGCGCAGCGCCTGGATGGCGGCATCGCGGGCGAGCTTCGGCTTCGGCCAGGCGTCGACGCCGTGGTCCGGGTCGTGGTGGAATTCGACGAAGGGCAGGTCCACCCCGGCCGCCGTGGCCAGCAGCCAGTCCAGGCCGTGGCGGATCGACGAGCGGCCATCCGGCGTGCCGAAGCGCAGCCGCGCGACGCCCCGTGGCCAGGCGTCGCCCACGCGGCCGTGCAGGCGCAGGCCGTCGATCTCCACTTCCAGCAGCAGCGACTGCGCGTCGGCGGCGCCGTCGTGCCACTGCGCGAACGCCTGCGCGTACGGCGTGACCTCGGCGGTGATCTGCGCCAGTGCGCGCCCCCCCGCCGGGCCGGACGGCAGCAGGCCGCGCGCGCGCAGCCTAGCCTGCATCGCTTCGGCGTCGTGGCCGTCGAGCAGCGCATCGAACACCGCGCGCTGCAGCAGCGCGTGCTGCAGCCCGCGTCCCGGCGCCTGCAGCGGCTCGATGTCCTCGCCGGCGGCTTCGACTTCCGGCAGGCGCAGGCCCAGGCGCTGCTGCAGGAACTGCCCGCAGGGGTCGAGCAGGAAACGGCGCAGCGCGTCGAGCGTGAGTTCGGTTTCGGGTTCGGCCGGCGGCGCCAGCGCCGCGGCCGCGTCCATCCACGGCGGCAGCGCGCTGCGCGCGCCGGACAGCTGGGCGGCCGCCGGATGCCAGTGCCCGCGATAGGTGAACAGGCGCTCATCGCCGGCGCCGAACGCGGCCGGCGAGAACGGCTGCAGCGCGTGCCGCAAGACCAGATCGCGCGCGGCGGATTCCGGATCGGCGTGGTACGCGCCCGCGGCGGCGAGCAGTTCGGACACCAGCGCCGACGGCTCGCGCGGACTGCCGTCGCGCGGGTCGGCGCCAAGCCAGCTGACGTAGAACACGTCCTGCGCGGCCGAAAACAATTGCAAAAACAGATAACGATCATCGTCGCGGGTGGAGCGGTCGCCGCGGCGGCGCTGGTCGCTGCCGAGCTGCGCGGTGAGACGGTTGAGGCCGGCGGCAGGATCGCGGCGCGGGAAGTCGCCGTCGTTCATGCCCAGCAGGCAGACGGCGCGGAACGGCAGCAGCCGCATCGGCACCATCCGCGCGAAGCTGACGCCGCCGGTGAGCAGCGGCGCGCGGGTGTCGGCTTCGGACAGCACCGCGGTGAAATGCGCGCGCACGACTTCGGTGGGCACCGGCGCGTCGAAGCCGGCCTGCTCCGCGTCCCTGGCGAAGTCGTCGACCAGCGCACGCAGGCGATCCAGCGCGCGCTGCCCGCCGCTGGTCGCTGGCGGTTTCGGCAACAAGGCGTCGAGCAGGGCCAGCAATCGTTCGCGCCACTGCGCCGGTGGCATCGCATCGCGCAGCAGGCGTTCGTGGCGGGCGAGGATGCGCAGCAGGCGCAGCAGTGCATTGAGCGCATCCAGCGCGCCGCCTTCCAGCTCGCTCCACGGCGCGACGCCTGCAATGTCGTCGTCGTCGCCGCTGGCATGGCCCAGCAGCAGGCGGTCGAGCGCGAACTGCCAGGTGTAGGCATCGTCGGCCGGCGCGCCCTGGCGCGCGCGATGCGCGGCGTCGAGGCCCCAGCGCGCGCCGGCGCCGTGCAGCCAGTCGTGCAGGCGCTCGAAGGCGGCGGCGTCGAGGCCGGCGGCTTCGGCCAGCGGCGGGCTGGCCAGCAGGTCGAGCGTTTCCTCCAGGCCGAAGCGCGCCACCGGCAGCGCCAGCAGGCGCAGGAACACTTCGGCCAGCGGCTCGTCCGCCAGCGGGCTGGCGTCGGCGACCGCATACGGAATGGCATCGTTCTGGCCATGGCCGCCGAACACCGCGTCGAGATACGGCACGTAGGGATCGATGTCCGGCGCCAGCACCGCGATCTCGCGCGGCTGCAATGGCGGATCGAAGCGCTTGTCTTCCAGCAGCGCGCGCAGGCGGTCGTGCAGCACCTGCAGTTCGCGCAGGCGGGTGTGGCAGGCGTGCGCCTGCAGGCTGGGGTCGTCGCGCGCGACGTCGGCGCGCTTGTCGCCCGACGGCGCGGCGCGGCGATGGAACAGGTCCGCCTGCATGCGGTGCAGCAGGCTGTCGCGCAGGCCGCCTTCGGCGATTGGTTTTCCGCTCGCGTCCGCCGGATCGGCATAGGCGGCGATCTCGCCGGAAGGATGCACGACCTCGTAACCGCCGAGCACGGCCATGAAGTCCTTGCCGGCCGCGCCCCAGTCGCGCAGCAGCGGGTTTTCCCGCGTCTCGTCGCCGAACGGATCGGGCGCGCCCTGGCGCAGCCGCGCGCCCAGCGTCTGCAGGTCGCCCCAGTATTTTTTGGTCGGCGTGGGCAGGTAGAAGTGCAGCGTGCCGACTTGCGCCTGGGTCGCCACCACCCGCAATACGTCGGGCGAGACATTGAGGATGGCAAAGGCAAACAGGCGCGTCGGCAGTCCCGCCGGCTTTGCCGCGCCGTCGACGAAGCGCGCGAGGTAGTCCTGGATGCGGCGCGCGCGATGCGTGCGCCCCGCGGCCACCGCGCGCCACAGGATCGCCTGCGGGTCGTCGCGGTCGGCGCCGCCTTCCCAGCGCAGCAGCCAGTCGCGGCGCCAGGCCTGGTACTTCTCGAAGGCTGCGGCGAGTTCGCCGGCCAGCGCCCAATGCTTGAGTGGATCTGGCTTGAGTGGATCGTCGCCGGCCAGATAGGCGGCCAGCTGCGCCATCGCCGGTTTGGCGATGACCTCCGGATCGGACAGCGCAGCGTACAGCCGCCAGTGCAGGGTGGCGGCATTGAGGTCGTCGTCGGCCGGGCCGAGATTGGTGTCCAGCGCGCGCGCGACGAATTCGCCCGGCGCCAGGAACTCGAGGTTGGCGGCGATGCCGTGCCGCTGCGCCAGCGTCGCCTGCAGCCAGCGCCGCATCGCCGCCTGCGGGATCAGGACGGTGTCCGGCGCCAGCAGCGGCTGGCCGGGCGCGGCAGCGCGCAGCTCGTCGGCCAGCAGGCCCGCCAGGACCTCCAGCGCATTGGAGTGGTAGAGGCGGAAGTCGGCGTCGCGTCCCTGCATCGCGTCATCATGCCGGAGCGCGGTCGCAGGGCGCGATACGCGTCACTGCCGTTGGCGCATGCGATGAGGGATAATTCCTGTACCGCATGGTTCAGCCACTGCGGCCTCGTTCAGCCGCCCGTGCCCACACTGCACGGGATTTTGTTCCCGCTTCGCAACCTGTCCGCATGCCTGCCCCTACCCCATCGCAAGACATCGTTGCCCGCCTGACCGGTGTCCGCCTCGACCGCGGCGGCCACACCGTGCTCGACGGCATCGACCTGGTGGTGCCGCGCGGCAGCGTGACCGCGGTGCTGGGTCCGTCGGGCAGCGGCAAGTCGACCCTGCTGGCGGCGCTGACCGGCGAGCTGGTGCCGGCCGCCGGCACGGTCGAGGTGCTGGGCCAGGCCATGCCGCGCCGGCAGCGCGAGCTGTTGGAGCTGCGCAAGGGCATCGGCGTGCTGCTGCAGGGAAACGGCCTGCTGACCGACCTGACCGCGGCCGAGAACATCGCCCTGCCGCTGCGCGCGCACACCGACCTGCCCGACGAGGTCATCCGGCGGCTGGTGGAACTGAAGCTGCACGCGGTCGGCCTGCGCGCCGCCGTCGACCTGTATCCGCGCGAGCTGTCCGGCGGCATGGCGCGGCGCGTGGCGCTGGCGCGCGCGCTGGCGCTGGATCCGCCGCTGATGATCTACGACGAACCGCTCACCGGCCTGGATCCGATCGCCGCGGGCGTGATCATGAGCCTGATCTCGCGCCTCAACGACAGCCTCGGCCTGACCAGCATCATCGTCACCCACCACGTGCACGAGACGCTGCCGGTCGCCGATCGCGCGGTGGTGATCGCCAACGGCCGCATCGTGTTCTCCGGCACGCCGGCGGAGCTGCAGGCCAGCGACGATCCGCTGGTGCTGCAGTTCCTGCGCGGCGAGCCGGACGGCCCGATCGCGTTCGACAGCGCGCCGCGCTCGGAAGCCGCCTGATGGCCTTCGTCGACGCCACCCGCTCGCTCGGCCGCGCCGGCCTGTTCTCGCTAGCGGTGCTGCGTGCATCGAAGCCGACGCGCGACTTCTTCGCCGAGCTGCTGCGCGAGATCTACAAGATCGGCGCGCGCAGCTTGCCGATCATCGCGGTCGGCGGCGCCTTCGTCGGCCTGTCGGTGACGCTGCTCGGGTATCGCGCGCTGGAAACCTACGGCGCCTCGAACCAGATCAGCGCCCTGGTCGGCCTCGGCCTGTACCGCGAGCTGGCGCCGGTGCTGACCGCGCTGCTGTTCGTCGGCCGCGCCGGCTCGTCGATCGCGGCGGAGCTGGGCCTGATGCGCGCCACCGACCAGATCACCGCGCTCGGGCTGATGGCGATCGACCCGGTCGCCAAGGCGGTGGCGCCGCGCTTCTGGGCGGCGGTGATCACGCTGCCGCTGCTGACCGGCTTCTTCTGCACCTTCGGCATCAGCGCCAGCTATTTCGAAGCGGTGCACGTGATCGGCATCGACGCCGGCACCTTCTGGCAGGTGCTGCGCGATGCGGTCGACTTCCGCCACGACTTCCTGGTCGCATTCGAGAAGTCGGCGGTGTTCGGCGGCGTCGCCGCGCTGGTGGCGTGTTACGTCGGCTACCACGCCGAGCCGACCATCGAAGGCACCTCGGTGGCGACCACGCGCGCGGTGGTCAATGCCTCGCTGCTGGTGCTGATGTTCAATTTCGTCCTGTCCGCGCTGTTGTTCCGGTCGTGATCGCGCAAGGCATGCGAAAGGTGGAGGTGGTACAAGGCGCCATGGCGCCTGCGCGCCGCCTCGACCGGATCGCGAACGACCTTCCCTGCTCGTGTTGAGGTAACCCCATGTCCACCCACGGTCCACGTCTCGAATTCGCGGTCGGCGCCTTCCTGCTGCTGGCGCTGGCCTCGCTGCTGGTGCTGGCGATCGCCTCGACCAACGGCAAGTTCGGCTTCGGCGGCGACACCTATGCGCTGAAGGCGCGCTTCACCAACGTCGGCCCGCTGCGACCGATGGCGCCGGTGAAGATCGGCGGCGTCACCATCGGCCGGGTCGGCGACATCACGCTCGATCCCAAGCGGCTCGACTCGGTGGTCACGCTGGATATCGACAAGCGCTACGATGATCTCTCCGCCGATACCTCGGCCGGCATCCTCACCAACGGGCTGCTGGGCGAAAGCTATATCGGCCTGCAGCCCGGCGGCGACCCGGAGGCCTTGAAACCAGGCGAGGAGATCGCATTCACCACCCCGGCGGTCGACCTGATCCAGATGGTCGGCAAGTACATGTTCAGCGGTGGCGGCAAACCTGCCGCGGCCAACGATGGCGCAACTGGCGGATCGCCAGACGCCCCCTCCCCCAACGAGGAAGCCACCCGATGAAGCGTTTCCTGACACCCCTGTTCATCGCCAGCGGCCTGCTGCTGTCGGCGCCCGGCATGGCGCTGGCGCAAGCCGCGACGGCGAGCGCCGCTTCCCAGGCATCGCCCAGCCAGCTGGTGCTCGACAACAGCACGCGCGTGCTGGCGACGCTGGAAAAGCGCCGTGCGGAGTTCACCGCGAACCGCGGCGCGCTGCGCCAGTTCATCAACAGCGAATTCAACCAGATGTTCGATCGCGACTACGCCGCGCGCCAGGTGCTCGGTCGCCACGGCCGCGATGCGTCGGATGCCGACGTCAAGCTGTTCGCCGATGCGCTGGCCGAGAGCCTGATGCAGCGCTACGGCTCGTCGCTGCTCGATTTCAACACCCGGCTGCGGGTGCGCGTGAAGTCGGAGACGACGCTGCCGCGCGGGCTCGGGGTCAAGGTCTCCTCGGAATTCCTGCGCAGCGGCGGCGACGCGATCCCGGTCGATTACCTGATGCGCCGCAGCGGCGGGCAGTGGAAGGTGTTCGACGTGATCGTGGAAGGCGTGTCCTTCGTGCAGACCTTCCGCCAGCAGTTCGATGCCGAGCTGCAGCGCAAGACCATCCCGCAGGTCGCCGCGGAACTGCGTAGCGGACAGCTGCAGGCCGATGCCAAGCAGTAGCGTCAGCCGCAGCGGCGAGGCGCTGGTGTTCGCCGGCGCGCTGCTGCGCGACCAGGTCGCGAGCCTGTGGCCGCAGCTGGCGCGCGGGCTGGAAGGCGTGCGTCGCATCGACCTGGCCGCGGTGGAGCGCATCGACAGCGCCGGCCTCGCGCTGCTGGTGGAGCTGGTCGCTCGTGCCGGAACCGCGCCGGCCATCGACGGCGCCCCGGACGGCCTGTCCGAGCTGCGCGCCGCCTATCGCCTGACGCCACGGCTCGCGTTCGCGTCCGCCTGAACATGATTCCCGCGTTGACCCCGACCGTGACCAAGGTGCACTCCCCCGGGCTTCGTCGCGTCGCGCTGCTGCTGCCGCTGCTCCTGCTGCTGGCGGCCTGTGCGAGCAGTGGCGGCGTGCACGGCGACGCAGCGGCGGTGCCGGCCGGGGTCCGGCAAGACGCGCCGATGGCATCCACCATTGCAGCGCCGTCGACGCGAGCCGTCGACGATGCTGGTGAACCAGCGACCGCGGACACGCAACCAGCTGCCGTGGCGCAGCCGACTCCCGCCGACACGGCCGGGACCGGCAGTGCGTCCGCCGACACGCGCACCCAGGCCGAGCGCGACTACGACGCGATCTACGGCGCGCAGCCCTACAACCCGGTCGCCGATTCCACCCTGCCGGCGCCGGCGCAGATGCCGGTCAGCTACGACCCGTGGGAAAAGTGGAACCGCAAGGTGCACACCTTCAACAACGTCGTCGACCGCAGCATCGCCAAGCCGCTGGCCAAGGCCTACGTCAAGGTCGTGCCGCGCCCGGTGCGCCGCGGCGTCAGCAACTTCTTCAACAACCTCGGCCAGCCCGCCAACGCGGTCAACGCCCTGCTGCAGGGCAAGCCGACCCGCGCGGCGCAGTCGCTGGGCCGCTTCGTGCTCAACACCACCGTCGGCGTCGCCGGCCTGTTCGACCCGGCCAGCAAGGCCGGCATCCCCAACCACAGCGAGGACTTCGGCCAGACGCTGGGCGTGTGGGGCTGGAAGAAGTCGCGCTACCTCGAACTGCCGCTGTTCGGTCCGCGCACCGTGCGCGATACCTTCGGCCTGGTGGGCGATGCGCCGCTGGCGCCGATCCGCTACGTCGAGGAAGACAGCAGCCGGGTATTCCTGCAGGGGCTGCAGCTGGTGGACGTGCGCACCCAGCTGTTCGCGGTCGACGCCATGCGCGCCGGCGCGGTCGACGACTATGCGCTGGTGCGCAACGCCTGGCTGCAGCGCCGCAATTACCAGATCTTCGGCGACCGCAAGGACCAGGACGACACCCTGCCGCCCTACCTGCGCGATGACCAGGGCAATCCGACCGTGCCGGCCGACGTGATGCCGATCATCCCGGGATCCAGCACCCCGTAGCGCCAGGCCCCGCCGCGCCCGTGCGGCAGCGGGAGGGGACGCTCACTCCGCTTCGTCGTTGCCCAGCAGCCGCCAGACCTTGCTAGAACGCTGTTCGATTGCCAGCGTGTGGCCATCCGACGCATGGTTTAAAGCTATATGGCGGATACATCTCCATCGCCATCGCTCTTTGTTTCCCCATCCTGATCGCTAGCTATTTCCACGAGATTTACAGGCAATGCTTTGTTCGGCTTTACGCCCATACTTTTAAGCATCTCCGCTTGACGAATTACATTTCCTCTGTTCTTGCTCAGCTTGTCCCGTGCCGCATCGAAACTGTCTTTCGCTTGGTCAATGCGTTCTCCCACTTTTTCAAGATCAGAGACAAATGCGCAAAGGCGATCGTATAAATCCGCGCCCCGTTTAGCAATTTCTTGGGCATTGCGGTTCTGCGCTTCTTGTCGCCATAAATGCGCCACGGTCCGAATAACAAACAAGAGCGTAGATGGACTTACGAGCAAGACGTTTCGCTGCATTCCATCCATAAACAAATTGCGGTCGTGAGTAATAGCAAGCATGAATGCAGGCTCGATTGGGATAAACATAAGAACGAAATCGAGCGACTGTAAGCCATATAGATTCTGATAATTTTTTTCTGACAACCCTCTCATGTGGGCACGTACGGAGTCGTGATGGCGCTTTAACGCACGCTCTCGTTCATTGTCGTCTTCTGCTGCTACGAATTCCTCATATGCATTAAGGGAAACTTTTGAGTCAATAATTAAATGGCGATCTTCTGGAAGATGAATTGTGACGTCTGGCTGCGACCTTAGGCCCTCATCGTTTACATGGCTTTCTTGGACGTCGTATTCCTCTCCTTTACGTAATCCTGAAGATTCCAAAACACGCTCAAGCACGAGCTCGCCCCAATTACCTTGCGTCTTGCTTGAACCTTTGAGCGCACTAGTGAGATTTTTGGCATCTTGGCTCAATGACTGATTTAGCGCCATCAGCTGCCGGACCTGTTCGCCCAATGCTGTGCGATCGCGAGTCTCGTTGTCGTAAACTGTTTCGACCTTGACTTGGAATTCTGAGAGTTTAGTTTTTAGCGGATCGAGAAGACGACCAAGATTAGACTGGTTCTGCTCCGTGAACCGCTTGCTTTTCTCTTCCAGGATTTCGTTTGCAAGGTTTTTGAATTGCACCGTAAGGCTTTCTCTGGCTTCTGCCAGTAAAGCAAGTTTGTCTTCGGATTGCTTCTGCTCGGTACTAAGCTGCTGTCTGAGCTCTGCCACTTGCACACGTAATTTGCTAGTTAGATCCGTTGACTCCTCGCGATTTTTTTCTAGTTGAACAATCTGTGTTTGTAGCTCTGGAATTCGTGCTGCGCGTTCTTGCAATTGAGCGCGCTCCTGAGTAAGTGAACTTAACTCGCTTCTCAGCTTGTCTCGCGCTTTTGCCCCGCGTGTCAGAGCAATTAGCCACGTAATAGCAGAGCCCAGAGCAAAGAAGAAAAGGCAATAGAGAATTATCGCGGTCATTTGCATCAACAATCTCCTTAGATCGGCATGTAGCTATTTCTGACTCGAGATATTGCCTCATGCCAAGGCCTACTCGTTTCCTTCGCTCAGTCTAGCCCCAACATTCTCACTCTCTGAGACCAGCACGATATCGAACTCAAAATCGCTCATTTTTTAAGGAAATTCTTGACGTCGATCAGCGCCCAATACAGCTTTAGTTGGCATTAGAATTTCACGACATTTTGGCAACCACCGCCTCGACTCATTGGCTAGGCTAGGTCACTCCAGCACCCGGCAGAACGCGGCCTTGAGGTAGCGCGACTCCGGCACCTGCGCCAGCCACGGATGGTCGGCGCCGGCGCCGGCGACCTTCAGCACCTGCAGCGTGCGGTTGGCGTAGAACGCGGCGCGGCGCAGCATGTCGAGGAACTGTTCCTCGCTGACCAGCCCGGTGCACGAGAACGTGGCGAACAGGCCGCCTGGCTTCACCACTCCCAGCGCCAGCTTGTTCATGTCGAGGTATTTCTTCAGCGCCGGGATCACCTGCTCGCGGTCGCGGGTCATCTTGGCCGGGTCGAGCACCACCACGTCGAAGGCTTCGCCGCCGTTGGACGCGTCGCGCAGCCACGGGAAGATGTCGGCCTGCACGAACCTGATCCGCACGTCGTTGAGTTTCGCATTGCCCCTGGCGATCGCGAGCACGTCCTCGTCGATGTCCACCCCGACCACCTCGCTGGCGCCGCGCGCCGCGGCATGCACGCCGAAACCGCCGGTGTTGCAGCACAGGTCGAGCACGCGCATGCCGGCGCACTGCCGCGACAGCCACTCGCGGTTGTCGCGCTGGTCGGCGAAGAAGCCGGTCTTGTGCGCGCCGGCCGGGTCGGCGCGGAAACGGATGCCGTGCTCGCTGATCACCGCCGGCGCGGCGGGCTCGGTGCCGCGGAAATCGAAGCTCTCCTGCTTCTGCACGTGCTCGTCGGCCGAGGCGTGGAAGCGGCAGCCCGGGAACTGCTCGCGCAGCGCCTCGTAGATCCATTCGCGATGGCGGAACATGCCGGCGCTGAAGAACTCGAGCACCAGCAGGTCGGCATAGCGGTCGACCACCAGGCCGCTGAGGCCGTCGCCTTCGCCGTGCACCACGCGCCAGGCGTCGGAGACCTCGTTGAGTTTCAGCACCTCGCGGCGCAGCGCGACCGCATCGGCGATCTTGCGCGAGAACCAGCCGGCGTCGACCGGGATCGCCGGGTCGCTTTCCAGCATCCGCAGCGCGATCCGCGAATGGCCGTTGAAGAAGCCCCGTCCGATCCAGGCGCCGTCCACCCCGACCACGTCGACGATGCTGCCGGGCTTTGGTCGCGGCGATGGCTTCTCGACCAGGCGCTGGAAGATCCACGGGTGGCTGCTGCGCCAGGCGTTCTTGAGGCGGATGGTGGGTAACGGCTCGGTCATGCGTGCATTATCGCCTGCCGCCCTATGGCGATGCCGGCAATGCCCGTGCGCGTCTGCCGCAGGCCCTGCACTTGCATCGCGCCGATCCGCCGCCATCCTTGTGCCATGCACCTGCACCCGCCCGAATCCACGCCCGATCCCGCCGCCCAGGGCAAGACCGACCGAGGCCGGCTGATGCGCGCGCTCAACACCAGTCTGGCCTTCGTGCTGCTGCTGGCGATGGTGTTCTCGGCCCAGCCGAGCTTCGACTGGCGTCCGTTCACGGTGATGCCGCTGTCGGCGGCCGGCTTGCCCGGCGTGCTCACGGCGCCGCTGCTGCACGGTTCGATCGAGCACATGGGCGGCAACGCGGTCTCGCTGCTGCTGCTCGGCACCCTGGCCGGCACCGTGTATCCGCGCGCCACCCTGCGCGCGCTGCCGCTGGTCTGGCTGGGCGCGGGCCTGGGCGCCTGGCTGCTCGGCGACCCGGGCTCGCACCATCTCGGCGCCAGCGGCATCACCCACGGCCTGCTGTTCCTGGTGGTGGCGCTGGCCGCGCTGCGCCGCGACCGCGCCGCGGTCGCCACGGCGATGATCGCGGTGTTCCTTTACGGCGGCATGCTGCTGACCATCCTGCCGCGCGAGTTCGGCGTCTCGTGGGAATCGCACCTGGGCGGCGCGCTGGCCGGCGCGTTGGCGGCCCTGCTGTTCCGGCGCAGCGACCCACAGGCGCCGCGTCGCAAGTACAGCTGGGAAATCGAGGAAGAGGAGCTGGCGGCGCAGGACGCGCAGGACGCACGCGACCAGTTCGAGCCGCCGCGCCCGCAGGACGTGCCGGTGCTGTGGCGACGCCCGCCAGCGGAAGAACCGCGCGGCACGGTGCTGCGCTTTCCGCCGGACCGCGACGAGTAGGATTCGACCGCCGGGTCGTCCGCGGCCGGCCGCCGCGGCTGTGCTAGCGTTTCCGACTCCCCACCGGAGTCGCCTCCATGCCCCGCGCCAGCGTCCCGCTCGTTACCTGCCTGCTCGTCGGCCTGCTGTGGCTGGCCGCCTGCAACCGCGACGCCGAGACGCTGGCCGCCGCGCCCGACGAGGCGCCAGCGCCTTCGCCCTGGGCCTCGAACCCCGCCGCGTTGCGGATCCAGGCTGACGTGCGCGCGCTCGCCGACGACAAGCTCGAGGGCCGCGAGACCGGCACCCCCGGCTACGACCTCGCCGCCGCCTATGTCGCCCGGCGTTACCACGACATCGGCCTGCAGCCGGCGGGCGACGACGGCAGCTATTTCCAGGCCGTGCCGCTGCTCAAGGCCACCCGCGAAAGCGATGGTGCGCGCTTCGTGGTCACCCGGCACGGGCGCAGCATCGCGCTGCGCTTCCAGGACCAGTACCTGCCGCGGGCCGACTTCAATGCCACCGGCGCTTCGATCGACGCCCAGGCGGTGTTCGTCGGCCAGGCCGTGGCGGCACCGGAACTGGGGCACGACGATTTCGCCGGCCTCGACCTGCACGGCAGGATCGCGGTGCTGTTCGGCGGCGCGCCGGCCAGCTTCGACAATGATCGCCGTGCGTTTTATTCGTCCACCCGCGAGAAGTTGCGCGCGGTCGCCGCGCACGGCGCGATCGGCGCGGTTTTCGTCAGCACCGCCGAGGACGAAGCACGCTCGCCGTGGGCGCGCGGCGCCGAACGCTGGGAGAAGCCGTCGATGCGTCTGCGCGACGCGGACGGCTCCGGCATCGACACCTTCCCGCGGCTGCAGGTCGTGGCCTACGTGAGCGCCGCCGCCGCGGACCTGGTGTTCGCCGACAGCGAACGCAGCGCGGCGCAGCTGTTCGAAGCCGCGCGCGACGGCAAGCTGAAGGGCTTCGCCCTGCCGGGCACGATCGCGATGAGTTCGCGTACGAAGATCGAGAAGATCGAGTCGCGCAACGTGGTCGCGGCGCTGCCGGGCAGCGACCCTGCGCTGGCGGCCGAGCACGTCGTCTTCAGCGCGCACCTCGACCATCTCGGGATCGGCGCGCCGGTCAAGGACAAGGACGGCGTCGAGGACAGGATCTACAACGGCGCCATCGACAACGCGCTGGGCGTGTCGATCATGCTCGAAGCCGCGCACGAGCTTGCCGGCGCCCGGGCCAGGCCGAAACGCTCGCTGCTGTTCCTGGCCACCACCGGCGAGGAAATGGGCCTGCTCGGCGCCGAATGGTTCGCCAGCCACCCGACCGTGCCGCCTGCTTCGCTGGTCGCCAACATCAACATGGACATGCCGGTGCTGATGGCGCCGACCACCGACGTGGTGCCGATCGGCGTCGACCACTCCACCTTGCAGTCGACGCTCGACGCCGCGGCGAAGGAGATCGGCGTGGCGCTGTCGCCAGACCCCTTCCCGGAAGAGAACGTGTTCGTGCGCAGCGACCAGTACGCCTTCATCCGCGCCGGCATCCCGGCGGTCTACCTCAACGGCGGCGTGGTCCCGGCCGACAAGGACAAGGCGCGCGACCCGAAGATCGCCCTGCGCTACTTCCTGCGCAACTGCTACCACCAGCCCTGCGACGACGCCGACCAGCCGATCCAGTACGGCGACGCCGCCCGCCTCGCCCGCCTCAACGCCAAAATCGGCCAGCTGGTCGGCGACGCGGCCGAGCGGCCGAAGTGGAACAAGGGCGATTTCTTCGGCGAAAAATTCGCAACTCACTCGCCGTCACAACCGTAGGTCGGGGTTACACCCCCGACGTTTCGGGACACGGCAGGATCTTCTTCGAAGACAAATTCGCCAGGCCATCCTCCGCGAAGTGAGCGATGGCGCATCGCCTTCGCGAAGCAGCCAGCGAAACCGAACCGGGCGAAGCATCAAGCCGGGCCGAGTGCCTGCACTCGCGTTGGATGCAAGCGCCGTGCGATCGACTTGAGTCGATGCAGTCGGGGTTCATTGCCCGTCACAATCCCAACGGCAATCCCCGGAACGCCTTCACCGTCCGCAGCACGAAGCTCGAATTGACATCGGCAACCCCCGATTCGTTGAGCAGGCGGTCGAGCAGGAAGCGCGAGAAGTGGTCTAGGTCGCGCACGGCGACCTGCAGCAGGTAGTCCATGTCGCCGGTCAGGGCGTGGCAGGCGATGACCTCGTCCCAGGCGGCGACGCGCTCGCTGAATGTCGCGACCGCGGCGGTGTCGTGGCTGGCCAGCTGCACGCGCACGAAGGCCTGCAGGCCGAGGCCGAGCTTGTCGGGATCGACCTCGGCGCGATAGCCGGCCAGCACGCCGTCGCGCTCCAGCCGCTGGATGCGGCGCAGGCAGGCCGAGGCCGACAGGTGCACGCGGGCGGCGAGCTCGGCATTGGTCAGGCGGCCGTTGCGCTGCAGCTCGGCAAGGATCTGCAGGTCGGTGCGGTCGAGCTCAACTGGCTTGGTCATTTATTGCGCAAATCACATTGGATGCGCATCTATCGTGCGCCTTGTTTCCCTTTTCGCGCAACTACGCAAGTTTGTTGCGGGTTTTTGCGGGTAGATTGATGGTTTCCTCCAGCATTCTGCCCTGCCCGCAGGCGGGCAGGGTCCAAGCCAGTCCGGAGCCGCCATGAGTACCCCCCGCCGCGTCGAAAACCTGCACACCGACAAGGGCAAGGTCCCGGTCTACGCCACCGGCATCGTCGAGCAGCCCTGGGACGACTACAGCGCCGACGACCACGCGGTCTGGGCGCGGCTGTTCCGGCGCCAGCGCGAAGTGCTCAAGGGTCGCGCCTGCGACGAGTTCCTCGAGGCGCAGGACGCGATGGGGATGACGCCCGACGCCATCCCGAAATTTTCCGACCTCAACGCGATCATGCACGGCGCCACCGGCTGGGAGCTGATCGGCGTGGAAGGGCTGCTGCCGGAACTGGATTTCTTCGACCACCTCGCCAACCGTCGCTTCCCGGTGACCTGGTGGATCCGCAAGCCCGAACAGATCGACTACATCGAGGAACCCGACCTGTTCCACGACCTGTTCGGCCACGTGCCGCTGCTGATGAACCCGCTGTTCGGCGACTACATGCAGGCCTACGGCCGCGGCGGGGTGAAGGCGCACGGCATCGGCGCCGGCGCGCTGCAGAACCTGACCCGGCTGTACTGGTACACGGTCGAGTTCGGCCTGATCAGGCAGCAGGACGGACTGCGCATCTACGGCAGCGGCATCGTCAGCTCCAAGGGCGAAAGCATCCACTGCCTGGACAGCGACGCGCCCAACCGCATCGGTTTCGACCTCGAGCGCATCATGCGCACCCGCTACCGCATCGACACGTTCCAGAAAACCTATTTCGTGATCGACAGCTTCGAGCAGCTGATCGAGGCGACCCGACCCGACTTCACCCCGATCTACGCGCGGCTGGCCGAACAGGACTCGATCCCCGCCGGCAACGTGCTCGAGGGCGACAAGCTGTTCCACCGCGGCAGCGGCGAGGGCTGGGCGACCGACGCGGACGTGTAGGGCCTGCCCCCCCGCGAAGGCGGGGGGCGCAGGCCTGACCCGCGTTTGGGGAGCCTTTGAACAACGTAAACCGGCTCGTCATTCCCGCGAAAGCGGGAATCCATTGACTTCAAACCATTGAAATCAAAGACGCTGGATTCCCGCTTTCGCGGGAATGACGGCTGGATCAAGGCTTGTTCAGACCTTCCTTGGTCTTGCCTTCGTCGAGGAGCGCCGCAATCCGGATCCTGGATCGGATGGCGGGTCGAGACCCGCCCTGCGGATAGGCACCCTCCGCCCGGCAGCGGGTAAGCTGCGCGTCATCCACGCCCCGATGCCGACCATGTCCCGCCCCGAAGCCCTGCTGCGCTGGTTCCGCCACTGGCGCGCGACCAAGCTGATCGCCACGGTCGATCGCGTCGACGTGCTGCAGCACGTTGATGAGGCCGGCACGCTGGGCCCGCGCTACGCCTTCATGACCCTGATGTCGGCCGGCATCGCCATGCTCGGGCTGCTGCAGGGATCGGGCGCGGTGATCATCGGCGCGATGCTGATCTCGCCGCTGATGGGTCCGATCGTCGAGATGGGCATGGCGCTGGCGACGTTCGACTTCCGCACCCTGCGCGAAAGCCTGAAGACGATGGCGGTGGGCGTGGCGCTGGCGGTGGCGATCTGCTTCCTGATCGTGTGGGTATCGCCGCTGCAGGCGGCCACGCCGGAAATCATCTCGCGCACCGAACCGTCCCTGTTCGACCTGCTGGTGGCGATCTTCTCCGGCCTGGCCGGCGGCTATGCGACGGTCACGCGCAAGGGCGAGACCATCGTCGGCGTCGCCATCGCCACCGCGTTGATGCCGCCGCTGGCGGTGGTCGGCTACGGCCTGGCGGTGGGCAACTGGGCGATCGCCGGCGGCGCCGGTTTCCTGTTCATGACCAACCTGCTGGCGATCGCGCTGTCGGTGACGATCATGGCGCGCTGGTACGGCTTCGGCCGCACCGACACGCCGCAGCAGACCGCGCTGCAGGCGGCGCTGATCATCGGCGCCTTCGTGCTGCTGTCGATCCCGCTGGGGCTGGCGCTGCGCAACATCGCCGCGCGCAGCGTCGCCGAAGCCATCGTGCGCACGACGCTGGAAGGCGCCGCGCGCGAGGATGGCGGACGCATCACCACGCTGCGGATCGAGGCGGGCGGCAGCCCGATCCTGGTGGATGCGGTGCTGCTCACGCCGCTGGACCGGCCCGGGTTCGCGGCCACCATGGAACGCCAGCTTCAGGATCGCCTCGGGCGCCCGGTTTCGGTGCAGCTGCGCGAGGTGCTGACCGCGGACGAGACGCGGCTGCAGCGCGAGAAATCGACCCTGGCCGAGTTGCGCAGCAGCATCACCCAGCTCGAAAGCGCCGCCGCTCGCGACCAGGAGACGCGCACCTCGCAGCAGCTCGAGCGCGCCAGGCTCGATGCGCGTGCGGTCGGCGCGCTCGGCACGATGGCGACCGCGCAAGGCAGCGGCGCCACGGTCTGGACGCTGCGCGGCGACGCCGGCCTCGACATCGCCGCGGCGCATCGCCTGGAGCTGCGGCTGCGGAAGCATGCCGGTGCATCCACCCTGCAGGTGGTGCCCGCACCGCAGGCGCTGCCGCTGATCGGCTTCGCCGACGACAGCACCGAACTCGACGCCGTCGCCATCGCGCGCCTGCAGGACATCGTCTGGGCACTGCAGCGATGGCAGGACGGCAGCGTCCGGGTCACCGGCTATGCCGGCGGCGATACCAGGCTGGCGCAGGCGCGCGCCGAAGTCGTCGCCGACTGGCTGCGCCGGCAGCAGGTCCAGGTCGAGCGCATCGATGCCGGTTCGCGCGATGCCTCGCGCGCCCTGGTGCAGCGCTTCGGACAGGGCGCCCTGCGCGTGGTGCGGCTCGAAGTCGGCGCGGACGCATCGTGAACGGCGACGGCGACTTCATCGAAACCTTCGACGACGCGCTTCCGCGCGAAACCTGCGCAGCCATCGTCGAGCGCATGCGCGCCAGCGAGTCGCTGCAGCCGGGGCGCGTGGGAGGCGGGGTGTTCCCGGAGCTGAAGCGCAGCCGCGACCTGTCGCTCAGCGGGCGCAAGGACTGGGCCGACATCGAGCAGGCGCTGAACGCCGCCGTATTCGGCGGCCTGCTCGGCTACCTGCGGCGCTATCCGCAAGCCCTGGTGGCGCCGCTGATGCTGCAACGGCACGCGGCCGACGGACAGCCGCATCGCCTGGTCGCCGAGGATCTTGCCGCGATGGACGACCAGGCCCTGGGCGCGCTCGTGCAGGGTTGCCTGCGCCCGGGCGCGATCAACCTGCAGTGGTACGCCGCCGGGGAAGGCGGCTACCCGTATTGGCACTGCGAGCTGTATCCCAAAGCCGCCAACGCGGAAACCCTGCACCGGCACCTGCTCTGGACGATCTACCTCAACGAGGGTTTCGGTGCCGGCGAAACCGAGTTCCTGTTCCAGCGGCGCAGGATCAGGCCGAAAACCGGGGCGTTGCTGGTCGCGCCGACCGCGTTCACGCATACCCATCGCGGCAACCGCCCCGAGGGCGGGGACAAGTTCATCGCCACCAGCTGGATCCTGTTCCAGCGCGCGGAGCAATTGTTCGGGGCCAGGTGAATTCGCACCATCGGCCGCGCCCACTAGGCCGGTTCAACTGCCCTCGCGCGGCTGGTTCAGCACCAGCCAGTACAGCCCGACCTGCTTCACCGCCCACACGAACCGCTCGAAGTTCACCGGCTTGCGGATGTAGCTGTTGACGCCCAGCGCATAGCTGGCCTCGACGTCGAACGGTTCGGCGCTGGTGGTCAGCACCACCACCGGCAGGCTGCGGGTCCTTTCGTTTGCGCGGATCGCCTGCAGCACTTCGCGGCCATCGAGCTTGGGCAGGTTGAGGTCGAGCAGGATGATCGACGGCAGCTCGTCCGGGCTGCGGCCGGCATGCGCGCCACGTGCGAACAGGTAGTCGAGGGCCTCGGCGCCGTCGCTGACGACGTCAATCTGGTTGGCGAGGTTGGCTTCGGCGAACGCGATCCGGGTCAGTTCGACGTCGTCCGGATTGTCCTCGACCAGCAGGATCGTTTTCTGGGTCATGCGTGTTCATTGTCCTGCAAGTGAAGGGGAGCCGGCAATTCAACGTGGAAGTTACTGCCTGCCCCGGGCTCCGAGTCCGCCCAGATGCGGCCGCGATGGCGTTCGACGATGCGGTGTGCGATCGCCAGGCCGATGCCGTTGCCGCCGGCCTGCTCCGGCCCGTGCAGGCGTTGGAACGGTTCGAACAGCTTGTCGGCGTAGCGCATGTCGAAACCGATGCCGCGATCGCGGACCGACAGCAGGACGCGATCGCCCTCGTGCGCGCCTTCCACGCTGATTTCAACGCGCTCGCGGTCGCTCGAGAACTTCCAGGCATTGCCCAGCAGCTGGTCGAGCAGCAGCTTGAGCTGGCGTTCGTCGCCCAGCGCCCGCAAGCCCGGCTGGACCTGGATGTCGGCGCCGCGCTCCGGCTCGGCGTCGGCCAGTTCGGCAGCGGCCCACTCGGCCAGCAGGCTGAGATCCACGGGCGCCATGTGCAACTCGGCGCGGGTCGCGCGCGACAGCTCCAGCAGCGCGTCGATCAACTTCCCCATGCGTCCGGCGGCGGCACGGATGCGCGCAAGATAGTCGCGCGAGGCGTCGTCGAGGCGCTCCTCGCCCAGGCTCGAGGCCAGCAGCGCCGAGAAGCTGTCGATCGCGCGAAGCGGCGCGCGCAGGTCGTGCGAAATGCCGTAGGCGAACAGTTCCTGCTGCCGCGCCAGCGTCTCGAGCTCCGCGGTGCGCTCGGCGACGCGCTGCTCCAGCGTGGCGTTGAGTTCGGTCAGGGCTTCCCGTGCTTCATGCTCGGCAGTGACGTCGCGCAGCTGGGAGATGAAATAGCACGGCTCGCCATCGGCGCCGCGCATGATCGCGACGTTCAGGTGGACCCAGATGATGTTGCCTTCACGGTGCAGGTAGCGCTTTTGCGCATCCAGCACCTCCACGTCCGCGCGCCCCAACCGGGCGATGTGGCGCTTCGAATCCTCGACGTCGTCAGGATGGCTGATCTCCAGCACCGATCGCCCCTGCAGTTCGGCAGCGGTGTAGCCGAACATGCGTTCGATCGCGGGATTGACCTCGACCCAGCGGCCTTCGAGGTCGACGATCGCCATGCCGATGCCGGACGAGGCCATGGCCAGGCGGAAGCGGCCTTCGTCCCGGACATCGTCGTCGGTTGCTGCGTTCAACATCCCAAGGCCCGCCTGCCAAGGTCGCAAGGTAGCAAGCCTCGGCGGCAAACGGGTGTAGGCGAGGTGAACGGCAGGCGCGCTGGCCGTTTACCTGCCGGGGTGGAACAGGTCGCCCTGGGGCGTCGGCTTGCGCGGCGGCACGAAGCGCGTGGCGTCCAGCGACGGCAGGCCGTCGAAGCCAAGGCGCTGCCGTGCCTTGGCGAAGCGCGCGGCGATCAGGTCGGCGAACGGGCCTTCGCCGCGCATGCGCCTGCCGAAGGCGCTGTCGTAATCCTTGCCGCCGCGCATCTGCTGGACCAGGCTCATCACGTGCCCCGCGCGCTCGGGATAGTGCAGCTGCAGCCACTCGCGCCAGACTTCCTTGAGCTCGTGCGGCAGCCGCAGCAGCACGTAGCCGGCGGCGCGGGCGCCGGCGTCGAAAGCGGCTTCGAGGATGGCCTCGAGCTCGCGGTCGGTGATCATCGGGATCACCGGTGCCACCATCACGCCGACCGGCACGCCGGCGTCGGCCAGCGTGCGCAGCGCCTTGAGCCGCGCGTGCGGCGCCGAGGCGCGCGGTTCCATTTTCGCCGCCAGCCGGTTGTCGAGCGTGGTGACGGAGAAATACACGGTGACCAGGCGCTGCGCGGCCATCGGCGCCAGCAGGTCGAGGTCGCGCAGCACCAGCGCGTTCTTGGTGATCAGGCTGACCGGATGCCGGCACTCGGCGAACACTTCCAGCAGCGAGCGCGTGACCTGGTAGCGGCGCTCGATCGGCTGGTAGGCGTCGGTATTGATGCCCAGCGCGATCGGCGAACAGCGATACGAGGGTTTCGCAAGCTCCGCGCGGAGGCGCTCGGCGGCGTTGGTCTTGGCGTACAGCCTCGTCTCGAAATCCAGCCCGGGCGACAGGTCGAGGTAGGCGTGCGAGGGCCGCGCGAAGCAGTACGCACAGCCGTGCTCGCAGCCGCGGTAGGGGTTGACCGACTGGCTGAAGCCGATGTCTGGCGAATCGTTGCGGCTGATGATGCTGCGCGCGCGCTCCTCGGTCACCACGGTGTCCGGATGCGGCGGCAGCCCGCCGTCCTCGCCGGCGGCATCGGACAGGTCCCAGGACGAGCCCCAGCCGTCGTCGTCGGTGCGGGCGACGCGCTTTTCGTAGCGCCCGGAGACATAGGAAGCAGCGCCCCGGCCCTTGATCGCGCCATGCAGCGCCAGCGACACCTTGCCGTCATCGCGCATAGTGTGTCCTGCAAAGATTGGCGTGGCGGGCATGGCAGCCGGACATGGCCCCTACCCTACGCGCACTGCGTCGCAAGGCCCGCGACGAACGGAGGTGGTGATGCTCGACAGATTGCAGGACGCGTGGCAGGCACTCGTCGCGATCCCGAACCTGGGACTCTACCTGGCCCTGCTGTGGCTCGCCTACCTGGCCTGGCTCGGCAGCTGGATCGTGCTGCAGAAGCGCGAGCCGGTGGCAACCCTGAGCTGGCTGATGGGCCTGGCGGCGCTGCCGTTCGTCGGCCTGCTGGTCTACCAGGTGTTCGGCCCGCAGAAGATCAAGCGCCAGCGGCTGCGCCGCAGCCGCAGCGCGCTCCCCGACAAGGGTCGCCGGTCCGCGGCTGTCGAAGGGGAGCGTTCGGAGCTGTCCAGGGTCGCCGCGGCCACCTGCGGCCTGCCGCCGTCCTCGCTCGACAGCGTCCGCCTGCTGGTCGACGGCGCCGAAACCTATGCTGCCCTGCTCGAGGACATTCGCGCCGCGCGGCGGTACGTGCACCTGGAGTACTACACCTTCGCCTCAGACGAAACCGGGGCCATGGTCCTCGATACGCTGGTCGAGCGCGCCCGCGCCGGGGTCAAGGTGCGACTGCTGGTGGACGCCATGGGCTCGGCGACGACCAGCAAGCGGTTCTTCCGGCCGCTGATCGAGGCGGGAGGCGAATTCTGCTGGTTCCACCCCACGCATTTCGGCCGCTTCTGGACCCGCAGCTGGGCCAACCTGCGCACGCACCGCAAGATTGCGGTGATCGACGGCCGCATCGGCTACACCGGCGGCATCAACATCACCGACGAGGAAAACGACGGCCTGCACGGGGACGCCTTCCACGACCTGCATCTGCGCATGCAGGGCGATGCGGTGCGGATGCTGCACGTGCTGTTCGCCGAGGACTGGATGTATGCCGCGGGTTCGGACGCGGTAGCGTCGGAGCTGGCAAGCACCCCGCCAAGCGACGAGCCCGGGCCGATCAGCGCGCAGGTCGTCGGCTCCGGGCCGGACGGCGACTGGGAGGCGATCCACCGCCTGCTGGTCGGCGCGATCCAGGCGGCCAGCCGGCGGGTGTGGCTGGCCACGCCCTACTTCGTGCCCGGGCAGGCGGCGATGATGGCGCTGACCTCCGCCGCGCTGGGCGGGCTGGACGTTCGCCTGCTGGTGCCCAAACGCAGCGACAACCTGCTGGCCACGCTGGCCGCGCGATCCTATTTCGACGTGCTGCTGGCGGCCGGCATCAAGGTCCATGAATACGGCCCGCGCATGTTGCACAGCAAGGCGCTGCTGGTCGACGACGACATCGCGGTCATCGGTACGGCCAACTTCGACAGCCGCAGCTTCCGCCTCAACTTCGAGGTTGCCGTGCTGTTTGACGACCCTGAGATCGCCGGCAGGCTGGAGCGGCAGTTCAAGCAGGATTTCTCGCACGCCGGGCGCGTGCGGGACGAGCGCGAACGCCCCCTGTTCACGGTGCGGCTGCCCGAGGCCGTAGCCAGGCTGGCTTCGCCCCTGCTTTGAGCCACGGCCATGCGGCAGCAGGGTGCCCGCGGTTTCGCGCGGTCCCGGCAGGGTTAGACTAGCGCTGGTCCTGGCCGGTCTCGGGAAGGTTGCTCATGATCTGGTTGTTCCTGCTGCTTGCGGTCGCCGCCTTCGCGGTCGCGCTCAAGTCCACCTCGGTCGCGCTGTCGGTGGTGTGCCTGCTGGCCGCGCTCGGCTTCATCATCGCCTTTGTGATGGGCCTGCTGGCCAGGCGCATCGGCAGCCAGAGCCGCGACGAGGGCATGCTGATCGATCCGCAGGAACTGCGTCGCCTGCGCGAGCAGGCGGAAGCGCGGCGCGCCGCCGCCGGAAGCAACGATCCTCCACCGGGCTGAGCGCGGGGGCACTGCGCCGCAATGACCTCGCTCAGCGTCAACCTCAACAAGATCGCGGTGCTGCGCAACTCCCGCGGCGGCCGCGAGCCCGATATCCTGCGGGCCGCGCGTACCTGCCTGGACAGCGGCGCCCACGGCATCACCGTGCACCCGCGCCCCGACGCGCGCCACGTCCGCAGCGACGACGTGCTGGCGCTGGCGGCGCTGACCCGCGAATACGGCGTCGAGTTCAATCTCGAGGGCAATCCGTTCGCGCCCCCGCGCGACGGCTATCCGGGTTTCCAGGCCCTGTGCGCGGCCGCCCGTCCGGCGCAGGCGACCCTGGTGCCGGACGGGGACGCGCAGCTGACCTCCGACCACGGCTTCGATTTCGCGCGTGACGGCGCCGCCCTGCAGCCCCTGGTCGCCGCGCTCAAGGCCCTCGGCTGCCGCGTCAGCCTGTTCGCCGACGCCGGTGCCGATGCCGCCCTCGCTGCCGGCACCGGCGCCGACCGGATCGAGCTGTACACCGGGCCGTTCGCCGAGGCGTTCGCCGCTGGCCGCGCGGACGAGGTGCTGCCGGCCTGTGCGCGCACGGCGCGCGCGGCGGCCGCGGCCGGCCTGGGCGTCAACGCCGGCCACGACCTCAACCAGGCCAACCTCGGTGCGTTCCTGGCGGCGGTGCCGGACGTGCAGGAGGTTTCCATCGGCCACGCCCTGATCGGCGAGGCGCTGTACGACGGGCTGGCGGTCACGGTGCGGCGCTATCTGGCCCTGGTCGCCCAAGCCGGAAGCTGACGAGCCCGCGCTCCCGAAGCCCTCCCCCTGTAGGAGCGCACCTGGGCGCGACCAGACTTTACTGGTAATGCCCGATCGCGCCCAGGTGCGCTCCTACAAAAGCCGCGGGGTTGCCGATTGGGGCACGCAGCCGAAACACAAAAAAACGCCGCCCGGTGGGCGGCGTTTGGAGTTCGGTAAGCGTGGTTCCGGCGCACTGCAGGCGCGGCGGAGCTTGTTGCTGCGCGGTTACTGCTTCTTGACGAAGCCGATCTTTTCCATCTGCGCGTTCTTGGCGACCGCCAGGACCTTGGCCAGGATGCCATAGTCGGCATCGGGGTTGACGTCGATCTCCAGCGTCGGCTGGTTGTTGACGTCCTTTTGCACCTCCTCGGTCATCATCGTGCGTAGCGCCTGCATCGGCGTCGGGCTGTCGTTCCAGTAGATCGTGCCCGACTGGTCGATGCGCAGGCGGATCGGTGGCGGCGGCTCCAGCGGGTTCTCCGGCGGAATGATCGAGGCCTGCGGCAGGTCGATGTCGATGGGGTAGGAGGGGACCGGCGCCGTCATCATGAAGATGACCAGGAGCACCAGCATCACGTCCGCTAGCGGGATGATGTTCATGTCGGACATCGCGCCGCCGCGGGAATCAGAAGAAAATGCCATGGTTGCGTCCTTCCCTCAGCGGTTCTTTTCTTTGATGGCCACGAAACCCACCTTGCGCATCCCCTGGGCCTGCGCGATGTTGACCACCTCGTTGATCGACCGGTACTTGGTGGCCTCGTCGCCGCGCACGTTGATGGCGGGCTGCGGGGTCTTCTGTGCCTCGACCGAGAGCTGGCTCTCGAGGATGTCGCGCGTCACCGGCTGGTCGTTGTAGAAGACGTCGCCGTTCTCGGTCACCGTCAGGGTGATCGGCTGCACGGGCGACTTCTCCTTGTCCACCTGGTCCAGGTCGGCCTGTGGCAGCTCCACCTTGACCTTGTGCGACATCAGTGGCGCGGTGACCATGAAGATGATCAACAGCACCAGCAGCACGTCGACCAGCGGAACGACGTTGATGTCGGCCTTCGGCGCACCGCTGCCGCTATCGTTGACACTGAAAGCCATGTCCGGACTCCGTCAGGCTATGCGGGTTAGTGCTTGACCGAAACTTCGCCGACGCGCGAGCCGGTGGCGAAAAAGTCGTGCAGGTCGTGGGCGAACGTGTCGAACTTGTTGTTGGTGACGCGGTTCAGGCGCACGTAGAAGTTGTATCCGAGCACCGCCGGGATCGCCACGAACAGGCCGAACGCGGTCATGATCAGCGCCTCGCCCACCGGACCGGCGACCGCATCGATCGAGGCCTGGTTGCCGGCACCGAGCCGGATCAGCGCTCCGTAGATGCCCCACACGGTGCCGAGCAGGCCGACGAATGGCGCGGTGGCGCCGACCGAGGCCAGCACGGTCAGGCCGTTTTCGAGCCGCATCGATTCGCGGGTCACGCCCTGGCGCAGCGCGCGGTCGACGAACTCGGAGCGGTTGAGCGACTCGACCAGGCGCGAACCTTCGCTCTGCTGGTGGTGCGCCGCCGCCTGCGCGGCGTCGAGCGCGATCTTGGAGAACGGCTCGCTCTTGGGCTGCTCCTCCATGAAGCGGATCGCATCCTGGGCGTTGGTGGTTTCCCAGAACGTCGTCATGACCGTGTCGGCACGACGCCGCAGGCTCATGTTCTTGAAGAAGTTGACGACGATCCAGTAGACCGTCATCACCGACATGATGGTCAAGGTGATCGCCACGACCCACTGCACGGCGTGGACGCCGGGGTCGGTCATCATTTCCCTGATCAGATGGTCTGCGCCCATCTGCGAGAGAGCGGCGGCGGCATCGCCTCCGGGCACGATTGGAGTGGTGGTTTCCTGCAGCATGACGCTTACCTTTGGGTTTTGTGGTTTGGGTTGTTATCGATGCAACGGTTGATACGGGCGACGCTATCGGATCTGGATCGGTTGCGGAATCCCTTGCCTTATTGCATGCGGAAGTCGACCGGGACGCGGACACGCCCCGCGGCCTTCTTGCCATTGACGATCGACGGATTGAAGCGCCACTTCTTGGCGGCGTCGACCGCGGCGCGGTCGAGGTCGCGGTTGCGGCTGGACTTCTCGACCGACACGTTGGTGACGTTGCCGTTGGCATCGACGTCGACGACCAGGATCACCGTGCCCTCGATGCCCGCTCGCGCCGCCGACGGCGGGTATTTCGGCGGATTCATGTTCTTGGACGAGATGTCGACGCTGGCGCCGATGTCCGCGACGGGCGCCGGCGGTGCCGGCGGTGCCGGCGGCGGAGCCTGGGTATCCATCGGCGACGGCGTATCGAACACGATCGGCGGCTGCTCGGGCGGCGGCGGGGTCGGGGTCGGACGCGGCGGCACCAGTTCCTTGATCGGCTTGGGCTTGGGCTGCTCGGGCGGCGGTGGCGGCGGCGGTGGCGGCGGCGGTGGCGGCTCGATGATGACCACCCGGGTCACCTCGTCCTCGTCCGGGGCGCTGCCCGGCGGCACCGCCGGGGCAAGCAGCAGCAGCAGCGCGGCGACATGCACCGAGATCGCCAGGGTGATGCCCGCGATGCGCGGCCAGTTCAGGCCTTCGTCTTCGCGGTCGTCGTGCTTGGGATGGAGCGGAAACTGTTCCGTCATGCGCAGCGGGCTCGAATGGGGCCGGACGCCGCAGCGCCGCGGGTATTGTTGGTCCGCAGCCTTTCCGGGCGGCGGGAACTTCCAAGCTTATACCAATCGTGGCGGCCGATACCAACCACGTTGAGGCGGCGCACGGGCCTCAGCCCTTCTGCGCCAGGACCTTCTTTGCGTCCTGTGGTTTCTTGACCCCCTTGTCGAGGGCTTTCTGCGCGGCCTGCTTGGCCTCGCCCAGGCGGCCTTCGCCCCAAAGCAGGTTGGCCAGGTTGAGGTAGGTTTCCCCGTCCGGCGCCAGCGGCGCGGCCTTCTGGTACGCGTCGATCGCCAGCTGCGGCTGGTCCGAGAAGTAGTAGGCCTGGCCCAACACCGCATAGGTCTTGTAGTCGGGCTGCAGGATGCCCTTGTCCAGGCCCTCCTTGATCACGGCGATCGCCTGCTTCTCCTTGCCATCGCTGTTCATGTAAAGCGCGTAGAGGTTGCGGTAGTCCTTGTCCTCGGTCAGCTGGCCGGCCGCGCGCATCTTCTCCAGCAGCGCGATGGCCTTGTCGTCCTGTCCGGCCTGCATGTAGATGGAGGCCATGTTCATCTGCATCTTCTTGTCGTTTGGATCCTTCGCCAGCAGCTCTTCGGCGACCTTGGCGGCCTGCTCGGGCTTGTCGTCGTCGAAATAGCTGGCCATCAACAGCTGCATCCACTCCGGCTTGGCCTGGTCGCCGGCGGCAGCCACCGCCTGCTTGATCGTCGCGGCGGCCTCCGGGTAGCGCTCCAGCCGGTACAGCGCATTGCCCTTGACCGCCAGCACCTCAGGATCGCTGGTCCTGGTTTCCGCAATCAGCTTGTCGAGCGTGGCCAGCCCCTGCGCGTCCTGGTCGGACTGCATCTGCAACTGGGCGAGCAGCAGCATCGAATCGTAGTGTTCGTTGTTGTTGAGCCCGTTGAACTCCAGCACCTTCTGCAGGTAGGCCATGGCCTTGGCATCGTCCGTCCCGACCAGGCTGGCCGCGGCCAGGCGCGCTGAAATGGCGCGCTCGTAGGCATTGGCCTTGGGGTCGGCGATCATCTCGTCGGCCAGCGGCACGACCTTTGCGGCGTCGCCTTCAGAGTAGGCATCGAAGATCTTTTTCAGCTTGCCGCCCAGCTTTGCCGATGCCCTGGCCTCGGGCTCCTGACGGGTGGCGTCGGGATACTTGTCCTCGGCTTTGGCTTCTTTCTTGTGCTCCTGCTGCTTTTCCTTCTTGTCCTTGTGGCGTCCTGCATTGAAGGCATCCGCGGCCGATTGCGCGTGGGTCTCGGTGGCCGTGCCCAGCAACAGCATGGAGGCGATGGCGGCGCCAAGGGCGAAACGAAGGGGGAAAGAGGTCGACATCGGGATCACCTGACAGTCTCTGGATGTTGGGTGTGGCTCGGGCCGGGTTGCGAACGCTAACAGAATTTATTGGCCTAATCGCTATCTCGAATTTAACGCAAGCCTCAACCGCAGCGCGGATCGCGGCCCGCGGCCCGCGCCTGCTGGTATTCGGGGAGCAGTCCGGCGGCACGGCGCTGCAGTTCGCCGATGCGCGCCTGCGGATCGGGGTGGGTGGACAGCCACTGCGGCGGCCGGCTGCCGCCCGCGGCGATCATGTTCTGCCATAGGGCGACCGCAGCACGAGGGTCGAAGCCGGCGCGGGCCATCAGCTGCTGGCCGACGATATCGGCTTCGTTTTCCTGCGCGCGCGAATTGGGCAGCAGGAACAGGCCCTGCGCCGCGACGCCACCGACCTGGCTTGCGGTATTGGCCACGCCTTCGCCGTACTGCGAGCCCAGCAGCGAGCCGAGGACGCCGATCCCCGCCTGTGCGCCCAGCTGGCGGGTGATGCGCTCGTCGTGATGGTGGGAAATCACGTGCCCGATCTCGTGGCCGATCACCGCTGCCAGCTGGTCCTGGTTCCTGGCGACGGCGAAGATCCCGGTATAGACCCCGACCTTGCCGCCCGGCAGTGCAAACGCGTTGGGCTCCTTGTCGACGAAGACCGCGGTCTCCCAACCGCCCTGCGCCCCGGCTGGAAGCTCGCGCACCAGGGCATCGACCACGCAGCGCACATAGGCGACCTGGCGGGCGTCCTTGCTCTGCGGCGTCTTCGCCTTGAGTTCGACGAAGGCCTGCGCTCCCATCTGCTCGAGCTGCGCCTGCGACACCGCGCCCACGTACTGGGTGCGCCCCGTCGGCGACGTGGTGGTGGCACAGGCCGCCACCAGTGCAGCAACAGCCAGCCCTAGCAGGATGCGTTTCATCCGTTCTCCATGCGGTTCTGCCTTTCTTGTAACGACGCAGGGGTAAACAGGGCGTCAATGCCCCGTTTCCCGCGCCATAGCCTTCCTCACCGGCGCATCAGATGTCGAGATTGCCCGCCTTGAGCGCGTTGTCCTCGATGAAGGCCCGGCGCGGCTCGACCACGTCGCCCATCAGCGTGCTGAAGATCTGGTCTGCGGCCACCGCGTCCTCGATCCGCACCTGCAGCAGGCGGCGCGTCTCCGGATTGACCGTGGTCTCCCACAGTTGCTCCGGGTTCATCTCGCCCAGGCCCTTGAAACGCTGGATCTGCCGGCCCTTCTTGGCTTCGTCGAGCAGCCATGCCTGCGCCTCCGCGAAGCTCGACACCGGCTGTGCGCGGTTGCCACGCACGATCTGCGCGCCGTCGCGGACCAGGTCGTGCAGCAGTGCCGCGGCGTCCCGCAGCGGCTTGAGGTCGCCGCCTTCGAACACCGACAGCGGCAGCACCTGGATCAGTTCCTCGCCCATGTGCCTGCGCGTGACCAGCAGTGCCGCCGGGCGCGAGTCGTTCGCGGCCTGGTACTCCATCGCATAGCGCGGCTTGCCCAGGCCGCTGCGGTTGATGCGTTTTTCCAGCGCGTCCAGCTCGTGGCGCTCATCGGTGTTCTGCGCCAGCTGGGCGGCATCGAGCGGGGTGAAGTCGATCAACGCCTCGAGCACCAGCGGGTCGTAGCGGTGCGCGTTGCGTGCTATCGCCTCGCGCGCGCCGGCATAGGCAAGCAGCAGCCGCTCCAGCGCGCCGCCTTCGATCGGCGGCTCGCCCTCGGCCGGGACCAGCGATGCGCCCTCGACTGCGTTGGCGGCCAGGTAGGCATCGAGCGCGGCATCGTCCTTCAGGTACAGCTCCTGCTTGCCCTGCTTGATCTTGTACAGCGGCGGCAGGCCGATATAGACGTGGCCGCGCTCGATCAGCTCCGGCATCTGCCGGTAGAAGAAGGTCAGCAGCAGGGTACGGATGTGCGAGCCGTCGACGTCGGCGTCGGTCATCAGGATGATGCGGTGGTAACGCAGCTTGTCGGGGTCGTACTCGTCCTTGCCGATGCCGGTGCCCAGCGCGGTGATCAGGGTGCCGACCTCGGCGCTGGCGAGCATGCGGTCGAAGCGTGCGCGCTCGACGTTGAGGATCTTGCCCTTGAGCGGCAGGATCGCCTGGGTCTTGCGGTTGCGGCCCTGCTTGGCCGAGCCGCCGGCCGAGTCGCCCTCGACGATGAACAGTTCGCTCAGCGCCGGGTCCTTTTCCTGGCAGTCGGCAAGCTTCCCCGGCAGGCCGGCGATGTCCAGCGCGCCCTTGCGGCGGGTCAGGTCGCGGGCCTTGCGCGCGGCCTCGCGCGCGCGCGCCGCGTCGACGATCTTGCCGGCGATTGCCTTGGCTTCATTGGGGTGTTCTTGCAGGAACTCCTCCAAACGTGCGCCAAACGTGTGCTCAACTACCGGTCTCACTTCTGATGAGACAAGCTTTTCCTTGGTCTGCGAGCTGAAGCTGGGATCGGGCGCCTTGACCGAAAGCACCGCGATCATGCCTTCCCGCATGTCGTCTCCGGACAAGTTGACCTTGGCCTGCCTGGCAATCCCGTTCTGCTCGATGTAGTTGGTCAGGGTGCGCGTGAGCGCGGCGCGGAAGCCGATCAGGTGGGTACCGCCGTCCTTCTGCGGGATGTTGTTGGTGAAGCAGAACATGGTTTCCTGGTAGGCGTCGGTCCACTGCAGGGCGACGTCGACGGTGATGCCGTTCTCCTCACCGGTCACCGAGATCACGCTTGGGTGCAGCGGGGTCTTGAGCTGGGCCAGGTGCTCGACGAAGGAGCGGATGCCGCCCTGGTACTGGAATACATCGCGCCGCTCCTCGCCGCGTTCGTCGGTCAGGGTGATCTTGACGCCGGAATTGAGGAAGGACAGCTCCCGCAGGCGTTTGGCGAGGATTTCGTAGTGGAATTCGACGTCGCTGAACGTCGAGGTCGCCGGCCAGAAACGCACCAGGGTGCCGCGCCTGGCCGATGCCTCCAGCTTTTCCAGCGGTGCCAGCGGCTCGCCCATGGCATAGGTCTGCTGGTGGTGGAAGCCGTTGCGCCAGATGTCCAGCACCAGCTTTTCCGACAGCGCGTTGACCACCGAAACGCCAACGCCATGCAGGCCGCCGGAGACCTTGTAGCTGTTGTCGTCGAACTTACCGCCGGCATGCAGCTGGGTCATGATGACCTGCGCTGCCGACACCCCTTCTTCCTTGTGGGTATCGACCGGGATGCCGCGTCCGTTATCGGCCACCGAGACCGAGCCATCGCCGTGGATGGTCACCTGCACGTCGTCGGCATGCCCGGCCAGGGCCTCGTCGATGGAGTTGTCGACCACCTCGAACACCATGTGGTGCAAGCCGGTGCCGTCGTGGACATCGCCGATGTACATCCCGGGGCGCTTGCGCACCGCCTCCAGCCCGCGCAGCACGGTGATGCGGCTGGAATCGTAATCGCTGTTCTGGCCCGGGACGGCACCATCGTTGGTTTCGGTCATGCGGCTGAAGGCTCCCGCGGCAGCGGCCCTGGGCCGACGCCGTGACTCATTAACTAAAGGTGCGTGAATGATACCAATTTACGGGGTTTTCCGCCGCATCTGGCAGCTTATCCGGCGGCGCCGACGCGGCTGATTTCGCCCTGTTCCACGTGGAACAGGGCCTGCGAGGCATCGCTGGGCGATATCTCCTCCGGCGGCTCGGTGCCGGTCAGGAAGATCTGCGCCTGTGCCCCGAGCAGACGGTCGAGTACCCGCCGCTGGTGGCTGCGGTCGAGCTCGGAGGCGAGGTCGTCCAGCAGCACGACGGGCCATTCGCCGCGCCGGGCCGCATAGTGCTCGGCCTGGGCCAGGACACAGGCCAGCGCGGTGAGCTTGGCCTGTCCGCGCGACAGCGCTTCGCCATTGGGGTGCGCCGCATGCCGCACCCGCCAGTCCGCGCGGTGCGGACCCACCGAGGTGAACCCGACCTGCAGGTCCCGGGGCCGGGCCAGCAGCAGCGCGTCGGCGAGCGACAGGTCTTCGTTCCGCCATCCGGGCTGGAATTCGAGCCTGGTCTCCCCCAGGGTGGGCACCAGATCCAGGGAAATGGGCTGCAAGGCCTGCTGCAGCTGGGCGATGTGCTGCTGCCGCTGCCGGGTCAGGGGTTCCCCCGCCTCGACCAGCTCATGGTCCCAGGCGTCAAGCTGGGAATCCGCCGCCCTTTGCTTGAGCAGGCTGTTGCGCTGCTTCAAGGCGCGCGCATAGCGGCGCCAGAGCGGCAGGAATTCCGGTTCCACGTGGAACAACCCCCAGTCCATGTGCCGCCGCCGGGGTTCGCCGCCGCCATGGATGAGGGCATGGCTGCCGGGGTCGAAGCAGACCGCGGCCAGCGCCGCGCAAAGTTCCCCGAGGTGGGGCACGGCGGCGCCGTCCAGGCGCCCTTCCCAGGCTTGTCCGCCGTGCCTGAGTCCGGCACGCCGCTGGCGCCGTGTTGCCGTCTCCTCCCATTCGGCATAAACCTCAAGGGCCGCCTCGCCGCTGCGAACCAGCCCGTCCCGGACGCGGCCGCGGAAGCTGCGGCCGTAGGCCATGAGATGCACCGCTTCCAGCAGGCTGGTCTTGCCGGCGCCATTGTCGCCGACGATCAGGTTCAGGCCGGGGGCCGGCGCAAGCGTCACGGCCTGCAGGCGACGCAGGCAACGCACATCGAGTCGGCGGATCCACATCGCCGCTCAACCGACGCCTAAGAAAACGCCCGGAGCGATCCGGGCGTCGTAGTTCCACGTGGAACCGCGTGGGCTCACAGCCGCAGCGGCATCACGACGTGGCGGCACTTCTCGTTGCCGGCTTCGCGGACCAGGGCCGAGGAGTTGGCATCGCGCAGCGCCAGGATCACGTGTTCTTCGCGTAGCGCAGTCAACGCATCCAGCAGGTAGTTGACGTTGAACCCCACCGCCAGGTCGTCGACCCTGGTTTCCGCCTCGACCTCTTCCTGCGCCTCTTCCTGCTCCGGGTTGTGGGCATTGATCCTGAGCTGTCCGGGCGAAACCTCGAGCCGCACGCCCCGGTATTTCTCGTTCGACAGGATCGCGGCGCGCTGCAGCGCGGCGCGCAGCACCTCGCGATCGATCCGCACTTCCTTGTCGGCACCGATCGGGATCACCGCTTCGTAATCCGGGAATCGCCCGTCGATCAGCTTGCTGGTGAAGGTGACATCGTCGCGCTTGACGCGGATGTGGTTGCGGCCCATCTCCAGCTCCAGTGCGCGCTCGCCGCCTTCCAGCAGGCGCTGCAATTCCTGCACGCCCTTGCGCGGCACGATGATCTGGCGCTTGGTCTTGACCGTTTCGTCGAGTGCCGCTTCGCACAGGGCCAGGCGGTGGCCGTCGGTGGCCACGCAGCGCAGGCGCTTGTCGCCCAGGTCGAACAGCAATCCGTTGAGGTAGTAGCGAACATCCTGCTGCGCCATCGCGAAGGCGGTGCGCTCGATCAGCTCCTTGAGCGCGGCTTCCGGCACACGCACGCTTTCGGTCGCATCGACCGCATCGACCGAAGGGAAATCATTGGCCGGCAGGCTGGCGAGGGTAAAACGGCTGCGGCTGGCCTGGACGGTGATCTTGTCCCCGGCCTGCGACACCGTGACCTTGCTGCCGTCGGGCAGGGCGCGGACGATGTCGAACAATTTGCGCGCCGGGATCGTGGTTTCGCCGTCCTGGGCGTCGTCGACCGCCGTCCGCGCCACCATCTCGACTTCGAGATCGGTGCCGGTCAGCGACAGCTGGCCACCCTTGACCTGGGCCAGCAGGTTGGCCAGTACCGGCAAGGTTTGCCGCCGTTCGACGACATTGACCACTTGCCCCAGGGGCTTCAGGAATACTTCGCGCTGCAGACTGAAACGCATGCTGGTTTGTTCCCCTTGGCCATGGCTCTAAAGAATTGGATAAGAACAAAAGCTGGTGGTGATGGTGTAGGCGGATTCAGTTTGTATCTAACTTAAACCATTGATTTACATAGGTAAATTACAAAACCAACCCGGTCGATAACCCTCTTGGCTTCGCCTGCAAGGCTGTGGACAACTTTTGCTGACGTTCCGCGCTTGCGGCTTGTCCACATGTTATCCGGTACTTACTCACTGAGCTTCCTGATCAGTTTTTCCCAGTCTTCGTGCAGCTTGCCGTCGGTCTCCAGCAACCCCCGGATCTGCCGGCAGGCATGCAGCACGGTGGTGTGGTCGCGTCCCGCGAAAGCATCACCGATCTCGGGCAGGCTGTGCTCGGTCAGCTCCTTGGCCAGCGACATCGCCACCTGGCGAGGCCGGGCCAGCGAGCGGGTCCGGCGCTTCGACAACAGGTCCTTGATCTGCAGCCCGTAGTAGTCTGCCACGGTCTTCTGGATGTTGGCGATGCTGATCGCCTGCTGCTGTGCCCGCAGCAGGTCGCGCAGGGTTTCCTGGGCGAACTCGGCGGTGATGGCGCGGCCGGTGAAGTTGGCGCGCGCGGCCAGGGTGTTGAGCGCACCCTCGAGGTCGCGCACGTTCGAGCGCATCTTCTTGGCCAGCAGGAAGGCGACGTCCTCGGGGATCCGGGCACCGCGCTCGGCGGCCTTGGACAGCACGATCTGGGCCCGGGTTTCGAAATCGGGCGGATCGATCGGGACCGACAGTCCCGAGGCCAGGCGTGATTTCAGGCGCGGCTCCAGACCGTCGACTTCGCGCGGGAATCGGTCGCAGGTCATGATGATCTGCTGCTTGCCGTCGAACAGCGCGTTGAAGGTGTGGAAGAACTCTTCCTGGGTGCGGTCCTTGCCGGCGAAGAACTGGATGTCGTCAATCAGCAGCGCGTCGACCTGCTGGAACTGGCGCTTGAAACCGTCCATGGATTTTTCCTGCAGCGCCTTCATCATGGTGCTGAAGAACTGCTCGCTGCGCACGTACAACACCCGCATGCCCGGGTTGAGCCGGCGCATCTCGTTGCCGGCGGCGAACATCAGGTGGGTTTTCCCAAGGCCGGTGCCGCCGTACAGCAACAAGGGGTTGTGGGCGCGGTCGCCGGGCTTCTGCGCGGCGTGCCAGGCGGCGGCGCGGCCCAGCTGGTTGCTGCGGCCCTCGACGAAGTTGTCGAAGCTGTAGTGGCTGTCGAGGTTGCCGGCAAACGACTCGCCGCCCATGGCGCGGATGGTGCGTGCCGCGGGAGCGTCCGCTGCCATGATCGCGCGCGGCAGCGAGCCGATTTCAAGCGTCACCTCGGGAGAGCCTGCAAAGTGGCCGAGCAGTTCGCGGATGCGGGCCAGGTAGCGCGTGCGCACTTCATCGCGGACGAAGGCGTTGGGGGCGTAAAGCACGGTGGCATCGTCGCGCCAGGTGGCCTGCAAGGGCTTGAGCCAGGTATGCACGTCTTCGGCCGGGAACTCGGCTTCGAGGCGTTCAAGGCAGCGGGGCCAGGCATCCATAGGGTCTCGGGACTCTGCGCGACGACGGTGCCGCATCACGCACCCCGGGCAGGCGCGCAACGAAAACGGCAGCAGGAGGGAGCAGCAGACTACCACCGCGCCCGGACGCACGCACCACGCAGGCGACGGTAACCCGGCCGGACACGGCCAGGGCACGAAAACAGGCCGCGGGCGCAAACGCAGGCTTGACCACCGACTTGGGTGCAAAGTAAAATCGGCGGTCTTTTCCGATGCTTTCACGCTCGAGTCCGCCATGGCCACCAAGCGCACCTACCAACCTAGCAACCTCAAGCGCAAGCGCGACCACGGCTTCCGTGCCCGCATGAAGACCGCCGACGGCCGCAAGATCCTGGCGCGTCGCCGCGCCAAGGGCCGCAAGCGCCTGACGGCCTGAAGCCGTCAGCTGGCCGGCTCCCGGCCGTGGACTTGCCCGTTTGTCGATGAAAACCGCCTTCGCGCCCGGCGCGCGGGACGACTGCAGTTATCCGCGCAGCGCGCGCATCTGCACACGCGCCGAGTTCGATCGCGCATTCAAGCAGGGGCGTCGCACCACATCGCCGCTGTTTTCCCTCCATTTCCATGCCGATGATCGCCCGGCGCGGCTTGGCATGGCGGTGTCGCGCAAGATCGATCCGCACGCCGTGGGCCGCAACCGCATCAAGCGCGTACTGCGTGAAACATTCCGCCTGCGTCGGCCGCAGCTGGCGGGCGGAAGCTACGTCGTGACGGCGCGCAGCGCAGCGGCCAGGAGCAGCAACCAGGCCTTGCAAGAGGGGTTCCTGGCGCTGCTGCAGCGGGCTGGCGCATTGCCGCAGGACGGCGCGGACGGCACAATCCCCCCTGCACAGCCTGTTGATCCCCGTTTCCACACCGCGTCGGATGCCCCCGACGGCACGAGCCTGCCTGCCTGATGAACCAGACCCGGACCTTCCTGATCTTCGCCTGGATGATGGTGGCGGTCCTGCTGTGGATGGAGTGGGGGAAGGAGCAGAGTCCCGCGCCCGCGCCGACCACCGCCGCGCAACCGGCACCGTCGTCCAGCGCCATCCCGGACATGCTGCCGGGCGCGCAGGGTGCGGAGATCCCGAGCGCGGCACCGAGCGGAACGCCAACCGCGGCAGCAGCGCTGGAATCCACCGCAACGCCAGGCCCGCAAGCCGTTGCCGCCGACAGCGGTCGCGTGACGGTCACCACCGACGTGTTGCGCGTGACGTTCGACGGCGACGGCGTGTACGACACCGACTTGCTGGCTTATCCGCAGAGCAAAACCGAGGCGAACAGCCCGCCGGTGCGGCTGCTTGACGATGCACCCAAGCACTACTACGTCGCCCGCAGCGGCTGGGTGACGCAAAAGAGCGCCGCGGTTCCCGCGCTGCAGCCGGTCGCGCCGCTGCGCGACGTCGCGCTCGCCAAGGGCCAAGACCAGGTCAAGGTAGCGTTCGAAGGGCGCGGCGCCGACGGCATCGACATCCGTCGCACCTACACCATCACCCGCGGCAGCTACGCCATTGGCGTGCACGACGTGGTGGACAACGCCGACGGCAAGACCTGGCAGGGCTATGTCTACCGGCAGCTGGCGCGCATCCCGCCGCAGGTCAAGAGCGGCATGACCAATCCCGAGTCCTACAGCTTCACCGGCGCCACCTGGTTCAGCGCCGCCGATGGTTACCAGCGCCGGCACTACAAGGATTTCGAGGATGACGGCCCGATCGACAAGACCGTCACCGGGGGATGGATCGCCCTGCTGCAGCACCACTTCTTCACCGCGTGGATCCCGCAGGCCGACCAGGCCGCGCGCTTCGAGCTCAGCCACGAGGGGAATGTGTATGGCGTGCGCGCCCGCGGCCCGGCGTTCACGCTGGCGCCCGGCGAGAAGGCCGTGACCGATGCGCGCCTGTGGGTCGGGCCGAAACTGGTGTCGCTGATCGAAGCGCAGGGCGTGCCCGGTCTCGACCGCGCGGTCGACTACAGCCGTTTCACCGCGTTCGCCATCCTCGGCCAGGGCCTGTTCTGGCTGCTCAGCAAGCTGCACGGGCTGTTTGGCAACTGGGGCTGGGCGATCGTCGCCATGGTCTGCCTGCTGAAACTGGCGCTGTTCCCGCTGTCGGCCGCGCAGTACAAGTCCGCCGCCAAGATGCGTCGCTTCCAGCCGCGCATCGCCCAGCTCAAGGAGCGTTACGGCGACGACAAGCAGAAGTTCCAGGCGGCGATGATGGAGCTGTACAAGAAGGAAAAGATCAACCCGGTCGGCGGCTGCCTGCCGATCGTGCCGCAGATGATCATCTTCATGGCGCTGTACTGGATGCTGATGGAGTCGGTCGAACTGCGCCAGGCGCCGTGGGCGCTGTGGATCCAGGACCTCACCGCGCGCGACCCGTACTTCATCCTGCCGGCGCTCAACATCGCGATCATGTGGGCCACGCAGAAGCTCACGCCTGCGGTCGGCATGGATCCGATGCAGCAGAAGATGATGCAGGCGATGCCGCTGGTATTCGGCGTGATCCTGGCCTTCCTGCCGGCGGGCCTGGTGCTGTACCAGGTCGCCAACGGCGGACTGGGCCTGCTGCAGCAGTGGATCATCACCAGGAAATACGCCGAGCCGCCGCCCGGCTCGGTGGCAGCCAAATCCTGAGAAAGATTTTCCCGGCGTATCGTCGGGCGCGCAGGCCCGACCTACGGGGACTGTAGGTCGGGGTTACAACCCCGACGCCGGATAAACCCACATGCCCGACGCCAACATCGACACCATTGTCGCCATCGCGACCGCGCCCGGCGCCGGCGGTGTCGGCATCGTGCGCCTGTCGGGGCCGCGGGCGTGCGCGGTTGCCGAAGAGATCTGCACGCGCAAGCTGCAACCGCGCACCGCGCACCATGTCCGTTTCGGCGATGCCGACGGCACCACGATCGACGACGGCATCGTCCTGTATTTCGCCGCACCGGCCAGCTATACCGGCGAAGAGGTCGTCGAACTGCAGGCGCATGGAAGCCCCGCGGTGCTGCAGCAGCTGGTGGCGCGCTGCCAGGCGCTGGGTGCGCGCGGCGCGCGACCCGGCGAGTTCAGCGAGCGCGCCTGGCTCAACGGCAAGCTCGACCTGGTCCAGGCCGAGGCGGTCGCCGACCTGATTGCCGCCAGCGACGTGCGCGCGGCGCGCGCGGCGCGGCGCGCGCTGGACGGCGAGTTCTCGCGTCGGGTCGAGGGCCTGGCCGCGGAGCTGCTGGCGCTGCGCGTGCATGTCGAGGCAGCGATCGATTTCGCGGACGAGCCGCTCGACACCCTCGGCGGACAACAGCTGCGCGAAGGGCTGGTCGCCGCTATCGGTTCGCTCGAAGCGCTGTTGCTCGAAGCCGAACGCGGACGCAAGCTGCGCGACGGCCTGCACGCGGTGATCGTCGGCCCGCCGAACGTCGGCAAGAGTTCGCTGCTCAACGCCCTGGCTGGCCACGAGCGCGCCATCGTCACCGCCATTGCCGGCACCACCCGCGACCTGTTGCACGAGACCATCCGCGTCGACGGCGTCGAGTTGACCCTGGTCGATACGGCCGGTCTGCGCGAGACCGTCGATGAGATCGAGCGCGAAGGCATCCGCCGCGCGCGCAGCGAACTCGCGCGCGCCGACATCGCGCTGGCGGTGGTCGATGCCTGCGCGCCCGAAGCCGGGCGCGACACGCTGCAGGCAGCCGTGGCCGACGTGCCGGCGCTGGTCTGGCTGCACAACAAATGCGACCTGTTGCCGCCGGGCGCGCCGCCACTGCCGCGCGGGGACCAGGCGCTGCGGGTGTCCGCGCGCACCGGCGCAGGGCTTGAGGCGGTGCACGCGCGGCTGGGAGCGCTCTGGCGGGACGGGCCGGCCGCAGGCGCGGATGCCGCCGAGGGCGCCTTCACGGCGCGCGCGCGGCACGTCGCTGCGCTGCGGCGCACCGGCGTCGAATTGGCCGAGGCCCGCGAGGCGTTGGCTGGCGAAACCCTCGATCTCGCCGCCGAGGCCCTGCGGGCGGCCCACGACAGCCTCGGCCAGATCACCGGGCGCGTCGCCCCGGATGATCTACTGGGTCACATTTTTTCGACTTTCTGCGTGGGCAAGTAGCCATTCGCCTCGTTCAGGTGGCCAAGGCTTGACAAAGCGGTTGTAGTATCGCGTCCTAGAGTCGTGCGCCATTCGCACATCCAGGGGGAGTTTTCGATGTCCGTGCCACTGTCATTTCTGCCGGGAAAGCGTCCGGCCCACCTGCGCCTCGCGGCCGGGATCCTGCTGGTCCTGGCGGTCGCTGCCTGCAACAAGCAGCAAGAGGCCGCGCCAGCACCCGGCGCCGGCGCCGCCGCCGACACCGCCAAGCCGGCGGAGAAGCCCGCACAGGCGGTGTCCTCGGAGGTCGCCGCGCTCAGCACGGAGGAGCTGCGCAAGAAGGCGACCCAGGCCTACCAGGACAGCCGTCTGTACGCACCGGCGGGCGACAATGCGATGGAGTACTACCTCGCCCTGCGCGACAAGGCCCCCGGCGACCCCGGCGTTTCCAGTGCGCTAACCGACCTGCTGCCGATGACCGTCATCGCCACCGAACAGAGCCGCGACCGCGGCGACTTCGGTGAAGCCCGGCGCCTGTATGGCCTGCTCGAGAAGGCCGACAAGGACCATCCCGCGCTGCCGCGGCTGAAAACCTCGATTGCCGCCGCCGAAGAGACGGCGGCCAAGCGCGCCGAGCAGCAGCAGCTGACCGCCGAACAGGACAAGGCGCGCAAGGAGCAGTTGGAGAAGGAGCGCCTGGCGCAGCAGCAGCTGCAACAACAGCAGGCCGCGCAGCAGCTGGCCGCGCAACAACTCGCTGCCCAGCAGGCCGAACAGGCCGCGGCGGCGCAGAGAGCGGCCGACCAGAAGGCCGCGGCGGAACGCGCCGAAAGGGACCGCCTGGCCAAGGAGGCTGCGGCGAAGAAGGCCGCTGCCGCGCCGGTCGCCAGCGAGCTGAGGCCGATCAGCACGCCGCCGCCGAAGTACCCGATCGAGGCGCTGCGCGCCAGCCAGTCCGGCGAGGTCCAGGTCGAATTCACGGTCGGTGCCGACGGCTCGGTCACCAGTGCGCGCGTGGTGCGCTCGAATCCGCCGCGCGTGTTCGACCGCGAAGCCGTCGCGGCGGTAAAGCGCTGGCGTTTCGAACCGACCGGAGCCGCGGTCACCACCCGCCGCACCATCGGCTTCAATCCGGGGCAATGAAGCCGGTTGCCAGCGAGACGTGAATCAAGAAAGCCCGGCGATGCCGGGCTTTCTTGATTGCCTGCGGTGCGGGCCCTCAGGCCGAGATCGCGAGCTTCTCCTGGTGGTAGCGGCGCGTCGCCGCGAACCACAGCAGCGCGGCCAACCCGAAACCGGCGCCGAAATACACCGCCCATTGCAGCGGCGTGACGGCCTCGCTGCGGATGACCTTCAGCAGCATCTGGTTCTGCGCCAGGAACGGCACCACGAACTGCCACATCGCCTCCTTCACCGGGCTGACCATCAGCACGATGGTGGGCACCATCGGCAGCAGCATCAGCATCGACATGTAGCTCTGCGCCTCCTTCACCGACTTGGCCGCGGCGGCGATGAAGGTCAGCAAGGCGGTGCCGATGAACAGCATCGGCAGCAGCACCAGCAGCATCTTGCCGATCGCCGGGAAGCCCAGGTCCATCATGCGGCCGATGCCCGGCGTGAACTGCGCGCCGAGCTTCAGGAACAGCAGCGTCAGCAGCATGGTGGCGAAGCCGACGCTGCACGCGGCGGCGATCTTGCCGCTGACGATGCTGCCGCGGCCGGCAGGCGTGGCCAGCAGCGGTTCCAGCGATTGCCGTTCGCGTTCGCCGGCGGTGGCGTCGATGATCAGGTAGGCGCCGCCGAGGAAGGCGGTGAGGATGAAGAAGTAGGGCAGGAAGGACATCACCATGCCCTTGCGCGCCTCCGGCGTGGACAGGTCGGTGTGCGAGACCGCCAGCGGCGCGGCCACGCCCGGATTGATGCCGCGCGCGAGCAGTCGCAGCGCGCCGACCTGCTGGCCATAACGCTGCAGGGCGTTCTCGATCCGCCGGACCGGGATGCTGGAGTCGCGGCGGGTGCTGTCGTGCACGATCTCGACCAGCGCCGGATTGCCTGCGCGCCATTGCTTGCCGAAGTCGCCGCCGATCTTGAGGTACACGTCCGCGTCCTGGCTGCGGATCGCGGCGTCGGGGTCTTCGCCCAGGTCCTTGCGGGCGATGCCCTGGCCGGCCAGCCAGGCCACCAGGTTCGGCGCGCGCTCGGCGCCGACGATGGCGATCTGCAACGGCTTCTCGGTCTGGCTCTCGGCGCGCTTCTGCGCCAGCGTGCCCATGCCGAGGATCAGCGCCGGCATCAGCAGCGGGCCCATCAGCAGCACCAGCATCATGGTGCGGCGGTCGCGCGACAGCTCGCGCAGCTCCTTCCACCACACCGTCGACAGCGCCCTCATGCCTGCAATCCTTCTTCCGAACCGATCAGTTTCACGAACGCGTCCTCCAGGTTGTCCTCGCCGGTCTGGCCGCGCAGTTCGTCGGCGGTGCCTTGCGCGGCAACGCGGCCGTGCGCGATCACGACGATGCGATCGCACAGCGCCGCGACCTCCTGCATGATGTGGCTGGAGAAGATCACGCAGCGGCCCTCCCCGCGCAGGTGCTTGAGGAAGGCGCGCAGGCCGCGGGTGGTCATCACGTCCAGGCCGTTGGTGGGCTCGTCGAGGATCACGTTGCGCGGGTCGTGCACCAGCGCGCGCGCGATCGCGGTCTTGGTGCGCTGGCCCTGCGAGAAGCCTTCGGTCTGGCGGTCGAGGAAATCGTCCATCTGCAGTGCATCGGACAACGCACGCGTGCGCTCGTCGATCAGCGCCCGCGGCATGCCGTGCAGCTCGCCGAAGTAGCGGATGTTCTCGCGCGCGGTCAGGCGCTTGTACACGCCGCGCGCGTCCGGCAGTACGCCGAGCGCGCGGCGCGCGGCGACCGGGTCGTCGGCGACGTCGCGGCCGTCGACCAGCACGCGTCCGGTTTCCGGCGCCATCAGGGTGTAGAGCATGCGCAGGGTGGTGGTCTTGCCGGCGCCATTGGGGCCGAGCAGGCCGGTGATCTGGCCGTCCCCGGCGTCGAAGCCGACATCGTCAACCGCGACCACGTCGCCGGTCTTGCTCTTGAAGGTCTTGCGCAGGTGTTCGGCAACGATCATGTCTTGGCTCCACGGGAGGTTGCTGCGGACTGGGTGGACAGGCTCATGGCGCCCAGCCGTTGAACGAAACGAACGGCGGGGTATAGCCCAGGGTGTCCAGGCACCTGGCGTCCAGCGACTTCGCATCCTTGCTGTCGAGGAACTGCGCGAACAGCTTGGGCATGCAGCCGGCGCCGATCACGTTGTGGCCCTGGCCGCGCAGGACCAGCAGGCGCGCATTCGGCAGGGTCCCGACGACCTGCTTGCCGTAGCGCGGCGGCGTGACCGGATCCAGCTCGCCTTCCAGCACCAGCGTCGGCACCTGGCTGCGCAGCGGCTGGTGGAAGTCGGCGGGCATGCTGCCCTTCGGCCAGACCGCGCACTGGGTCCCAAGCACGTCCGGCAGGCTGTTGCCCAGCAGGGTGTCCGCGGCGGCGGGGTCGGACCTGAGGCCGAAGGCGTCCTCGCTGCAGGCCACCGACAGCTGCATGCCCATCGCCATCTGCTGCGACAGGTCGGCGGTGAGCATCTTCGACAGCGCCATCAACGGCGCGTAGCGCCCGTGCGCGGCTTCGGCCAGTTCCAGCGGCAGCAGCGACGAGACCAGCGGCATGTAGGCGTACATCCGCATCAGGCCGGCGACGGCGGCGGGCTGCAGGCGCTCCTGCATCGATTCGCCGGTACTTGCGTCGCGGTAGTCCACCAGCGGCGGATCGCGGCGCAGTTTCGCCATCAGGGCGTCGAGCTGCGCACGCGGATGGCCCAGCGCCTCGACGCAGGCCGGCAGCTTTTCGCACTGCGCGAACTGCAGGTCCAGCGCGTGCTCGAGGTTGAGGGCGAAATCGTTGCCCAGGATCAGGCCGTTGGGGACGACCGAGTCGAGCACCAGGGTGCGGGTGCTGTCCGGATGGCGCATCGCGTACTGCTGGGCGACGCGGGTGCCGTAGGAGATGCCGAGCAGGTTGATGCTGTCGGCGCCGATCGCCCTGCGCACCGCATCCAGGTCGCGCACCGCGTCGGTGGTGGTGTAGAAGCGCAGGTCGGCCTGCTTCGAAAGCGCGTCGCGGCAGCGCTCGGTGGCTGCGCGCAGGGCCTGCAACATCGCGGCTTCGTCGAGCGCCGCCGCGCTGTCGTCGGTGTCCTTGCACTGCAGCGGATTGGATTGGCCGGTGCCGCGCTGGTCGACCAGCAGCACGCCGCGGTTCTTGACCACCTCGCGGAAGGCCGGCGCCACCTGCGGATAGGTTTCGGTGGCCGCCTGGCCCGGTCCGCCGGCGAGCATGAACACCGGGTCGGGCAGGTTGTCGCCGTCCTCGTCGGCGGGGACCCAGGCGATGTTGAGCGCGATCCTGCGGCCATCGGGCCGGGCCGGATCTTCCGCCACCGACAGCTGGCCGCACTGCGCCTCGACGCTGGTCGCGGCGAACTGCGGTGCCAGCGTGCAGGGCTTGAAGGCGATGCTGCCGAGCCTGCGAACCGGCACGGGCTCCGCCGGCGCCCTGTGCGCGGCGGCCGACTTCGCCGGCCCGGTTGCATCGGTGGCGGCATGCTCCTTGTAGTAGCGGTAGCCGAAGAACACAGCCAGTACGACCAGCACCAGCACGATTCGGATCTTTCGGGACATCAGGGCGCACCTCGCGGCAACAGGGGTTCAGGATGGCGTGACGCCGTCAAAGGGCACGCGTGGCAAGAAGTCCAGGCGCATGCTGCAAGCGATGGCGCGCGTTTCACGTGCGATCCCCCGGCAGGAAAATCGCTTCGATGGGCTGGGCGAACAAGCGGGAAATCCGGAACGCCAGCGGCAGGCTGGGATCGTACTTGCCGGTCTCGATGGCATTGACGGTCTGCCGCGAGACGTCCAGGTGCTCGGCCAGCTGTCCCTGCGACCAACCCCTGGCTTCGCGCAGTTCGCGCAGACGGCTTTCCATGGCGCCGTCAGCTGTAACGCCGCGAAACCGCGGCCTTGGCGATGCCGTAGACCAGGCACACCAGCGGGAACACCCAGATCATCGCCACCCCCGAGGGGATGTCGATGACTTTCGCCAGCTGCAGGAAGCCGCCGGTCATGTAAAGCAGCGAGATCGATGCGGTGGCGATGCTCACTGCGGCCAGTTCGATCTTCTGCTGCAGCTCGTCGGCATCGCGGATGTAGCGCACGATCGCGCGCAGCATCAACGCGATCGGCGGCACCGGCAGCAGCGCGACCAGGACGCGCAGCCCCTGGCCGTCGACGCGCTTGAGCAGCCAGACCGACAGGAACAGCAGCGCGACATAGCCCGCGGTGGCCGGCAGGAATTCGCGCAGGTAGCGCCGGCGCAGCGCCGGCGTGCCGGTGTCGCAGGGTGCGGGCGCCAGGAAGCGCAGCAGGGCACTGAACAAGGCGCCGAAGGCCAGCCCATAGAGCAGGCCGAGGGCGATATCGTTCATGCCGGGCAGCAGGTGCTGCAACGCAATGGCGACCGCCAGCAGTACGCAACCGGCGACCAGCAGCAGTTTGGGCGAACGGAACATCGTGCGGTCCTGTCAAGTAAGCTTGACAAGGAGGATAGCGGCGCCGGCAGAGGCTGTCAAGCGACCTTGACATCCATCCGGGCCGGGCCTCATTTGCTGCTGACGTACTTCTCGCGGCGGATCTGCGGCACCGGCAGCCCGCGTTCCTTCAGCGCCTCGAAGCAGGCATCGACCATGTTCGGGTTGCCGCACAGGTAGGCGATGTCGGTGGCGGCGTCGGGGGTAAATTCATCGAGGAACTGCTGCACGTAGCCGTGGCGCACGTCGGCGTGCTCGTGCGCCGATCCGGGCGCGGGCAGTTCGCGCGACAGGCAGGGCACGAAGCGGAAGTTGCGCGGGTGCCGGTCGGCAAAGGCGCGGAATTCGTCGCCGTACAGCAGCTCTTCGGGCGAGCGCGCGCCGAACAGCAGCGCCACCTCGACGCCGCGCTCGGCGATCTGCCGTTCGATCAGCGGCAGCATCGCGCGATAAGGGGTGACGCCGGTGCCGGTTCCGATCAGCAGGTAGCGCTTGTTGGCATCGGCGGGCGCCAGGCAGAAGCGCCCGAAAGGACCGCTGGCCTGGATGCTGTCGCCTTCGTCCAGGCCCTCGAACAGCGCCGTCGCGGCGCCGCCCGGCACGTAGCTCACCGCGATCTCGACCGTCTCGCCCGGGCCCAGCGAATGGTTGTGGATGGTCGCCAGCGAATAGCTGCGCCTGGTCTGGGTGCCGTCGGCGTACTGGAAGTGGACCTGCACGAACTGGCCCGGAATGAAATCCAGCGGCTGCCCGTCGTCGCGGACGAAGGACAGGTGGGCGACGGTCGGCGCCAGCATGCGGCGGCCGACCAGTTTGAGTGGGAAGTGGACTGGCACTGAAGACGAACCGTTGCCGGGCCGCGGCCCGCAAGCCTCCTATAATAACGGTTTGCCGCAGCCATCGCGGACCAGGACAGCACATGACCGCAGCACCGCAACCCGCCGCGGGCGGCTCCGCGCAAGTCGCGCCGGCGCTTTCCGTGCACGACCTGCGCAAGACCTACGACACCGGGGTGCAGGCGCTCAAGGGCATTTCGCTCGACGTGCAGCCGGGGGACTTCTACGCACTGCTCGGCCCCAACGGCGCCGGCAAGTCGACCCTGATCGGCATCGTCTCCTCGCTGGTCAACAAGACTTCCGGCGACGTGCGCGTGTTCGGCGTCGACATCGCGCGCGAGCGCGACGCGGCCATGCGCCTGATCGGCCTGGTGCCGCAGGAGCTGAACTTCAACATGTTCGAGAAGCCGCTCGACATCCTGGTCAACTACGCCGGCTTCTACGGCCTCCCGCGCGCCGAGGCGACGCGGCGCGCCGAAGAGGAACTCAAGCGCGCGCAGCTGTGGGACAAGGCGCGCAGCATGTCGCGCACGCTGTCCGGCGGCATGAAGAGAAGGCTGATGATCGCGCGCGCGATGATGACGCGGCCGCGGCTGCTGATCCTCGACGAGCCGACCGCCGGCGTCGACATCGAGATCCGTCGCGGCATGTGGCAGACCCTGCGCGAGATCAACGCCGCCGGCACCACCATCATCCTCACTACCCACTACCTCGAGGAAGCCGAGAACCTGTGCCGCAACCTGGCGATCATCGACCACGGCGTGATCGTCGAGCATGGGCCGATGCGCACCCTGCTGGCCAAGCTCGACGTCGAGGGATTCGTGTTCGACATCGACGGCACGCTGCCGGCTGCACTGCCGGACATCGGCGGCGCGGTGCTGGTCGCGCGCGACGAACGCACGCTCGAGCTCGACATGCCGCGGGCGATGGACCTCAACCGGGTGTTCGACGCATTCGGCACCGCCGGCATCCGGGTGCGCTCGATGCGCACCAAGTCCAACCGGCTGGAGGAGCTGTTCGTGCGCATGACCGGACCCAACGCCGCAGTGCAGCAGGAGGAGGCGGCATGAATGCGCAGACCATTGCCTCTCCGGCGCAGGAAACCAGCATCGCGCGCCGCAACCGGGTCGCGCTGTATACCGTGGCGCGCCGCGAGGTCGTGCGCATCCTGCGCATCTGGAGCCAGACCCTGGTACCGCCGGCGATCACCATGACGCTGTACTTCCTGATCTTCGGCGGCCTGATCGGCTCGCGCGTCGGCAGCATGGACGGCATCCGCTACATGGACTTCATCGTCCCCGGCCTGGTGATGATGAGCGTGATCCAGAACAGCTACGGCAACATCTCCTCGAGCTTCTTCGGCGCCAAGTTCGGTCGCCACGTCGAGGAGCTGCTGGTCAGCCCGATGCCGGCGTGGGTGATCCTGGGCGGCTACGTCGCCGGCGCGGTGCTGCGCGGGCTGATGGTGGGCGTGATCGTGCTGTGCATCGCGATGCTGTTCACCACCGTGCGCGTGCCGCACCCGCTGGTGACGCTGAGCACCGTGCTGCTCGGGGCGACCATCTTCGCGCTGGCCGGCTTCGTCAATGCGATCTTCGCCAAGAAGTTCGACGACGTCGCCATCGTGCCGATCTTCATCCTCACGCCGCTGACCTACCTGGGCGGCGTGTTCTATTCGATCAAGCTGCTGCCGGGCTGGGCCGAGGCCGCGACCCACGCCAACCCGATCTTCTACATGGTCAACGCCTTCCGCTACGGCCTGCTGGGCGTCAGCGACGTGAAGCTGTGGATCGCCTACGCGCTGATGCTCGGTTTCGCCCTCGCGCTGGGCGCGCTGGGGCTGTGGCTGCTCAAGCGCGGGGTCGGGCTGCGCAGCTGACGCTCCCGGGGCGCAGATCGCGCGATCAGCGCTTGTCGGCGATCATTTCGCGGATCTGGTCGATGCTCAGCGCTTCGCTCGAGTCCGGCGACGGCAGGCCGACCCTGGCGCAGAACGCGATCAGGCGCGGATCGTCACGGAAGCGCAGCAGCAGCGGGTCATAGAGCAGGTGGTGGAGGTTGGTGTCGCCCCAGGACCAGGTGCGTTCCAGCCATTCCACAGCCTTGTCGGCGTCGCCGCGCAGCGCATAGGCCTGCGCGACCAGATAGGGCGAAGTTTCGGCCCATGTGCCGTTCCCGAGAACGCCAGCCAGCGCGGCGTCCGCGGCCGCGCGATCGGTTCCCAGCTGGGCCGCCAGCGCGAGGTTCATTTCCCGCCAGGGCGGAGCTTGCCGCGCGGCGACGCTGCGTGCTGTCGTTGTGTCGCCGCGCAGGATCGCGACGTACAGGCGTTGGTGGGCCGGCGTCGGTCGGGAGGCGAGCTGCTCGCCGATGCGCAAATTCTCTTCGGCCTCGTCGAGCCGGCCGGAGGCGATCAGCAGTTCGGCGTAGTTGAAATAATTGAAGGCTTGCAGCGGATCCATGGACAGGAACCGCTGCCGTTCCGCGATCGCATCGCGCAGGTGCCCGCTCGCGGCCAGCGCCCGGCTCAGTCCCCCGTGGTTCTGGCCGCCGTCGGGCTCCAACCGCGTGCCGCGACGCAGTTCCGCGATCGCGCCCTGCCAGTCGAACTGGGCAAGCAGCAGGTTGCCCAGCGCGCCATGGGCGATACCCAGGTCGGGCGCCAGCGCCAGCGCCCTGTCCACCGCGGCTCGCGAATTGCGATAGGAGGCCCGCGCCTCGGCGCCGGTCTGGGAGTAGCCAATTAGCGCCCATGCGACCGACAGCTGGGCCCACGCGGCGGCATAGCGCGGATCCAGCCGGGTGGCCTCGGTCTGGTATTCGACCGCCTTGCGCATGTTCTCGCGATAGAAATTCTGCATGCCGTGCAGGTAGGCGTTGTAGGCCTCGATGTCGCCGCCCGGCGGGTGGTCGTCCTGTTTCGGAGCGGACTCCGGCGGCAGGAGCCGTGCCTGCAGCGCGCTGGCGATGGCGCGTGCGATCTCGTCCTGCAGTGCGAACAGGTCGCGGTACGGCCGATCGTAGTGTTCGGTCCAGATCGTGCGGCCATCGGTGGTGGAAGTCACCTCCACGCCGATGCGCACGATGTCGCCGGCGCGCTGCACGCTGCCGCTGACCAGGTAAGCGACACCCAGGGCCGCGCCGATGGTCTTGCTGTCGTCGCTGCTGTCGCGGAAGCGGAAAGAGGACGCGCGGCCGATGACCTTCAGGCCTTCGAACCGGGACAGCGTGTCGATCAGGTTTTCGGACAATCCGTCGGAGAAGAACTGCTGGTCGGCATTGCCGCTGGCGTTGGCCAGCGGCAGGACGGCGATGCTGCGCTCGGCCACGGCGATCGGCGCGACATCCGGTGCGGCAGGCCGAGGCCAGAGCTTCCAGCCGACGACCGCGAGCACCGCCAGCAACGGCAATACCCACAAGGCGGCTCGCATCCGTGCGCCGGGACGATCGCTTGCGCGCCGTCCCAGCGACCGCGACGGAGGAGATGGCGGGTCGGGCTCGACAGCGGGTGCCTGTAGTGCCGACGCGGCGGGTGCCTCGCGCGGCAGATCGAAGCGGTAGCCAACGCCGTGCACCGTGTGCAGGTAGCGCGCGCCGTGCGCGTCTTCGCCCAAGGCATGGCGCAGCAGTGTCATGACCCGGTTGAGCACCCCGGGCGTGACGTGGCGATGGCCCCAGACCGCATCGAGGATTTCGTCGCGGGCGAAAACTTGGCCAGGCGATCCGACGAGCAGGGCCAGCACGCCGAAGGCCTTGGGCTCCAGCGGCTGCTCGATGCCGTCGCGCAGCAGGCGATGGCCGGCGAGGTCGATGGCCATGTCGTCGAAGACGAGCGGGGCGGACGCGGCGGGATCCATGGGGGGGTGCGGCAGTCGTGTCTTGAATCAACGAAAACGCGCGATCCGGCCGGCCCAAGCATTTCCCAAGCTTTCCAAGCGAAGCCAAGCCGCGGCCTCAAGACCCGCCGCGGCGCCCGCCGGATGCTGGCGGCACCGGGAATGCCGGTCGTTCGATCAAGGAGATCGCCATGAACATCCGCATCCACATCGTCCTCGGCCTGACTGCGGCCGTCTGGCCGGCTTTCGCCCAGCCCGGCCAAGAGGCCGCGCTGCCAGCGGTCCAGGTCGTTCCGTTCGTCGCCGAGTGCGCCCGGCCCGTCCTACCCAGCCAACGCCTGGTCGCGGAATGGACCGGCTTGCACAACGTCGGCCAGGTCTATGCCGCGCGCGAGCGGCTGATGGCCCGGATCGCCCGCGCCTGCCGGCAGCCGGGCGTCGGCCAGGTGCGGATCGTGGCCAAGCCGGCATCGCAACGGGGCGACGCGGTACGCGTCGCGGCAATCGGAAGCGCCGGCCGCTGAGCCTCGTTCGCCAGCGCATTTCAACGCGCGACAAACCGCGCATCCCTACAGGAGAGCACCATGAAATCCATCCGCATGCAGCATGTCATCGCCCTGGCCGCACTCGTGTCGGCCAACGGCTTCGCCCACGACCGCCCCCACTTCGGGGCGTGGGGCAATCCGCAGCCGGTCGCTGCGATCAACACCGCAGCCGCCGAAGGCTGTCCGATCGAGTCGCCCGACGGTCGTAGCCTCTACTTCGCCTCCAACCGCACCGTGCCCGGTGCGCTGGGCAAGCTCGACATCTACCGCGCGCGTCGCCAGCACCGACACGCCGCCTGGGGCGAGGCGGAGAATCTCGGCGCCCCGGTCAATACTCCCGAGTTCGATTACTGCCCCACGCCACTCGGGGGCGGATGGCTGTTGTTCGTGACTTCGCAACAGACCGACGACGACTGCTATCCGGGCGATGTCCCGCCGCCGCCGCCGACCGGCGGCCCGTCCGCCGGCGATATCTTCCTGGCCCGGGACACCAGGCGCGGCGGGTGGGGTCCGTTCAACCTGGGCTGCAACGCAGACGGACCGAACACCGCCGGAGCGGAATTCAGTCCGTCCCTGATATGGACCGCGGAAGGCGTATTCCTGTATTTCTCCAGCAACGGCTACCCCGACAGCCAGGGCCAGGACATCTACGTCAGCCAGCTGCGGGCCGACGGCAGCTTCGGCCCGGGCAAACGCGTGACCGAACTGAGCACCGCGGCCGACGACCGCATGCCGAACGTGCGCCGGGACGGTCTCGAGATCGTGTTCAGCTCCAACCGCGCCAGCGCCGATCCGTTCGACCAGGACATCTACGTGGCCACGCGCCCGGATACCGCTTCGCCGTGGTCGCCGCCGCAGCGGATCCGGAATCCGCAGATCAATACCGGTGGGTCGGAAACGCGCGCGTCGCTGTCCGGCGACGGCACGCGGCTGTACTTCGGGCGCAAACGCGACGCCAGCGATCCGGGCGACGTCTACGTCAGCACCCGGATCCGCAGGCACGGTCGATGAAGGAACGCGGGCACCGTGGTTGCGGTGCCCGTGCTCAGCCCGGCAGGCGGAAGAACGCGGTCGCGGTCGCGGTGGTCGCGGCCGCGGTCGCGGCGATCTCCTCGCCGCGGTCGCGCGCCAGTTCCTCGACGATGTGCGCCAGGTACATCGGTTCGTTGCGTCGGTGCGAGGGCTGCGGCCTGACCGTGCGCGGCAGCAGGTAGGGCGCGTCGGTCTCGACCATCAGGCGGTTGGCGGGGATCGACTTGACCAGCTCGCGCAGGTGGGTGCCGCGGCGTTCGTCGCACAGCCAGCCGGTGATGCCGATGTGCCAGTCCCGGTCGAGGTAGTCGAACAGTTCCTCGCGGGTACCGGTGAAGCAGTGCACGACCGCCGGCCCGAGCCTGCCGTCGAATTCGCGCATGATCGCCATGAAGTCGGCATGGGCATCGCGCTGGTGCAGGAACAAGGGCTTGCCGGTATCGACGCCGATCTGCAGCTGGCGTTCGAATGCGCGTCGCTGCGCCGGGCGCGGCGAGAAGTCGCGGAAGTAGTCGAGCCCGCATTCGCCGACCGCGACCACTTCGGCATGCGTGTGCAGGGCGCGCAGTTCGGCGTCGCACTCCTCGGTGTATTCGTCGGCGTGGTGCGGATGCACGCCGGCGGTGGCAAACAGGAAGCCGGGATGCTGCTGCGCCAGCGCCAGCGCTTTCGGCGAGTGCTCGCGGCTGGCGCCGGTGACGACGATCCGCGACACGCCGGCGTCGCGCGCGCGCTGCAGCACCGCATCGCGGTCGTGGTCGAAGCTGTCGTGGCCGAGGTTGGCGCCGATGTCGATCAGTTTCATCGCGGAATTCTAGCAATCATCGGAAGACGGCCGTCCTTCCGGAAAACATATCCCGCGAGCCGATCCCTGCTTTCGTGGGAGCGACGGAAGCCGCGACTTCCGTCGCTCCCACGAAAAGACGGAAAACCCGTGGCGATATGCCACTCCCGCAACGGCATGTGCCCGTATCCTTGGCGGGTGAACCGCCCGGCCTTCCCGATCGACGACCTGCTGCCGGACATCCGCGCCAGCCTCGCCGCGCATCCGCGCCTGGTGCTGGAGGCGCCGCCGGGCGCGGGCAAGACCACGCAGGTGCCGCTGGCGCTGCTTGATGCCGACTGGCCGGCGGGCGGCAGGATCGTGATGCTGGAACCGCGCCGGATCGCCGCACGCGCCGCAGCCGGGTTCATGGCCGCGCAGCTGGGCGAGGCGGTCGGCGAAACCGTCGGCTACCGCATCCGCTTCGAGAACAAGGTGTCCGCGCGCACGCGTATCGAAGTGGTCACCGAGGGCATCCTCACGCGCATGCTGCAGGCCGACCCGGGGCTCGCAGGCGTCGGCGCGCTGTTGTTCGACGAATTCCACGAACGCCACCTCGCCGGCGATCTCGGCCTGGCGCTGGCGCTGGACGTGCAGTCGTCGCTGCGCGGGGACCTGCGCATCGTCGCGATGTCGGCAACGCTGGATGGCGAACGCCTGGCGCAGCATCTCGATGCGCCGCGGCTGTCCAGTGCGGGGCGCAGCCATCCGGTGGCGGTGTCCCATTTCCCGGCGCGCCGCGACGAGGCGCTCGAGTCGCAGGTACGGCGCGCGGTGGAACAGGCGCTGGCGACCCATCCCGGCGACCTGCTGGTGTTCCTGCCCGGGCAGCGCGAGATCGCGCGCTGCGAGGCGGCCCTCGCGGCCTCGGCCGCGCTGTCGGCGCCAGACGAGGAGAACGCGGTAACCGTGCTGCCGCTGCATGGCGAACTGTCCGCCCAACGGCAGTCCGAAGCACTGTTGCCGGATCCGCAGGGCCGCCGCCGCGTCGTGCTGGCGACCAACGTCGCCGAATCCAGCGTCACCCTGCCCGGCGTGCGCGTGGTGATCGACAGCGGGCTGGCGCGCGAGCCGCGGCACGACCCGGGCAGCGGGTTTTCCCGGCTCGACCTCGTGGCCATCGCGCAATCCTCCGCCGACCAGCGCGCCGGCCGCGCCGGCCGCGTCGCCGCGGGTTGGGCCTGGCGGCTGTGGCCGCAGTCGCAGCGGCTGGAGCCGCAGCGGCGCCCGGAGATCGCGCAGGCCGACCTGGCCGGGCTGGCGCTGGAGCTCGCGGCCTGGGGCAGCGCCGCGCTGCGTTTCGTCGATCCGCCGCCGCCCGGCGCGCTGGCGGCGGCGCGCGACCTGCTGCAGCGGCTCGGCGCGCTCGACGCCGCGCATGCGACCACGCCGCGCGGGCGCGACATGCTGGCATTGGGCACCCATCCGCGCCTGGCGGCGATGCTGCTGTCGGCGCGCGACGACCGTGAGCGCGCGCTGGCCTGCGACCTGGTGGCCCTGGTCGAGGCGCGCGACCCGCTGCGCTCGCGCTCGGATGCGCTGGCCGAACGCTGGCGTGCGTTGGCTGCATTTCGTGGCCGCCATGTGCAGCCCGCTGCGAACCGCGGCGCGTTGGCGGCGATCGATGCGGCGGCGAAACAGTGGCGTCGCCGGCTGCGGCTCGCCGCAACCCCGCCGCAGGAAACCCCGGCGCACGCGCTGGGCGACCTGCTCGCGCACGCCTTCCCCGACCGCATCGCCTTCCGCCATGCATCCCACGCGCAGCGCTACCAACTTGCCAACGGGCGCATGGCGCGGCTGTTCGACGACAGCGCGCTGGTCGGCGAGCCCTGGCTGGTCGCCAGCGACCTGCGCTACGAGGCCAGCGACGCGCTGGTGCTGCGCGCCGCGCCGCTCGACGAAGCGCGATTGCACGAGGCGTTCCCGCAGCACTTCAGCGACCGCGACGAAACCCGCTGGGACGCTTCGCGGCGGGCGCTGGTGGCCGAGCGCGTGCGGCGTTTCGACGGCATCGTGCTGGATGCACGTGCGGCCAGTCGGCCCGATCCGCAGCAGGCGGCGCAGGCGCTGGCCGACGCCGTGGGCGAACTCGGCATGGACGCACTGCCGTGGAACGACGGGCTCCGGCAGTGGCGCGCGCGCGTGGCCAGCCTGCGCGCATGGATGCCGGAACTGGGCCTGCCCGACCTGCGCGATGACGCCCTGCTCGCCACGCGCGACCTCTGGCTGCGGCCGGCGTTCGCCGGCAAGACGCGCTTCGATGCGCTGTCGTCGGAAGCGTTCGGCCAAGCGCTGAAGGCATTGCTCGACTGGAAGCAGCGCCAGCACATCGACGAACTCGCGCCGGCGCGCATCCCGGTGCCGTCCGGCATGGAGCGGAGCATCGAATACGCCGTCGGCAGCGACGGCGGAATCGCCCCGCCGGTGCTGGCGGTGAAGCTGCAGGAGCTGTTCGGGCTCGCGGACACCCCGCGCATCGCCGACGGACGCGTGCCGCTCACGGTCCACCTGCTCTCGCCCGCGGGGCGGCCGCTGCAGGTCACCCAGGACCTGCGCGGTTTCTGGGAACGCACCTACCCCGAGGTGAGGAAGGAGATGAAGGGGCGTTATCCGAAGCATCCTTGGCCCGATGATCCCTGGAATGCAGTTGCGACGCATCGGACGAAGCGGCGGGAGAATTAGCGCCAGCCGTGCGTCGGCGACTCAGTCGCGCAAGCCGTGGCGACGGCACGGATT
>SWCD01023428.1_pt2 | contig 59248 bp, 54 predicted proteins | sample 4693011 | NCBI WGS metagenome assembly SWCD01 (sample SAMN10267278, study PRJNA491770) | bioreactor metagenome | isolation source: DHS bioreactor inoculated with marine | place: Japan: Omine Ridge, Nankai Trough
GCCGATCCGCCCGAGGAAGCAGCTGACGAGGAGAAGCCTGCCGATCCACCCGAGGAGTCCGCCGACGAGGAGAAGCCTGCTGATCCACCCGAGGAGTCCGCCGACGAGGAGAAGCCTGCTGACGCCACCTAGAACACCTGGCCCTACGCACCCCCCCTACCTCCACAGATAAAGAGAACACACAAGTGACCCCGCGCGCTTAGCGCGCGGGGTCCGATCTTTCCTAAACAATCTCGCCTTTATTATCCTCTGTAAAGTTTTGCATCCTTTCCCACGACTGTATCTTCCTGTTCAGTCACTGTGGCCTTCTTTTCCATCACTGCATCTTCCTGTCCCCGGAACCAGCTACATCCGCTTAACATCAAAGAAAACACAAGTAATATAATGCAAAGTTTTTTCATCACAATTAGGTTCAAGTATATTGATTGCATCAAATCAATATGTAGACAAACAGTTTTAATCAACTTGGTTTGCTTTTCTACATTAGAGCGGGTAAGGGGAATCGACCCCCTCTTCATTGTTGAATAAAGTAGCAAAATAATGGGTGCGCTAAAACTTTGCTCATACTATTTTCATCAAGATACACGGGGTGAAAGCTCTTGTTTCGCTCGTTCTAATCGTTCTTGTACATCTGAATAACTGGTTGTGAAGAGCTTATGGCCATTATTGTTCGACTCAAGTTTATCTGACAATTTATTCAGTCCACTAAGCACAAAGTCCTTTCATTGGGGTCCTGCGTATTTTTAACTCTCTCTTCTGCAGTATATCTTAAAAAATTTCTTGCACTTTGTGCTGGAGTAACATTTTTTGAAGGCTGTTTCCGTGGCCCCTCTTGAAAAACAAAACGCTTCAGAGCAAGCTTTTCTATAAATGAATTGTGCTTTTTCAGAAAATGATTGGTCATTGTTCAAAGATTATTAAGTTGTTTATCAATTTTTTCCAATGAATTATCGTCCTCCGCCTATCTTTCTTTTTAGAAGCGTTTTTTTCTGAATTGGCTCAGTATTTTGGAATACTCTTTTTCAAAAATTTTAGCCTCATCCTCTTCAATATCTTTGACTCTTTTTTTATAAACTTTCTCAGTATCATTTATTTTAGCAATCATTGCATCTATAACTTTTTGATCAGCGTCAGCTAATAAATCATGCAATTCCTCCCAAGCCGCCCGACCCAAAACGTATCGATCAAACTATATAAAGTTTGCAAAAGATTAGCGATAATAATCGGAACCGAAAGCGTGAGTAAGGATTTTAAAAGTGGTGCCTTGGTGTAATCTAGTTTTTTCATACTTATAATAAAGTTACTTTCCCTTCATCTCCATCAACTTTAATTATCTGACCACTCTTAATTTGTTTACTTGCAACCCCTGTTCCAAGAACAGCAGGAATACCATATTCCCTGGCAACGATTGAGCTATGGCTAAGTGCGCCTCCGACATCAGTAACAACGCCTGCGGCTAAGACAAAAAGTGGTGTCCATGCAGGTGTAGTAATAGCAGTAACTAAAATGTCTCCCGGTTGCATTTGATCAAATTCATCTGGACTCAAAATCACTCTGGCTGTACCCGTGACCGTCCCTTTACTTGCACCGAGCCCCTTCATTACACTAATTTTTTCTTCACTACTGTGTTCGGGGAAATACCAACTCAGCATTTTTCCCATTAACCAACCTTTCGCAATCATTGGTATAGGAGTAAGTGTCCGTTGCCATTCCCACAGGTTTCTTCTGTCAGAAATAACTTCGCGCTTGCTCTTTACTTCCTTTTTGGCATCCAGTTTTTTACAAATAATTTTTAGCTCATTAGCCTTCAACCAAAAGACTTCATCTTTCTTTTTTACAACCCCCACCTTCTTCAGCCGTTTCCCCAATTCCAATAACAATTTTCTGGCAGTTGGATAAGCAAGACCGATGCTTGCAAGTCCATCCTCACGATATGGAACTTTCCCTTGAGCAAAGCTAAGGAATTTCTTAAAGTAACGGCGCTTAATAAAACCAAGTCGCTTTAGCAGTTTTTTAGTTGCCTCTTCGCGCTCTTTAATTGTCTTTTCTTGCCTCTTATATGGATTCACCCCTTTTCCACTCATATAATATTTCATTGTCCCAAATAATGGCTCCGGGTTATCAGCGGGAACCGCCTTGGCAACATCAAGGTCATAGATCAAATGCCCAAAATTATCTAAATGTTTCTCAAATTGCTTTTGCCACTCTTTCCAAATAGTTTTCTCCACACCTTTAGGGGGTGTTTTGCGGTTGAGCAAATCTATAAAATTCTCATTAGCTGTCCTGAGGAAAACATCTACAAGTTTCTTATGCTTCTTCGTCCAAATAGCAATATCGTAAAGTGATTTATCTGCACTAATAGGAGTGCTGTCATACCCCATCACAAAAGTCTCGAAAGGTGGATCGTTTTTACGTCTTATGAACCAATTGTAGTACTTCATAAATGTAGCTTCCCCCATATAAATAATCGGGAGCATCCCCTGTGTCGCCGTATAGTAAATTTGCGTTTCAGCAGTGAGTTCTCGCCCTCCCTCCAAAAGATCCTGGTAAGTCATTGTTTTAATATCTTGATCTTTCCATTTATCAAGAAGTTTCAAAAATTTTGGAGTCTTATCGTCCTTCCATTGGTTAATAGACTCATTGAACATCCAAGGAAGCATTTTAAAAACTTTTGGCATAAGTTTTATATATTTCCAAAAGGTAATACTCATCTGGTAGTAGCCATAACCATTAATTACAGAGAACTTCATTTTCCAGTCCTTAAGTAAATCTACATTTATCAATTCTTCTATTAAACCATTCATGCCATCCACAACAGCCTTCTTTGCAATGCTTTCATAAAATGGAGAAAGAGGGTCTGGCAATAGTTCAACTATACTTGCTCTTGCAAGGATAGCCTCAGGATCATCTGCAATCCACTCAGCCTTTTGCCCCATGTAAGGATTGTCCAGATTAATACCAGTAACAGGGCGAGCTTGAAGCAAATATAGTTCTCCATTCGCATAAGCCCATTCAATGTCCATTGGCTTTTTATAATGGTTTTCGGTGTCTCCCGCTAGTTTCGCCACTTCTTTTACTTGTTTATCAGTAAGTGATGGTTTTGCAGGATTTATATTATCTCTTTCTTCTGTTCCACCATTTTTTTTGAGCCATAGCGCATAATCTTTGTTGGCAATTTTCCTCTCAATAATTTCTTTTTTTGGTTTATCTACAATGAAAGTATCAGGAGTTACTTGCCCAGCCACAACCGTTTCACCAAGCCCAAAATTAGAATTGATTACTGCTTCATCGTAACAATTGTTTTGAGGATTAAGAGAGAACGCCACCCCGCTGACCTCTGATGCAATTTGTTCTTGAACAATCACCGCAATACGAGGCTTATCTGTTTTCATTTTGTGTTGAAGCTTATACTTCACAATTCGTTCATCAAACACAGATATGAATGAATTCAAAATAGCCCTTTCTAAAGTTTTTTTAGTAACTCCAAGTGTTGTTTCATAACCTCCTGCAAAGGATGTCCCTTCGAGATCTTCTTCAGGTGATGAAGAACGAACAGCAAAAAGGGCTTTCTTCGAGAGTTTATTCATTGCCGCAGTAAGTGTTTTCTTTTGAGTCGATGTCATGACCAAAGTTTTGCAATGTTTTTTTAGCGCATCGCAGTTTTTCTTTAGAGCTGATTCTTTTGATTTTAGGAAATTTTTCCAGGCAGCACTTTTTTCTACTTTCCCAAACCAGGGCTTAAAAAATTCAACAGTCATTACAAAACCATTTGGAACTTCAAAATTCGCCTGAGTCATTTTTATTAATGACAGAGCTTTGCCTCCGACTTCCGAAATCTTTGGATCTGCCTTTGATTTAAAGTGATAGATGAAGGAATCTGGCATATATATGGTAATTGAGTAAGTCTAATATATCTGAATATCCGAGAAATCTGAAATGTAACTTCTCCACAATTCACCATTTGGTTTTATAAATTATCACATCATCTTTATTAGAGATTATTGCAACCTAAAAGCAGCAGAAGAAGAAACAAAACAGCCGCCGCAAACCATAATCTTCAGTCAATAAAGTTACTTGTCTTCTTTCTCCTCTTTCTGTATTTTCTTCACCATTGCTTGCATACGTCTACTTGCCTCAGGGGCACTTTTAACAGGAAAAGTTTCGATTTCATCATCAATAGCAGATAAGGAATCATCCCTAGTACGCCCATAATACAATTTAGCCAGGCGTAGCGTATACGAACCATCTTGTTCGATAGAACACTTACCTGAGACAAGAGTTGTAGGAGTTGCTCTTACAAGAACGTTTCCCTTAAAGAGGTTGAAAACCAATACAGAGTTTAAAAAAGAGTCAACATTTACTTTACCTTTTCCATAAATCAAATCAGCAACCTGTTGGTGATCAAGATTGTTCTCAGCTGCTACCTGTATAATTGCATATATACATTCATTTCTCTTACTTAGAGAAGCTTTATTCTGTACAGCATCAGGATTCCATATCCTCTTAATATTATTTGCAGTACGATTTATTTCAGTTTTTTCTTTGTCTTTTGGTGTCAATTTATCATCATCCTTTAAAGCACCTTCTACTACTTCAGTCACCCTTTTCATTGCATCCTTGCCCATAGTGATATTTTAATGATTAGATATTTTTAATTCTATGTTCCAAATTTGCCAATTCATCTTCTTCCTCAGATTTTACTCTTGTCCGAATTAGTTTCGTGGTTTTTGTCAGAACCTCTTTCAAAATTGTACTTGTTTTCTTTTTTTTCATAGTTTCAGCGTCTTAAGCATTATGTAATTATAACACATAAAAAGGAGGGGGGGAATATGCCCTTCGTAAAGTACCAGGATATTGATATTTGTGAGCAAACTTTTTTGACTAATAATCAGAACGACCCCCCATCCGTACTCTATATAACTTTGATTTTTCATATCCACTACAAAATTTTCCGCGATGTGTTGGACTAAGCGAAGTAGTAGTGGACCACAGAATTGACAAAAAATCAAAAAAGGGGTAGGAAGGCTTAATGTATATAAGTTTCTCAATAAAAGAAAACACAAAAGGCATGCCCTATATCGGCATGTCTGTACATTATTTTATCTACTAAAAACAAAATTTAACTAAAAAAAACATGAAAAAGAAAATTCAAAAATACAAGAAACACATTTTTGTGGGGCTTGTCGGGACGCTTTTACTAGCAGTAGTTGCGGCAGTTAGTGTTCAGTCACCTAGCAAAGAAAAAATGCGTGCTTCTGCCCAAGAGACAGTGATAACGACCTATACAATTAACACACGAGACGCAAGTGGGGGTGATTGTGCATCTATTGGTACGTGGGATGCTAGTAACAACACATGTACATTAAACAGAGATTTAAGCGAAGAAAATATTGTTATTGAGAACAATGACATAACAATAGATTGTGCAAGTTATTCAATAACAAAGACAGGTGTCGATCCCGGCGTCGGTATACTTGCCAGCGGCAAAACCAACATAAATGTAAAGAACTGTTCAATCAGTAACTTTACGCAAGGTATCAGATATCTTGCTACAAGCAACAGTACAGTGGAAAATGTTGAACTGTTTAATAACGCTATCGGTCTACAACGTGATGGTGGAGGGCACGGTCTGTTATTAACAGGTAGCAATATCCACGACAATACTTCAGCTGGTCTAAATCTTTTAGCGAGAAATGACCCAGGAACAGTAACAATTGAGAACAACCAAATTCAGAATAATACAACTGGTATTACAATGTCATATTCAGAAAATGTGATTGTACAAAACAACTTGATTAGTGGAAATACCCAAGTAGGTATAGACGTTTCGCAGTCAAATCCTGGAACAATTGAAATAAAAAACAACATAAGCAGCGAGGCAATTGCTGGTGGAATTCTAAATAACGCAATTGGGATAAGACTTCAAAGTAATGCCGGTACAAGCGATATCAGAATTACTGATAATACTATTTCAGGAGACGGGTCGGCTACAAGCAAAGGAATTCTCTCAAGAAGCTCTGACAGTTCTGTCACAGTTTCAGGTAACGAAGTAAAGAATAATAGCGTAGGGGTGGATCTATTGAACTCAAGCGGCAACTCCTTCTATAACAATGCATTTGACAATACGACAAACGCAGTCATTTCAAGTGGATTTAGTAATATTTGGAATGTATCAACCCCATATACCGGAACAAACATAATTGGAGGGGACTTAATAGGAGGTAACTACTGGAGTGATTATACAGGAGTAGATGCCGATCTAGACGGACTAGGAGATACACCATATATCCTTGATGGAAGCAACCAGGATAACTACCCACTAGTAGCAATAATCATCTCAGAATGTGTAACTCCTCCAACCGGCTTAGTTAGCTGGTGGAAAGGTGACAACAATGCAAATGACTTTGGAAATATATCAGACGGATCATATGCTGGCGCATACGGAACAGGATATGTAGAAGAAGCATTCAGCATGAACGGAGTAAGCGACCATGTAGAAGTCCCATACGACGAAGCATATTCAATGGATGCATTCACAGTAGATGCATGGGTAAAAACAAATTCCGTAGGTGGAGTAGTGGGCGATAACGAACAAATGATAGTATCAAGGTACGGTAAGGAAGCATCAGCAGATAATAATTTCTGGTATTTCAGCATAGATGAAGGAGGAGATTTAGAATTCTATTTCGATGATGAAGGAGGAGAAGGAAGCGCATCATACAGATCTGCAAGGGGCGAAACAAATTTAAGTGCAAACACATGGTATCACGTAGCAGCATCATTTGATTCAACTAATGGAACTGATCAAATTAAGCTTTATCTTAATGGAGCAGAAGTCCCAGCAACAGAATTTGGAAATATCCAAACAAATCCGGACCTGGGAACTGGAACACCAATTCGCATAGGAGCAAGATACGTGGATAACGACCAACTTGCAAATCCATGGTACGGTGAAATCGATGAAGTGGAATTCATCGAAGGAGTACTAACTCAACCAGAAATCCAAGCAATTTACGATGCAGGCACAGCCGGTAAATGCATGCCGCCACCATTCAATTACCCAGATAGTGTTACGGCAATCGAAACAGGAGATGGAGTATATAGATTTACAACATCAGAAGTAGAAGGAAGTGTTACAACCAGGGATTATAACTATGTAGCATATATTGCAGAAAATAGTTCAATAGATATGGCCTTCGAAGAAAATGGTGAAGTCACAACTACTCTAAACGCAGGAGTTGCAGTATTCAAAGACGCGTTAAGTAACACAGAAGCATCACTGGGTCAAGTAGGTGATGGTATAATAGCAAAAAAAGACACACTAGGTACATTACTGGAAGCAATAACCCAGTGTACAAAAGAGCCATCCAGTATGCTTCACTGGTGGGATGGTGATGATATTACCGGAACTAACGCCAATGACCTTAAAGGCAACAGTGTCGGAATAATGGAGAATGGTACTTCAACAGTATCCGGGAAGGTTGGCGATGCATTTAGTTTTGATGGTACAAATGACCAAGTAAAAGTATATATGGGAAGTATTTGGGAACAAATGACTGTTGATGCATGGGTAAATACCCTAGCATATCCCCCTAATTTCCCGGAATTTGAAGGGGTAATGGTTTCTGAAGGATTCAACTGGAAGTATGAAATTGAATGGGGTGAAGGACATAAGTTTACAGTTACCGATGAAAATAATAATGAGATGTATGTCGTATCAAACGCTACTTCTTATCTGTTGGACGATCAATGGCATCATGTTGCAGCCACTATCGATGGATCAACAAATGACATGAAACTATATATGAATGGAGTAGAGCTCCCGTCTACAACATATGGACAACTCACGGGTGCATTGAAAAACACCCTGCACGGTCCAATGATAGGTGGCCTTGAGGATGGATGGGGCAACACGATTGAGCAATGGACGGGAATGATAGATGAAGTAGAAATAATTGGCCGCGCATTAACCGGAGAAGAAATCAGTGGCATTTATGATGCGCAATCAGCTGGTAAGTGTAAGGACAATGATTTTATAATCGGAGTCAATATCATTGATATTATTGGCAAGAAATTGACAAGCTTAGACATGAAACCAGATGAAGAAATTCTAGTGGGAGATGCTGGCGAAGGTGAACGCCAGATATCAACCAAAACAGGACTATCCGATATGATATCCATGCTAGACAGAAGCGGCACAGAAGTCGCAGACGTATCTCTAAGAGGCTCAGTAGACGCTTCAGATCTTCTAACAATTAGTCAGGATACAGACGGTAGATCAGTCTTTGCAGTTGATGATGGTCACGATGCAACAGCTTGCGCCACCGGTGGTGAAGGTTGTGTAGACGTAAAGTTCAAAGTTGAAACGGCTGCAGGAGACTTCCGAACCGCTATAGAATCCAAATTCTTTATCACAGATAAAACTGCGGTCATCGCAACACACAGCAGCCCCGGCCTTGAAATTGAAAGGCTAAGAAGCCCAATGTACGTTGACGCTGTTGCTAGAAGTGCAACAGCCAGGGTTAACTTCAACGACATCGGATCTAAGATAAGGGTAGTTAAAGGTCTTGGAGAAGACATGTTAATTATTCCTCAGTCAGGTAGTGTTGATGTAACTTGTACATCAGGTGCCGGTGCGGGAGACGACCAATGTTTTGCAGGACGAAAAGATCACGTAACTGATGGAATAGCGGAACTTGCACCAGTAAATATGCAGTTGATAAACGCGTTAAATGAACAGACAACGCTCATTGATAAACTAACAGAAACTGTTGCATTTGCATCTGCCTTAGTAGATGGCACCACGCACACAGATCCAGTTAACTTCCTTGCACTTGCTCCAGCCGGAACAAGTATGGATGGTGACGGAGTAGACAATATTCTATGTGGATCTCAATTAATGGGAAATGGAGTAGTAAACACATTGGTACGATATATCATGGGCGGACAGCAAATGTGTACGGATGAAGCAGGAGTTACAGAAGAAAACAATGTAGTTCTTCACATCATCGATCAGGCCAAGAGAGGCGACTGTGATGGAAAAGGAAGTTGTAAGCTCCCACTGGAAAATGTTGAAGTAAAAGTATTTGATAGAACTGACTCCGCATTTGAAAGCCAATTCGGCAGCAATCCTAAGGGATCAGAATATGCAGATGTATTCGAAGCTGACGTAGGGCTAATCACAAACTGTTACACAGACGCAACTGGTAACTGTTCAACAAGTGAAAGCGCAGCCGGAGAATATCTTGTAGTAGTAAAATATATAGATACTGAATCCGAATCAACAGTCTACACAGGGTCACCAAAAGACTCTTCAGACTTCGTGGATGGAGTTGCAGTTAAAGACTTCCAGATCATTAAAGTAATCAAGAAGAACGGATCTATCCAGTTCAGTGGAGGTAAGAAGACTGTAGTTACAGGAAGCCAATTAGACATCGTATATCCATTAGATGCTATCTGGGATGAGGGAACACAAGACTATATCTACCCATTCATCTTCGTAAGTGATGATAACTGGGAGGTTGATGTATGCGGACAAGTTCCACAAGGATACGAAATCGTAGGTGTATACGACGAAAACGGAAATCTAGTTACTGCTGACGATTGTTATGAAACATTCGTCGTGGGCGAAACTAAGGTTGTAGCCTTCGAAGTAGTCATGGTGGGAAGTCCTCCAGAATGGGCCATGAATGTTAAGTTAAAAGTTAAGCATAATGGCAAACTACAGCACGTAAATATTGGAATACCTACACATGTATGGGAACATGCACAAGGTAAGCCATTCCAAGACGGAGAATTCGTGCCTCCAGGATCAGAAAACGGAAATGGAGACCCAAATGGGCAACCATTGCAATAAGATCCAATAGTTAAAGATCAAAAACCGCCCCATAACAGGGGCGGTTTTTTGTTACAATTCACAGTCAGGACTCACCTCAATACTTATTGAGTAATTCCCATTTCCTTCGGGATCAGACGCCACTTGCATGAATAAATTATCCCCCTGTGCAAGAGGTTCCATCGTAGTATTTTCCTGAGTTTCAGGGACAAAATTTTCAAAAGTGTACATCTTGAAATCATTGTAAGTAAGTTGACCCTGATTGTAATAATAGACTGCGGCTTCATATTTTGTTCCAGGACTTGGGACAAGAGTGAAATTGCAGTTTGAGCCTCCAACAAATTCACATGTATAAAAGGTAGATTGGTCATTAGGACTTTCTCCCGTATGATTTAATAATATCCTGTTCGGATTTGAATCGGCATCAGAGGCTGGTTCATAGGAGTCCATTTCAATTGCATCATTTACTCCCCACTCAGTAATTAACTCTGGCTGATTGTATCCTCTGGCCATACAATCTAGAGCAGAGGGTTGCACTCCCGCATCTGCCCCTCCTGTACCAGGATTTGAATCATCAACATCACCACTACAGGCAGTAAGAAGTGTTGCAAGAAGAGCAGTGCCAAATAATTTGCAGAGTCTTGGGGCAGTTGGGAAAAGGGTAGGAGTCACTGCCTTGTCCAGTAAATCTTCGGGTTCAATGGGTGGTGTCAATCGATCAACCATAAAACATATTGTTAAACAAGAGGAGATTATAAATATTAAACACTATTAAGTCAATGTGTAGGTCCAATACATCTTGCCTTCCTACAGAAAGTCACGTCGTAGTATGCCATTAAATCTTTCAAACGTTCAATAAATCCCTAAAAGTGATATTTGGAGCTCCACATTGAAGGAAGTTAGCACTTCGTCGTACTTGCTAGTCCGATTCGCTAGAGCTCATCGCGCTATCAAGCAAACTTTCTTGCTTGCGCCTGACTTAAGGTTATAGTTTATATTGGAGCAAATATAATTTATAAATATTTTACTCTGTGCTATTTCTTACTATGTCGTGAGAGGGGTCCGGGATTCACTTAGGGTATAGAGCTTGTAAAGAGGGATAACGACTATTCATACGGTTGAAATAGAGTATATACTGCATTCATGAAAACAATTCGAATTGAAGAAATCCAGCTTAGCTTAAATGATGATGAGGAAATCTTGAAATCCAAAATTTGCAAGATTTTAGATTTACCTGAAAATGAAATCATCAAGTATGAAATTGTAAAAGAGGCGGTAGATTCCAGGAGAAAAGACATCCTCATTATCTACTCTGTTGATGTTGGAGTAAAAGATTCAAAAAAAATAAAGAAATGGAGTAAGAGACATCGGACCAGAATTCATGAACCTTTCGTCTACAAAGAAGGAATTGTAAGTAACTCTAGTGAAAAGATAGTTGTTGTAGGTAGTGGTCCTTGTGGTTTATTTGCTACGCTTCTGCTAGCAAAAGCCGGTCTTAATCCACTTTTGATTGAAAGAGGCAGGAATGTTGATGCACGAATCAAAGATGTGGATACTTTTTCAAATACGGGAAAGTTCAATCCAAAATCTAATATCCAATTTGGAGAAGGCGGCGCGGGAACTTTTTCCGATGGTAAACTATATACGCTTATTAACGATCCACGTTCCAAATATCTATTTAGTCAGCTGATTAAAGCCGGAGCATCTAAAGAAATTGCTTGGAAGGCCTCTCCTCATTTAGGTACTGATAAATTACGTGACATCGTAAAAAATCTCCGTAATGAAATAATTAATTTAGGAGGAGAAGTTAGATTTGAGACATGTCTGACTGATCTGGAAATTCAGAATAATAAGATTGTTGGAATAATCGTAAACGATAATGAAAAAATCCCGCTTGATAGACTCATCTTGGCAACGGGCCATTCGGCACGTGATACTTATAAAATGCTTTATGAAAGGCAAATGAAGATGCGGACAAAGCCGTTTGCGATTGGGCTGCGTATTGAACATCACTCGAAAATGATTAACAAATGCCAATATAGAGAAAATTACAGTCATCCAAAACTCCCTACCGCAAAATACAAACTGGTAGAGCATCTTAAAGATAACAGATCAGTTTATACGTTTTGCATGTGTCCAGGGGGTTATGTAATGGGCGCAACATCAGAAGAGAATTCCGTAGTTTCAAACGGAATGAGTGAATATGCGCAAGATGGTGAAAATTCCAATAGTGCGCTGCTGGTCTCGATTACACCTGATGATTTTGAATCGGACAATCCTTTGGCCGGAATTGAATTTCAACGAAGATGGGAAAAAGCGGCATTTATTGCGGGAGGAAGTGATTATTGCGCACCAATTCAATTAGTGGGTGATTTTTTAGCAGAACGAGTATCCACTGAAATAAAAACGGTTAAACCTACTTATAAACCCGGTGTTAAGCTAACTTCGTTGGATTCATGCTTGCCGGATTATGTCATTGAAAGCATTAGAGAGGCACTTCCACTTTTTGGTCAAAAAATTAAAGGATTTGATCATCCTGATTCAATTTTAACCGGAGTTGAAACCAGAAGCTCATCCACAATTTGTATTGAACGAAATGAGGCGCTTGAATCAAATATTTCAGGGATTTACCCGGCAGGTGAAGGAGCGGGGCATGCCGGTGGCATAGTTTCTTCAGCGATTGATGGTCTAAAAGTCGCTGAAGCGATAATCGGTTTGCTTAAATAAGTTATTTTTCAAATATTCTGGAGCTCCACACTGAAGGACGTTAGAACTTTTTTCAACTCTTCAGCAATTCCCATTAGTTAAAAAGGGAGATTTCATGAAACATTCCAGACCAGAAAAAATATGTTTTTCAAAGTTTGATGTATCACTGCGGAATCAATAATTAAGCCGAACATCTCATCCTTTGTGTAAGACAAAAACCCAATCTTATCTTCGAATAATATTATTTCCAGAGGATTCGTTTGCTGGAGGGGGAAAGTTACGATTCTGTGTTCAGTGAATCTTTCCTTATCCTCGGATTTCACTTTCCGATTTTGCTCATTATCAGGGACTAATATTCGTGCGAAGTTTTTCTCTCTTTTTATGCGTTCCGGAATTATTTCATCTAAAATAAAGTCGTATAACTCTTTTGGCATGAGCTGATAATCTGTGAAGAGATATGTTTCTTCCTCCGCAAATGAGAACTCCTTGAGTATTTCCTTTAATCCGTTCAACCCTTCGTAGAATTTTATGCGTGGCTTTAAGGGAGATTTGTATGCAATATTCAAAAGATCAGGCAGGATGGCTTCCGCTTTGCCAAAGGAATCTTTAAATCTGTCTATTAATATTCGTGGTGAAACTGCAGAAACATATTTGATCCCCTTCTTTTTGTTTACAAAGACTATTCCTTTTGTTTGCAATTCATGAACAATATCGTAGACGGTTGGACGTTCTATCTTTGCATTTCTTGAAATCATTGACATTGTGGCTTCCCCGATCTCTAAAACGGCCAAATATACTTTAGCTTCTTTTGGTAAAAGACCGTTTTGGATTAGGATTTGTTCGTACATATTGTGCTATTTGTCGGTTTCCTCGACAGCTAATGTTGTTATATTATAGCGGATAAAGGTCTCAGTTGTCACGCAATTGTTGACGATAGTAACACAAAGAGCTATTATGGCAACTATTATTAATAACTTCAAATAATATGTCAAAAAGATTACTACAACTAGGGAATGCTATCGATCCGGAAAACGACATTGATGATCCCAAAGAAGCGGGACAAAGAGAAAGCGATACTTTAGCTCAAGGTGGAAGTCCTTCAATCCATCAACAAGTAACGGAAACCATCAACCCTACAAATGAAGATGGTACAAATAATCCTCAGTTTAATCAGGATGTGTATGCCGAGGCATATAAGATGCGGAACGATCAACCCGATCTTGATTATAGTGGGACGAATAGCGCTGAATATGTAGTTAAGGTCGCTGAAAGGCTTGGTATTGAGCGTCTGATTGATGCTATAGTAAATTATCGCGGGGATAAAGTACTCGAAGGAGATTTTTCCCATTTGGCTTCTAATATACTAAGATACTGTAATTATTGGCATACTGATTATTGTCCAGGCCAATACAGTTTTGATAAAGGCACTCCACGACCCGAACTTAATTTAACTGAGGAGCAGGGTAATCGGCTTCTTGATTATTTTATTGAGCGAGATATGAGTTTAGTTTATTTTCATGTGCGTAGACTTCCTGGAGCGAAAGGGTCAGCATTGAAAGAAAGAACTATTGAAGCTATTATTAAAAAATGTAATGTCGAGGAAGCGCGCTATTGTTTAGAAGTAGGGCCTTTATCCAATAAGCAACAAGAGGCTCTTCTAGAAATGATTGAAACTGAAGAATCTAATACTTAGATTGAACTCTTCGTTTGAGCCCCAAACAAGCCTAAAAACCTTGTTTGGAGCTCCTTACTGGACGTTAATCGAACCTTTATAGTTGGCTTAGGGAAGGGGATAATCCTTGATTTTGGGTGTTTTCTGCCAGAATGACTTATACAGAATCTTTGTAGATGCGTAAAAAAATTAGAACTTTGTATGCCAGTATTCTTGATGAATCTTATACTGATAGGTGGAAGGTTAAGCGACCAGATCTTGAATTGGATGATGAGGAGGAGTGTATTCTTTATAATTATTTACATGAGCGTGACGTTTGTCTTATAGAACGATTGAATATAAGAGAACCGCTAGCTATTAGAATCCGTAAAGTTCGAGAATTTCTCGAAAATGATGAGGCCGATTCATAATCCGATTCTGTGCTTTGATTGTTTATTTTGGAGCTGCTTATAGCAGTATTAACAGAACTTCCGAGCAAGCCAGAAAACTTCTGGGAAAATTACTAAATAGCTTGTGATCCCATCATCAAATTCACTGAAGGTCAAGTAATGACCTGGATGATGGGCATTGAGGAATAAGCAAAGTCTTGGAGCTCCATCGTAGAGGATGTTCGGACTAGTTTCGCTATTCAATAATGTCCTTTTTCCAGAATAAACTTAAGTGAATACGCGTGTGAAGATCCAGGGGCGACTATTGCGATGCCTTCGTTATCTTCTATCCTTTTAATCTTATTGAGCATATTTTCTTGGCGCAGACGATTATATTCACGGCAAATTTCAGCAACGATTGTGTCTTTTTCGTATTTAGAAGGAAAAGCCTTCTTTTCTAGTGCGTCTTTATTTTCAGGATCTATTCCAGTGCTTTCTAAATATTTTCTAGCTTTCGAAGAAATTGGGAACCCTTCATAATCTCCACGATTCATAGCATAAAGTGCTGCCTCAACAATTACTGCATCATTGAATTTTTTAATCAGTTTTTTTATAAGCGGCAACCCAAAATCTATTTTCATACCATCACCATATATCGCCAAAGCTTCATCATCCCATGTATCGTGCTCAATTCTGCTACCTATCAACTTGTCTAACTCAACAGCAATCATTTCCTGTTCTGAGTCAGGACTACCATGTTTCTCTCCTTCAGCGAGAAAAACTATTTTTTTTCCTTCAGGCAATAATTCTAATAATTTTCTGGCCTCTTCTATTATTCTAGGTATTATTTGCTTTCTTATTATTTCAGTATTGCTTTCACTATCATTATGCAAAGTACCCACTATTAAACTTCCTTTTGGTGTATTGGTAGTATGATCTCCAATCCAGTCTGAAGTGTTTTCATATGAGCCCTCATTTCTATCGTCTCTATAACCGTCTCCTTCTAATACTGATAATGCACTAGTGTTTGTTTCTTGCGCAGGTTTTGGTACATCTTCTTTTAAGGCTGCAGTGGCAACTATCGGAGGTAGATCTGTACTTACTTTTGCTTCTTCGAGAGGCATTTTATTAATGTTAATTATCCCAATATTGTACAGTAAAAAGGTACTTATATCTACAATTAGATCAGGTTCTTAATTTATAATAATGTTATTAGAGCCTAATTATTGTTTGCTACAGTATGAAAACCCTACTTTATTCACTATTTGGGCTTCCAGCACAAAAGAAGCCTTTTCCCTTTACTAAAGCCAATATTCAGTTCTTAGAGCCCCTTAGTACACGACGTCAGAACATTTTTGCAGTTGAGTGAAAATACCCCACACCCTTACTCCATCTAGTTATAGTTTAAAACCGGTTAGGTTACTTCTGTTTTCCAGTAGAACTCCTCAATTCACGGTAAATTGGATATCATCTGGAGTGTGAAGAAATGTAAGATATGATAATATTTCAATATAGAAAATTTTTAATCTTTTCAAATGGTCGTTCCTAAGAAATTAATTAAGGAAATTGAGTCTGTGGAGGCTCTTTTAAAAGAGGGTGATTCATTTCTGAATCTCACAATTCAAAGTTTGGATCTAAGAAAAACCAATATTGACTGGGCAAAAGTAAAGATGGCGAATTCCACTTTTCTTGGGTGTGAAATGACAAAAGAAACTGAGGAAATATTAAAGAGAAAAGGAGCCGTCTTATATCCGAAGATTGTTGGACTTCCGTATAATCCCTATCGAAGATCAGCTTATACATGGCAAGAACTTATGGATGGTTATGATCCAAATCCGGAAAAGGATAAGAGTCTAGATTTCAAGATTTATAATCATTATCAATCCTTCAAAAACGCCATGGGCATAAATGAAGCCTTGTCAGAGAGGATACATGACCATGCTATTGATGATGCCATTCAGGGAATTGTGAAGTTTGATGAAACGGGAATGACTGAAAAGAAATGTGTAGGGGTTATGGGGGGACATGGAATTTTGCGGACCGATCCATCATTTGAGAAAGTAGCAATTTTGACCAAAGGGTTAACCGAAGATGGATATTATATTATGTCCGGAGGAGGGCCTGGCATTATGGAAGCAGCGAACATGGGAGCTTATTTTGCCGGGAAAGGGGATGATGACCTGAAAAAAGCTATTTCAATATTAAAAGATGCTCCAGGATTCAGAGATGAAGGATTTGTTGCGAAGGCAAAAGAAGTAATTGAAATGTATCCAGGAGCATCTGATAATCTTGCAATTCCCACCTGGTTTTATGGTCATGAGCCTTCAAATCTATTTGCCACTCACATTGCAAAATATTTTTCTAATGCAATCCGTGAGGATGTCTTGCTCTCAACATCTTTGTATGGAATCATTTATGCACCGGGGAGCGCGGGAACTATTCAGGAAATATTTGCAGATGCAGCCCAGAATCATTATGAAACATTTGGATATATAAGTCCTATGATCTTTCTTGGTAAAAAATTCTGGAGTGAGGATTCCCATATTTATCAAGCTCTGGAGCATCTTTCCGAAGGGCTAGAGTATCATGATATGCTGGCCATTTCCGATGATGTTGATGAAGTGGCCAAATTTATTAAAGAACACCCTCCTCAGAAGTCGAGGGGATCATGAAATGTTTTTATAAATTGGAGCTCCTTTGTAGAGGAAGTTCGGACTAAATATTTCAGATTGCTCCTTAAAAGGCCCCTTAAATAGACTTGTCTGAAAGTTTATTGTCCAAGATCTGTCTGATTTTTCTGGCTATGTCTATGGAATCAAAAGGTTTTGCTATAAAATGTTTCCCACTCAATTTTTCTTCTCCTTCCTGATTATAACCTGACATATAAAGAAGACTTATTTTCGGAAATCTAGCTTCTATGTCCTTTCCCAATTCTGTCCCACTAACCATGGGCATCCTTACATCTGTTAATACCATGTCAATATCCTTCTGCATTTCATGCTGCTTATTCAAAACCAAATATGCGGTCCCTGCGTTGTCCGCTTCTAAAACTGTATATCCATACTTCCTTAATATCCGAATTACCGCTTTTCTCACAGGTTCTTCATCTTCAACTACTAATATTGTTTCATGTCCATGATTTGTTTCCATCTTGGCTTCAACTGGCAAGTGTTTCACCTTACGAGAAAGGGCGGGGAAACATATTCTAAATTCTGTGCCTTTTCCTTCTCTTGTGTGGACATCGACAAAACCTCCCTGCTGAATCACTGATCCGTGTACCATTGACAAGCCAAGTCCTGTCCCTACCCCCACATCTTTTGTAGTGAAGAAAGGTTCAAAAATCCTTGGTAATTTATCAGCAGGAATTCCAGTACCCGTATCTGATACTTTCAAGATTACATAGTCACCTATATTAGCATTTTCGCACTGGGGGACATTTGTTTTATCAAAAGTAGCCAGCTCACTTGTGACGGTAAGATGTCCACCATCTGGCATAGCGTGTCTTGCATTAGTTACAAGGTTTGCAATTATGCTTGTAATTTGGGCCTGATCAACCATGACTTCAGGTAAAGAAAGACAACAGTTATGATCAAGCAAGACATCCTCTCCAATGATATGTCTTAAAGTAGGCAAGAACTCAGTAATAATGTCATTTAAATTTGATCGAGTCTGTTTTAGGGTTTGTTTCCTACTAAAGGCCAATAAGCCTTTTGTTAATTCAGCTGCCCTATTTGCAGCAGTTTGGATCTGGGAAAGATCTTCATAAATCAAGGAGCCTGCTGGAATTTCTTCTTGGATAAAATCGGCACTTGCAAGAATGACTGTCAATAAATTATTAAAATCATGCGCCACTCCACCTGCCAAAGTTCCAATAGATTCCATTTTTTGGGCCTGAAAGTATTGTTTTTCCAATTCTTCCTTTTGTGCCTTTTGATCTGCTTCTTTAGTAATATCAACTACTTGAATAATTCTATTAAGCGGATCTCCATTTGCATTTTTTGGTGATGAAATATCAATTCTAACTGGGAAGGTCGTTCCATTCTTTCTTCTATGTACTGATTCAAACACAAGATGCCCCTCTGTGGGGGCTTGATTTATAAATTCGCATGACTGCACGAGGCACTCCTGGGTACAAAGGCTGCTTAGTGGTTTTCCGACAAGCTCTTCCTGAGCATATCCATGCATTTTAGCAAAGGTGGGGTTCATGAGAGAGGGTTCGTTTGATTCCTCATCAATTAATGCAATTCCCCATTCAGCATATTTAAAAATCTCAGCCCATCTTCTTAACTCCTTCTCCTGTTTCACTTGTTTTGAAATATCTCGGACACATGCCATAACGGTCATTTCACCATCGATTTCAGTTCTCGTGAGTAACACTGTCGTCGGGAACTCCTCTCCGTTTAGACGCATATGAGTCCACTCAAAAAGATGAGATTTTTTCTGAATTGCTATTTCAATCATTTCCTTGGCCTTTTCTGTTGATAGCTTCGCATCTGGCTGATATTTGGGTGAATAGTCCCAGGGACTATGCGATACAAATTCCTCCTCTGTATCTGTCCCAAACATCTTCAGTGTTGATTTGTTACATTTGCTGAACAGCCAGTCTGGAGGGCCTAAAGTCATCAAAGCATCACGTGAGTCTTCAAACAAGGTCCTATATTTTTCTTCACTTTTTCTAATTTCAGTTTCACATTGCACTCGAGTAGTAATATCCCGAATCGTAGCAATAGCAAATTTTCTTGTATCGATTTGCATTGTAGAAAGAGCCAATTCTAAAGGAAAGACATGCCCTTCCTTATGTTTGCCATGCAGAATTGAAGTGTGGTTAATCAGGGAGCCTTCTCCAGTAATATGAAACCCGTCAATTCCTTCCGAAGCGCGCTGATGGGTATTATCCAGTGCTATCAAGTCATGTACATCTTGGTTCATAGCCTCATCTTTTGTCCAACCAAAGAGTTTTTCTGCAGCCAAGTTCCACAATTTAATTTTTCCTCTGCTATCAACCAGAACAATCGCATCCCGAGTTGATTCCACAATTTTCATGTATAATCTAAAATCAGTTGACTCAATTGGAGATCCTTCAGTATGTGATAAGGGGGCCTCTGTTGCCTGTAATCGCTTATCTTCTTCTAATAATTTGTCGTTCATAATAATGTTAAGAGGAGGAAATACTACACAGGACAATGTTAACATGTCAATCCCATGTATTCACGTCAGAGAAAACATTAAATACGCATTTGGAGCTGCATAGTGGAGGAAGTTCGGACTAGTTTAGGCAACTATATCAATAAACCTGATTGTGTGTTCCGACAGCAAGCAAGATAACAGTCACATATCCTCCCTTAACTTTAAACACGATCCTGAGATTAAAGCGGGCAGAGATAGGTCTTTTCCCCAACAATTTGCCAATCAAGCTGTGATTGTTAAGTTGAGGTGCATTTTGGGCTTTCTCAAATAAAACCAAAGCCAAATCAACTTTTCTTTGATCGGATTTCCGCAATTTCTCATATTGTTTAACAAAGATCTTCTTTAAATAAATTTGCATTTATTTTGCATGTTTATGCAATTCAGTAATCGCAGCTTTGGCTGATTTAAAGGGCCCGATCTGGACCTTCTCTGTCTCCGCCATAATCACTTCTTCCTCAAACTCAGATGTAAAACCATTGTCAGTGCGGGTGCTGATTAAATCAAAAGGAATGGATTTAGTTACAACCACTTTCCTGAGAAACAAACGGATGGCAGTGAGTGTGACCATTCCCAAATCATCAAAAATTAAATCAGCCTGCCTTTTTAAATTTTCATCTACTCGAATTTGTATAGATTTAGTCATGACGCAAAAGTATTAATAACCAATACAATGGCACACCAAAGTAATGCAAAATGCAACCAAATGTACGGGGTTGAGTTCTCTCGTTACTATATTCACAGCTTATGACCAAATGACAAAAATATGCTCTTTTTGAGCTCCTAGCTGGACGCTAATCGAACCTATATAGTTGGATTGGGGGGGAAAGTTTCCGGCTGAATTCCTTTAATTCTTATTATCCAAAAACCACACCCTCCTCATTAATCACACTTCTGAAAAGCAGGTAGATGCTTTTGCTCAGACGCATTCATAAGATTTGTAAACACACCTTCAATATCCGGATATGCAGCTACGAGAGGCAACAAATCCTCTTTATAAAGCCGTGCATTTTCAATTTCAGCAGTTACTCCAATTGCGCATGCTTTCTGTAAAGTTTCGGGTGCAGTAATCTTGTCTACCCACTCGTTTTCAGGAATTTCAACACCATATTTATCATAAACTGCCTTCAAAGAAGAGATATGACTTTCTTCAGCCCTCACAATCATAATAAATGGCCTTGTACTACCAAATTCCGCAATTATGGCTTCGTAAGTTGTCTTAGCCTTGTATTCGTCTTCAATTGCAAGATTTAGCGCTTCAACAATATCATCCGATAATTCACCAACAGGAAAATCTACATCTGCGACTAGTAAACAATCGTCTTGCAAACAATTTTGTTTGTTAACTTGAGTGTTTACTTGTTTGTTCTCGTTGATTTGCTTAAGTTCGTCAATTTGCTTTGATTCATTTAGCTGTTTGTTCTGATCCTGTGGATTTTGTGTACACCCGCTAACAATTGCAGCAACTGCAATGATTACGAGCATTGATAGGAATTTTTTCATAATAAGTTGATTAGCGATTACTTTACTTAGACTATATCAAAACTTAGAGCATTTCAAAATCCTCTAAAACTATATTTTGCGATTGAATTTTCTTTTTCATGAGTCCTTCTTTTATTCCGACCATCATCTTTTTGGGACCACATAGATAAATAATTGTGTTTTGTGTGTCACGAATCCTTTCCATTATTTCTTGAACAGAAAGATGGCCTCCGTTAGGCTCTCTGGAACATTGGCTATGATAATAAAGATTAGGACTGTTTTGTTTCAGTTCTTTTAATTCCAAATCAAACGTGGCTTCTTCCCTATATTTAGTACAATAAAAAAGAGATGTTCGACGATTGTTTTTTTCTAAACCAGCTTTTCTAAACATACTTAAAAATGGAGCAATACCAATCCCGCCAGCAATAAATATTGCGTCTTTCATCGTGGTTGTAAATTTGAAACCAAGTCGACCATAAGGACCATAAACCATTGCTTTATCACCAACCTTTAACTTGTTTAAAGTCTTTGTATAATCCCCCAATTCTTTAATTGAAAATCTTAAGACACTCTCTTCTGGCAAAGATACAATACAGTAAGGATGAAGTTCTGACGATATCTCACTGGATTGAAATGAGACATAAGCAAACTGTGCTAATGAAAAAGGAATCTTGTCACCCAAGGGTTTTAAAAAAATGTTATAAACATCTACGTGTTTATCAATATCCACTACCTCATATTTATATTTCGGCCCAATATATTTATAAAAAAAGCTTATATACAAACCACAGGCTACACCAAACCCTGTCATCCAATATATCCAAATACCAAGAGGTAAAAAGGCAGAGGTATCACTCTCTATCATCATTACATGTAGCAACGTCAAAATCATTGCTAGATTTACAAATTTATGGATATTTTTCCAGACATGGTACTTAAGATTAATCTTCCGCACAAATAAGGCAGATAATATAACCACAACAAATATCCAAAAAGCATAAATACCTAAATTAACTGAATTTTGATTGTGGAAAGGCAAAATATATCTCCACCATCCACCCGCATTATCTGATATTAAGAAAACTAAATGGATTAGAATAAAAATAGCGCCTATAATACTAACTTTGCGATGTACTTTATAAACATTGTCTAGTCCACCAAACCAGTTTTCAAGAAAATTAAGTCTAGTAGCGAGTAGCATACTCCATACAAAAAGAATTGTTCCAAGCAGTGCTGCAATCTGACTTATAGAAAGAAGAGGCCATGAAGCGATATCGGAAATTGAATTTTTTGACAAAATCCACAAAAGAATAGTCAGAGAAAGAGAGAGGTAAATAATAGGATTGCCAATTTTACCGTTTTCATCAGACATTTTTTCTTTTTTTATAATTTACATAAATCAAAATCGCCACAAGATGAATAATTACAATTAATGCTGCCAATAGAATCCTATCGATATTACCATTTTTTTCAGCAGAATTGGTTTGAACAACCTCCTCGGGGTTTTCAGAATATCCGTTCCTCTCGACCTCGATTTCCCTGTCTTCAGGTGCGAGTTGGGAATGATCACATATCCCATCATTATCAGTATCAACATATTTGGAGCATTCTCCAGGATATGGCTCATCTACCAACCCTTTTGGGCAATCATCCCAAGCCAAGGCTGTGGTTGATGAAATAGTAAATAGTATGATAGTTAATATGATTTTTTTATACATATTTAATTAACATTGTTATATACAAACGAACTCTCCATCGATGGTAACACAGGAGAGTTCGTTTTTTAACAGATCAACTTACCTGTTGCCACCCCGGCCTTGTCCTTGACCTTTGCCTTGTTCGGCATCTCGGCCACTGCCATCTTTTAAACCAAGTCCAAGTTCTGCTCTGATCTCTTTTGAGCCTTCTAGATCACCATTTTCTGCTAATTGATGAGCTTCAGCAAAGCGACCAAAATTACCAGCATTTACTTTCTGAGTAACACGACCTTTACCATCCATGAGTTCTGTCCATGCAGCATAATCGTTTGTTTCGAAAGCTTGTTCCATTGCTTCGTGCCGCTCAGGGGAGCAATCTGGTCCTTCCACACTAGGATCCCCTTGATATGCTAATGCAGGTACGGCTGTAGCGATTGTCATTCCTACTATTGCTATAGTGGATAGTCCGCTAAAAATCTTTGTAGAGTTTTTCATAATGTATGAAATTAAATAATATATATGTTTTGGATTGTCGACCTCCACTAGTTAATACACAAAACAAATGTATTTTCTTACATTAATTTCAGAATACAATAAAAAACAATGGCTTAATTCATTGGAGCTCCATCGTAGAGGACGTTCTGATTTTTTTGCAATTTGGAGCTCCTTACTGGAAGCTAATCGAACCTGTTTAATAGGTTGGGATAAGCTAATTTGGCCAAATTTTAACTAATTTTTTTGGTTTTAGTGAGGAAATAGGCAGAAATTGAAGCAACAATAGGTATTAAAATAACGAGAGAAATGGCTCCAATAAATGTTCGCGTTAGTTCCAAGGCTATGAAATCCATATTTAATAGCTCAGATAACGTACTTCCCTGACTTAATGAAATAAGGATTAAAAAAGGTAACGCACTTGCTAAATATGCAAAAAGTAAGGTGTTTATCATAGATCCTAAAATATCCTTCCCCACCTCCATGCCAATTTTATAAACTTTCTTGAACGTTTGATTGGCATGTTCTTTTATGGCCTCAAAAATAGCTGAAGCTATAGAAATCGCTGTATCAATCAAAGCACCAATTGCTCCCATAAATAATGAGGCGATAAGGATGTCTGAGAGGCCTATATTGGGGTACATTATTCCAAGCATACGGAATTCTTCGCCAGGACTATTTCCTAATTGAGCAAGGTCTCTGAACAAGAAAGAAATGCAGATAGAAATTATGTATCCGATAAAAATTGCTATTATTGCTGACAATGATTTTTTGTTAAAACCATGGATTAGAGGAATGGTCAAAAGAGTAACTACAAACACAAATATTAGACAGGATGATATCGGAGAATAACCTAGAGAGATCATTCTCAGAAAAATGAAATAAAATAGGGATAAGGAAATGAGGACGCTTAATATTGAGGTTATGCCTTTTTTCCGAGCTACTATGATTGTAATAACGGCAAAAATAATCAATATATAGAGAAGACCATTTTGATGATAATAATCTGCGACTTCATAACTTATTTTCTCAGTCTCCGTATTAATTCCTATATATATAAGAACTTCATCACCAACTTTGTATGTATTGTAATTATTCATCGAGCTTAAAATCACAGTTAGCACTTCCCCTTTTTCTGCTCCTGAATTAGCGGTAATGGTAAATTGCGTTTCTTCTTCTAATGTATCACCAACCTCTTCAATTTCTCCATGTATGAATTCGTAACTATAATTTGAATCTGCATCGTACGAGGTAATATTTGGTGGTTGATTATAGATGAATAATATAAAAATAACAGTTGCGACTGCAAAAAGAGTATATAGTGATGTGTAAATATTTTTAGTTTTTGTCATTGGTATGTTTTAGACATTGACACATCAGATTGTAGCATAATTTTGATATATTTTATCTTTTTGAATATGCAGTTTTGAGGTTCGATTAGCCAAGAATAAACATTCATTTCATTTTGTAAATTTTGGAACATTTCAACTTAAAACTAAAGCTAGATTAATCTTAAAACACTATTCTGAACGTAAAAAGCTTAATTAATTCCTTCCCCGTCTTCCTCTCTCCTGACCCTGTCTGTTTCCAGATCCTCTTTTCACTCTGGCATTTGAGGCAGGTTGTTTAGCTCCCTCACATTTACCCATTTGTCTTCCTGTTTTTGGTCCTTCTCCATCAGGACCTGTTCCATCAAAATTTGGCATCTTAGTGTTGATTAAATAATAATTTTGAATAGATATTGCTTTACCGTTACATACTGCATCAGCTAACTTTTTTCGCCCAGAATTCACCATTCTGCATATCGTTGGTTTAGATATTTTCATACTGGTTGCAGCCTGTTCCATGCCTAGACCTTCTGCATCTACAAGCCGTATAGATTCAATTTCATCCAACTCTAATTTAACCTCTTCGAGTTCAGACAAACCTACCCCCTTTGGCTTATAATAATAAACATCAAAATTTCCTCTTATTTTCCTGCATTTTCTTGGCCTAGGCATACTCTTTAGTTATGAAACATATTCCATAACTATGCTATCATGTACTCATAAAAAGTCAAACAATTAATTTTTCAATTGCAAGTGATTCGCATTTAGCCTATTGTCAAATCACTTTCTAATCATACATTTATGTACGAGGGAATCATCCAAAAAGCGGGATATAAACTCACTAAGCCACGCCTATTAGTATTAAAAGTGCTGGAGAAAGATCACAAGCCATTAAGCGCTAAATCAATTCACACAAAACTTCAAAAGAAGGTTGATCTTGCTTCAATTTACAGAATCATATGTTTATTTCAAAAACTTGAAATTCTCTTTGAAGAAAGAATTAATGCTAAGCGGTACTATTATCTGGCGAAAAAACAGCACCATCACATTATTTGCAGAATATGTGGCTATGCAGAATGTATTCCATGCCACCATCTATTTTCAAGAATAACAAATTTTTCAGATATACTTCACAAACTTAGCTTATCGGGAATTTGCACTAAATGCTCTAAATCATCTACTTAATTATAAATCAACATGAATGAAATTTGGTTTTACACACTAATAAGTGTTTTTATTGTAAGCATCCTTTCGCTTATTGGAGCATTAATCATTGTTATTAAACAAAATAATTTAAAAAAGTTCTTACTTGTTATGGTTTCTTTTGCAGCAGGAGCAATGCTGGGGGATGTCTTTATACACATGCTTCCTGAAATTATTCATGAAGGACATTTCACTTTGATGTCGTCAGTTTACATTTTATTTGGCATTTTAATTTTCTTTATTCTAGAAAAAATTGTTCAATGGAGGCATTGTCATTTAACTGCCACCAAAGGCCATATTCACCCATTGGCTTTTATGAATCTTGTTGGGGATGCTGTTCATAATTTTATTGATGGAGTCCTAATTGCAGGAAGTTTTATGCTTAGCATCCCAGTAGGAATTGCTACGACTATTGCAGTTATTCTTCATGAAATCCCTCAGGAAATGGGAGATTTCGGAGTTTTATTACACTCTGGAATGAAGCCTAAAAAAGCTCTGCTTTTTAATTTTTTTTCTGCTTTAACTTCGATTCTTGGTGCATTGGTTATTTTATTAATTGGAAGTGAATTAGATTTAGTAGGAATAATTATTCCGATTACAATGGGTGGATTTATTTATATCGCAAACGCAGATTTAATTCCTGAACTTCATAAAGAAACTAAAGTTTCACAATCTATTCTTCAATTGATCAGCTTTTTGATAGGTGTGGCTATTATGTTCTTCTTATTGTTTTTACCAGGGCACGGACATACTAATACAGAAAATCATGATCACGAGACTAGCCATCATGTAGAAGAAATGCATGAAAATACTTAATCACACTTCTGAAAAGCAGGTAAATGCTTTTGTTCAGACGCATTCATCAGATTTGTAAACACACCTTCAATGTCCGGATATTCTGCAACAAGAGGCAATAACTCTTCTTTGTATAGTTTCGCATTTTCAATTTCCACAGTTACACCAATTGCGCATGCTTCTTGTAAAGTTTCAGGTACAGTAATCTTGCCTATCCAATCATTCTCAAGTATTTCTACACCATATTTATCAAAAACTACCTTTAAAGAAGATATATGACTTTCCTCTGCTCTAACAATCATTATAAAGGGCCTTGTGCTACCAAATTCCGCAATTATGGCTTCGTAAGTTGTCATAGCCTTGTATTCGTCTTCAATTGCAAGATTAAGCGCTTCAACAATTTTATCCGATAATTCACCAACAGGAAAATCTACATCTGCCACTAGTAAACAATCGTCTTGCAAACAATAGCATAGTACAAAAATTGTTTACCCAAATACTCCCGAAACTCAAAAATGGGCTCGTGCAAATTGCACAACAATAGAAGAGCTAAATGAGGGACAGTATGATAGATAGCAGATGGATTTACATTGCCTTCTGGTACGCGGATTGCCTGCCAGATCTGCAGTATATACACCAAATGCTAACATGGTAGACCTCAAAAAAAACAGCCCAAACAAGCCCTTAAAGCGCTATTTGGAGCACCATCGTAGAGGATGTTCGGACTAATTCTTCCTCTCCATTGCTAATCTAATCACCTCCGCTAAGGTCGTATTTGCATTTACATCTTCAATCTCTGAAGCAGGAAACTGCTCACATCGTACAGGAATATCGTGAGGATCAACTTCGTATCTAATTGCCGCATACATTCTAGTATTTCCATCAACAAAGACAGAGACAACCCCCTTGTCACTAATAAATACATTAATCGGCTGCACTTTTGATTCAAAAGAATTCAAGAACTTAATAACTTTAGTACGCGTATTTGGATATTCAATCAGAAAGCGTGGTGCGACCTCTTCTTCCCATTTCTTCTTTAATCTACCGTTCTCAAAATCATCACGTCTTGAGGCAAAGGTGAACTTGCCCTTCCCTAACAATTCCCTCAATATCTTCGTTTTCGGTAAAAAACCACTCTGATCTTGCTCAGCACTACCACTTAATAGCGTTGCAATTCTCGTCGCAGCTCCTTTAATTATACCAAGTAAAGAACGGCCAACAGACTTCTCCTCTTCTGGAGTTGTTCTCCTGGATGGTTTTAGCTCTTCCATTTAAAAATAAAATATTCCCTCAATTATAGCATCTTCACAAGATGCTGGCCATTCACTTGTATTGAGTGTTTACCTTGAACAGGCCATCACTTGTAAAAGAGGGTGATATTTATTTGGAGCTCCATCGTAGAGGATGTTCGGACTAGTTTGGAATTAGGATTGGCTTGAAACTAATCAAAAGACACATTTATTTGAATACCATTCTGACAGAATGGCTCCCCTTAGTGGAGGCGTTGCGAACTTTGGAGTTTCCGAAAGCAGTTTTATTAAACATCACACGCTGGTGAGCGGGTGTGGCGAATGTGGTTAGGATATTTTCAAATGAATAGCTTCTGAAGAGTTATATTCTTAACATTGCTCGGAACCCCTCGCAACCAGAGTCACTTTGGGAGAATGTAGTGACATGTAACCAGTTCATGAAGAACGCACGCAGCCCAACTAGTGCTCTGTCAGATTCCAGTGTCTTCTTTGGTGTTTTCAGCCAGGTCCTCGATTTCAAATCAAAGAAGCCGAGGTTTTGAAGATTTCTATATTCTTTCTCGTCTAATAGAGAAACACCTATTGCTTGAGCCATATCTACAGCGTTTCTATATCTTTTGCTGTCAAATCTATTTGACTCCTCTTCTTGTCCTTCTCGGTTATAAAACAACTTAATTCCTTTTATTTTAGGTGTGTTTAAAGAACAATCTATAAAAATATATTCTTTTGTTTTTTTATCATATCTCACGACATCAGGTTCTCCGCCTCTTTTCTCCATCTCATTCAATGACCATAATTTTTCAGGATCTGCCTCCTCCAGTTTTGCGAGGACTTTGGACCATTCAATTCCTTTATGCATTTTGGGCCATTTGATTTTTGGATCAGTCTTCTGAAATTCTGGGTTTTCACTATTTTTCGTAAATCGTGCTTCTAGTTTTGCTAGGAGATTTATTTTCTCAGTTTCATCCAATAATCGGCCAGTCTCAGCGGCAGCATTGATTTTATCTCTAGTAATTCCAACAATTCCTTCCATGGAGTCTTCTACTGCTGCTCTTTCTAACTCTCCTCCATTAACTAAATCTTCAGTAACTCTAGCTAGATCTCCACCAGTAATGTCAGTTGCTATGAATTTGAGCTTCTTTTTTTTAAAGACAACCCCCCCTTCAAAGGATTCTTCCACCACTTCTTTTCCAATCTCACCCTTATCCAGTAAATCCTCAAACACTTGTGCTAAATCACCGCGTGTTGCTTCCGTTGGGACTCTAAATGCAGTGCCCCTATATCCACCTTGCGACCTTTTCAGTCTTTTCCCAGAGGGCGGTACTTTTTCAACGTCAGTATCTACCGTTTTTTTTAATTTTTTTGCTCCCCAGCTAAATATTCCCATGTTCTGAATGATTGATGATGAAATCTTAATATTATAACAAAATAATCATTAATTGAATAGAGAACTGTTTTAATAATTGACTTAGTAGAGACATCCATCCACCATACTTGGAATCGGTTTTGAAAATTTCCCAAACACGCGTTTATAAACACCACATGTTAATGTGGCAATCTAAGAAAACAGCTCAAACAAGCCCTTAAAGAACTCTTTGGAGCTCCATCGTAGAGGATGTTCGGACTAGTTTGGAATTACGACTGGCTCGTCGTTAATCCATTTAAAACAGCACATGCTACCGAGCGGGTGTGGCGAATTGGGAAAGAATTGGTTTATTAAATTGGCAACATTTCAGCTAGACTCTGTTTGTCGGAAATGATAGATTTACTTCTTACTTGAAATTCAAAATTCTTCTAATTCCTTATAAATATTCTTATGGGAGAAGCAATAAACCCCATGGAGTGGAAAATTCCAAATCGTAATAAAATGCTAGTTGAGAAACGCGAAGGGGAAGCTCCAAAAGAAAGATTAATCCGCCTAATTAAAGCTGTTAAATATATCCGTGTATCAGAAGGATATAGACATGCACATCTTCTACACAGTCAATTAGATGAAATTGAAGAATTACTTATCAATTTCGACATAGACCAGTTTGATATAACTAGGTGTGAATTAGAAGAACTTAGGTGGGATGCTTTCCGTCGAGACATGGAAAGCCATGCTTCAGTTATAGATCGTTCATCTATAAAAGGACAAAAAGACAAACAAGAACCAACCAAACTAGACCAGATTAAAAGTATAAAAGAAGTTATTACAAAATTGGAAAACTGGTTAGCAAAAAGCCATCAAGAATTAGAATAGTTTGAAGGAAAAAAACTCATTAAATCCGACTACAGCGCATATACGGCTCCGTTTCGATCTAATCAACAATTCCTCATATACGCGTTTATAAACACCACATGCTACCTAGCGGGTGTGGTGAACGTGGAAGGTGGTTAGTCGATATATTATGTCTTATAAAATGTGAATATTTCAGCTAGAATCTAGTTTGGCGAAATACCTAAAAACAGATTTGGGGGTATCCTTCTACCACTATCAAAAAACATGACACATCAACAAATACCAGAAATCAAGGGATCAAAATTATACACAGGTGGGGCAATTGGTTTTTCTGGTCCTCCTGGAACTGGAAAATCAACAATCGGGAAAATAATTGCAAATAGACTAAACATTTTATTTTATGATCTTGATGATTTAATAGCAGAGAAAGCAAAAGTAAAAACAACAAAAGAAATCATCAACAATGACGGACTTCCAAAATTCAAGCAAATTCAGCATTCATACTTCAAGGAGATTTTTGAGAAGGTCAATCAAAACTATGTTTTATCTTTCGGTGGGCACACAACCTACAACGATTGTGATCCAAAGTTGATAGCTAAAAACCAATTTCTAGTTCAAAAACACCTTTTCAATATTTGCATAATTCCGTCAGACGATATAGATGAAATTGTTGATATATTGTGGACGAGACAAAATGATGGCAAAAGAGAAACTGGTTGCCGTAATTCAAAGCAGTATCATCAATATGTCCAAGATTTAATACCACAATATGTAGAACTGGCAGACAAAGTTGTTTTTACTCATAATTCGTCAATCAAGGATACAATTGAAATAATTTTGAAGGAGATATTAACGATCAAAAAATAGCTCCAGTCGCCTAACAGCGCATATACAAAGATGCTTCGCAACTTCGCATACGCGGCTCAGCTGAATGGAAATACCCCACCCCTTACTCTCTTTATTGTTACTGTTTAAAAGCTGTCATACAGTAATGCTGGATATCATCCAGATGTATGTCCCTAATATCAAAACCAGTGAAAAAACTCTTCAATTCTTGTGGCGTGAAATAATGATGGGGAAGTCCTTTTTCCCAACCATCAAGAGGCACAAAAGTATTTGGTTCAATTTCTTCATATTTGGTAGCTTGATTCTTTAATTTGGGGACAGTAATAAAAAGGAGACCACCTTTTCGCAGAACTCTCTTAATTTCCAATATAATTTTCTTTATCGTTGTGATATCTGCATGATGTATTACTTGAACAGAAATAACTCCATCAAAAAAATTCTCTTCCCAAGGAAAAGGATCAGTCATTTCCTGATTTACCAGCTCAGCAGACAAATTAACTTCATTTAACCATGTTTTTGTAGTACTCAATCCCTGTCTTGAGTTATCCAGCCCAAAAATAGAGAAACCATTTTGTGCAAGGTTAACAATATGTCTTCCAGTTCCACAGCCTAAATCTAAAATTCTATGAGCAGCAATGCTTTGTAATTGTGTGATTACTTCTGGCATGTTCTGATGAGGATCTGTGAAGACCTTTCCTTCAGTTTGAAAAACCCTTTCCCAAGCCTTCGAATTAATATCCATGATTTTGAGGTTATGAAATCGGGAGAAGATATCATAAAAAAAGGAAAAGTCAAAAATAAACACCAGAAATCGAATTCTGATACAGAAATACTGACATTTTCAACAATATAACTCTCTGACACAAGTGGCGAGAAAACAGCTTAAGCAAGCCATTAAAGAACTTTTTGGAGCGGGTGAGGGGAATCGAACCCCTGTCCTCAGCTTGGAAGGCTGCGATAATAGCCACTATACTACACCCGCTAATTTTGTTGGAACTTGCAAAGCTCTAAATTTATTAACTTTGCGAAGTGATTCTAGCCAAATTGGAAGAAGCTTTCAACTAATTTTTCGTAGAATCTGTGTCCTCCCTATTTCTTCTTCTTATCAAATAACAATTATGAATCTGATTATGCTTTTCCCACCAGTCCTTTTGAATGGTATCCTCCCAAAAATCAGGTGGAATTGTTTCAGACTGAATATTTTGGATATCAAAGTTATTCTCCAAAGCAGTGTCCATCTCAAAATCCAGGCAATTATTCGAAAACAACATTTGTGCGCCATCCTTCAACAATTCAGAAGCCCCCTCAATCAACTTCACATGATCCCGTTGTACTGAAAAATCCCCACCACCAGCATTCTTACCGCCACGTGAAAAGGTTGGGGGATCAATAATGATCAAATCAAAGGTAAGCTCCTTACGCGCCGCATATTTATAAAACTCAAAAACATCCATACGATAAACCCAATGTTTCTCCGGATCACACTCATTCAAGTCCAAATTCCGACGAGCCCAATCACAATAAGTTTTAGAAAGGTCTACTGAGTGAGTCATCCGCGCTCCACCCCCAGCCGCATAAACAGAAAAAGCCCCTGTATAAGCAAACAAATTCAAAACCTGCACATCCGCCTCCTCACCACCCATTTGCACCAGACCACCAACAAGAAACTCCACCCTCTTCCTCGTCTCTCTGTGATCCAAAAACAACCCTGTATCCAAATAGTTGTTCAGATTCACTAAAAACTTATGACCGTATTCATCAACCACCAACTCCACCGGATCAGCCTTCAAATCACCACCAGCATCCACTTCCTCCTTCACACGAAACCGCTTTTTCTCATAAAACCCTTCCAGCGCAAACTCATCAGCCAAAATCTCACGTAAAGCATCCAATGTCTCACTCGCCACATCTTCTTCATAAATCTGCAAAACAGCCTTTCCACCAACCAAACGTGACCGAGCACCCACTCCCTCAAATCTCGCCCCATAAACATCAATTCCAACTGGCACACGAAGTTCCTCATGAGTGGCCAAACGAAAAGCCTCAAGATTATGCGCAGTTACATAAATCTGTCTACGTTTCCACCCCGAAATCAAACACTTCTTCATTTCATCAACGGTAGGACTGTCATTGGCTTGCTCTGAAGACATACTCATCATTAATTAAACATTAAATTCGGACGCGGTTGGTAGAGAGTCGTAAGGAAACCTGGTCTACGGAAACTTATACCTTGGCAAAACTTTCTTAAAAAACTCCCCATGCTTATAAACACGATCACACCCTGTCTGCCTCGCCGCCTCAAGTTTATCCAAATCATTCGCAGAGGCAAAAGCTATACATTTATGAGCCTGGTCCTTTAAGACAAGCAGAGCATTCTGTGAATCCAAATCTACCATAATCACATCAAATCCAGCTCCATCAAACACCGGACTAGCAATAACAGTCACCTGATGGCCTAAGTCTTCCAAAGAATCAAAGATTCTCGTCTTTGTAATTACATCACTACTCACTACACCAATGCTGGCCATACTAATATGTTAGGGACTTAGTTCAAACGGACTATTCTCAATAATACCACTAAAATCCCCCTACTGTACAGTCGGCAAGCTAATAATTTGTGATCCACCACCCATATAAAGTGGCAGTTGTCCATTCCACGCCTCTACCATTTTAAGCTGTACCAAATTCGGAGTTTGCTTCAGAGCCTCACCTTGAATACGTATTGATTCAGCCTCAGCTTTTGCAGTTTCCACTATTTGTTTGGCCTCAATCTCAATTCTCCTCAAATCATTTTCTGCTTTCAAAGCATTTTGATCTGCAGTTTGTTTGGCCTCAATTGATTTATCGAATTCTGCAGAAAAACTAAAATTTACGATAGAAAATTCTTCAACAACAATATTGTATTTTTGTAAACGAGAGAGTAAATCTTTGCGGATTTCCTCTTTAACAATGCTACGTTTTGTAATTAACTCCTCAGCATTATAGTTTGCTGTAGCTGCTTTCACACTTTCCTGAATGGCAGGACTAATTATTCTAAACTGATATTCCTTCCCAATTTCCTGATAAACTTTATCGACACTGGCAGGATCAAGATGATAATTAAGGGCAACAGTTCCATCAATTGATTGTAAATCCTTTGACGCAGCATCAACATCTTCTTCATATTTCTGTGTTCGCACATCCATGGTAATCACATTGTTAACCAGTGGAATCTTGAAATGCAGTCCTGGTTCATAAACCGCTTTCACAGACCCAAGTTGCAGCAAGATGCCTCTTTCCCCGGGGTTAACAACCACAAAGAAACTGAAAATATTCACAACAACGACAATCAACAAAATAACTCCTACGAGTTTGGCAACTGACTTTGATGCATTTGGTACAGAGAGTTTCATATTTGTAAAAATTAAGGACTAAGCAAATTAATTGTACTATAAATTCGAACCAAGCGGAGCATAGGCACTAAACGCAGGAGGGACTTCTACTGGTATCATCGAGGCTGGTACATATGCAGCAGGGGAGTCAGAGGTTACCAAAGGCCGCTCAGGAAGAGAGGGGGGAGAAACCACATCAACAGGCGTAAGCACAGGTTCAGCAACAGGAGCGTTAACAGATTCAGGTGGTGGGATAACCAACACATGCTCAGGTGCAAGAGGCGTCTCAGATGGGGCTTCAGGAGCGTCAGGAATATTTAATGGCCGCTCAGGCTCTATGTCTGGTTTTGCTGCCTCTTCGGCAGCCTTCTTTGCTTCATCGGCTTTTTCTTGCTGAGCCTTAGTTTTGCAAAGTACTGGATCCCTTGCTCTCTGCTCATCAGTACAATCTACTCTAACAGCAGGTTTAAATCGGGAATCATAATATTTTTTCTTATCCCAATGTGGAGGATAAAATTCCCTGCCAGATTCAATGATCCCCTCAGGCTTATTGAATTCAATCATCTCTTTATCCTTCAAAGCCTCTTCCAAAAATGCCTTATTAATAGGCGCCGCACCAAACACTCCCCAAGCAGACAAATACATCTGCGATCCATCTGAATTTCCTACCCAAGTTATAGAAAGAATTGTTGGAGTATACCCCAAAGTGAGTAGATTATTCGGATAATTAGTTCTACCAATCTGTTTATTGGAAGTTCCAGTTTTTGCAGCAATATTTTGTCCAGCAATAGTTAAATTATTCCTCCATTGCCCCGCAGGTCTTGCATACACATCAGACAAAATTGAATTCAAAATATATGCAGTCTCTGGCATCATCGCCTGCTCACTTTTATCCTCAAAACTCTCTAAAACATTCCCATCCCTGTCCCGAATTTCCAAAATCGGATTAATAGGATTAAACCGGCCTTCATTTGCAAAAGTACTAAAAGCTCCTGCCATCTCAATCAACTTTACTTCGCCACTTCCAATCGCCATTGCAGGTCCATAACTGAAATCCCAATTTCTATCAGGATTGCTGTTGTAATTCTCTTTAAATTTTCTCAGTGAAATAATCCCTACTTTTTCAAGAAAGTCCAACATGGGCTGTTCTTCTCCACCAATATACCAAGCTTTAATAGCCGGAATATTTCGAGAAGAAGCCAATGCTTTTCTGACAGTCATGCGTCCTTTAAACTTATTATCCGAATTGTTTGGGCGATATTTATCAGGAAAAGTTGTCTTATAATCCCCAATCAAAGTCCCAGACCCCATACCAGAATTCTCAATTGCATTTGCATAAACCAAAGGTTTAAAACTAGACCCTGGTTGTCTCAAACTTGTTGTAATATTAACTTGTCCATCTATACTCTCATCCCAATAATCAAGAGATCCAACCATCGCCAACACACCACCAGTCTTTGGATCAAGTGAGACCAACGCCGCATTACTAGCCCCATAATTCTTAATATTAGTTTCATAACGCTCTGCAATTACTCTTTCTGCCGTTGCTTGTAAATCTGGATCCAAAGTAGTCACAACTTCCAACCCTCCACTCGCCACCATTTCCGTCCCATACTTATCTTCCAGATAGTCTTTTACATAAAAAACAAAATGCGGAGAAGTAATCGTGTGAGTCAAATCCTGAAATTCGACTTCAAAACCATCTTCCCAGGCTTCCAGAAACTGCTCAAAAGAAATCTTTTCATCCTCCATAAGTCTCTGTAACGCCAAGTCTTTCCTTCCCCAAACATAATTCGGATCATCCGGAGCAGTACAAAGATCAACTTTACAGTATCCCATCAAGCCTTTGCGGTTTGAACCATAAGGAGAAAACTTGGAAGTAGCCTTGGGCAAAGCTGCCAAAATACTTGCCTCCACTAAATTCAACTCTGAGGAAGGTTTATCAAAGAAAGTCTTCGCCGCCGCCTCAATCCCAAAAGCATTAGACCCATATGGGATTTTATTAAAATACATTTCTAATATTTCATCCTTAGAGTAATACCACTCGATTTGTATAGCCAAAATCAGCTCCTTTATTTTCCTATCAACAGATCTTTCAGAGGACAAATACAAATTTTTAGCCAACTGCTGAGTAATGGTCGACGCACCCTGAAGATTAGAAGTTTCCTGCATATTATTAATCTGCGCTCTCAAAATGCCAATAGGATCAAAACCCCAGTGATGATAGAAAAACTTATCTTCAATCGAGATAGTGGCATCAATCACATTCTGATTGATGTTTTCAAGTGGGACATAGGTCCTGTTCTCATCTCCATAAATCCTATATAAAACATTCCCATTCCTATCATAAATAGTAGTTGTCTCAGCAAAATTTGCTTCTTTGAGTTCTCTCACATCAGGCAGATTCTGTCCCCACACCATATATACAGTGACAACAAGAATAATTGCTAAAAGCAACAAACTGCCAACAATGATAAACAGCCATTTAAACGGCCGAAATATTCTCCCAACTTTTCCCGCTATCTCCTGTGAATGTCTTGTAAATTTTCCCACAGGTTTCTTAGCTGGAGAAATATCTTCACTCGCTGCTGTTCCAATAACCTTCTTAGGTCTAAAAAACTCACCAACTTGAGTAACTCGTTTCATAACTTTTCTCTTCCTCTCCACTTTTTTCTCAGCCTTTTTTGTCGTAGCAAGTTTCTTGGCGTTTTTTGCAATCTCTTCCTTACGCTTAACCTTTTTTGCCTCCAGCTCCAGACGTCTTTTTGCTGACTTATTCATCTTTTTCGGTTTCTCAGGAGGAGTCGTACTAGTTTTCTTTTTTCGTGCCATCAAAAATACCAAATTTTATATCCACTAACTAATAACACATGGGACATATCCGTGAAACAAAAAAGCAATTTAAAAAGCCCATTTTATTAAAAAGGGCTTTCTAAAAAAAAATTTTGTTATCCAAAATTACTTTTTTTTCTTAGTTGCTTTCTTAGCAGACTTTTTTGCAGGGCGTCGAGTAGCTTTCTTAACAGCCTTTTTAGCTGTCTTTCGAACAGTCTTTTTTACAGGCTTTCGTGTTACCTTTTTAACAGTCTTTTTTACAGCTTTTCGCAAGACTTTTTTTACAACCTTCTTAACAGGTTTTTTTGCAACCTGCTTCTTTGGCGCTTTCTTGGTAACTTTTTTCTTACTTGCCATATACATTTTGTTTATGTAATTAATTTTTGTTTTTATTTGCAAAAACAAAAATAATATAGCCCCATTATGAAAATAATAGCAATTTAATTTATCCATGATTTAATAAGAATTTTCAGCTACTATTCGTATGAAAATTAATCCGCACGAAAATTAAACTACAGGTTTACACAGATGGAAGTTGCATCGGAAATCCAGGCCCTGGGGGCTGGGCTTTTCTAGTAGTGCAGCCCGGCAGCAAGGAACCCTTTCATAAAAACTCTGGGTCCAAGCTCGACACCACAAACAACCGCATGGAAATGATTGCGGTATTAGAAGCAATCAAATATGTAGAAAAAGAACACACTCAGACCCCTATTGAAATATTTTCTGATTCAAACTTAATTGTTCAAACAATAAATAAAGGTTGGAAGAAAAAGGCCAATCAAGACCTTTGGGTGCAAATTGAAAAACGTTTACCCAAAATTAATTTTACTATTGAGTGGGTAAAAGCTCATGCAAACAATCATTACAACAATATATGCGATGAACTTGCATATGCTAAAGCCCAAAAAGCTCAGAAAGAAATTCAAAACAAACCATGGCTTAAAAAACAAGAGATTTCAGATGAAACAAAAAAGCCTGCCACTGATGAATCAGAGCAGGCAAGTCTGTTTTAGGACACTATTTCAATAAATCTTCCAATAGAGGTTTTAAGTCCTCTTCACTTTTAAACCCCATAAGCTTGTTTACTTCTTTTCCATCTTTGAAAAAAATCAAAGTAGGAATGCTTTGAATGCCATACTCAGCAGCCCTAGCCTGATTTGCCTCAGTATCTAGTTTTCCAATTTTAATTTTTCCTTCATAGTCCCCGGCAAGCTTTTCAATAACCGGTGCCATCATCTTGCAAGGACCGCACCATTCAGCATAAAAATCCACCAAGACTGGTATATCAGATTTTAGTACTTCTGCCTCGAAATCTGCATCTGTAAAATGAACTGCCATAATTTTAATTTATGAATTAACACAATCTATTTTAACACAAAATAAAAACCCCCACACTCTGTCATCCCACAACCCCACTTTACCATCGCTGACCGCCACTTTTTGTCATCCCATACCTCCTTTTTTTTATCATCCCGGACCCCTTTTTGTCATCCCGGACTTGATCCGGGATCCATCCCTCCCCATCATCACCCCAACACTCTACCTCAGCGTAGACTTGAACATCTGCCTATGACGCTGTTGAGGCCGCTTCATAACTTTAGCTAAAGTAAAATACCTATTGGCATCATCTTTAAATTTATCCAAATCCGCAGACTGACTAAACCCAAGCAGCGAGCGACGGAATAAACGCAAGAAAGCCATCCTCAAAATTGCAACTCGATACTTTGTTTTCCTCAGCTCATTTTTATCTTTGAGCAAAGGACTTAAATCATAATCAAAAAGAACCATGCACTGATTAATCTCTAAAACTTTCCCTTCTAATTTATCAATAGGAATTCCTTGCTCCATCACAATGCGAAAAAAGAAAATCCGCTTGTCATTTGGATTATTACTAATACCCATAACTATCGTATTCAGGGTTGGCAGTGCGCATAAAAACCAAGCCTTCACTTCCGTATCACCAGTCTTCGAATTATCTAAAAATGAAAAACCTACAAAAAACTTTTCATTACTATCCAAACTCCGTACAAACTGAACCTTCTGTAAAGTTTCCGGACTATTTCCAAAAACCAACTCCATAACTTTCTCAGGTAATGCAGCATCCATTTTCTTTAATGCTGCCAAATCCACTGCCTTCCCCCCCTTTACGGCATAGGCAAGCTTCAAAAGAACAGGCAAAGAAAAACCCTCCAAAACAGAGTTCAGCTGATTCATAACTCGTTGATACATTTTTTCGAGGCAACCCTCCAAACGCTCCTGTGCCTCCTCAAAATGAGACCCGAGTTTATATACATTCACTTTAGTTCCCGAATCAGTCTCAATCTGCAACAAAAATTCGTCCTCCATGAATTGATGATGACGCATAAAACTGAGATTTACAGAAAAAGCATCTGACAACTTTGGAGTAATCAAAATACTTTCCTCAAAAAACTGAATAACAGAAGCTCCCTTATTTACTGACTTCCCAAACTGATTGCTAACTTCCACACTGCAATCATATTGAGCAATCAACATTCCTTCTCTCATAAATAAACTTTCTGCAAAAAATTCATTTTTACAGCGAAAGAAATCAGTCAAAAAATTCTCAACACTGTCGCCAAAACGCGAAAGCTCAAATTTCTCCTTCGAAAATGTAACAAAAACAAAAACATCCTTTTCTGCTTTGGTTTCCTTGATATCTGTAAAATTAATAACCTCTCCATGATCATTGGCTCCTTTTCCCTTCAATCTGAAAAATTTACGGTCGAAGACAACTTCACCTTCCTTCTCAACTAATAATTTGCCTGTAAAACTCACTTTTTTGAACTTTACACTATAACTGACAGCCATATGTTAGCTTTTATTGGTAATCTAAATGAAAATTCCTAGAATCTCTTGCAATGGGACATAAATCCGTCCCACAAGACAAATATACTCAAGCTAATAGTAAAAGCAAGAACAAAAAACCCGACTTGGGCTTTGACGAATATAAAAAATAGGGTATAATTATAGGATTTCAATTCATTTAATAAAACAAAAATATGCCAAGTAATAAGAAATGGTGGATCCTAGGAGGGCTAATCGTAGTTGCTCTAGTGATCGGACTGGCCGTGGTTACAAACCAAGGAGATATGTTTAAAGGAAGTATTAGTAGATTAACAGATACATCCTCTAAATTAATGGTTGAGGACCTTAGCGTCTTGAGACCCGCTGCAACAAAGCAAAATCAAGATTATTTATATATGCAGATAAATGATACTCAGCAGGAGGCATACAATGTGATGGGTGATAAAAAATTTAGTCCTGATGGAACCGTAAGTAGCAAAGGCTCTGCCCTTGTAATTGATAGCTCAAAATTGAGTAAAGCAGGATATACAGAACTAACTCTTCAGCTGGTAAAACCATTAAAAGCTGTCGTTAAAGAGCCGACTTTCTCTATTGAGGAAACGAGCAAGCTTGATTTACTTCCTAGTCTAGAACAGACAAGCACACTTGATTTACTTCCTACTGTAGAGCAAACAAAAAGAGTAATAGAAGAAGAAATCATATTGGATCCAGTAGAAGAAATAATTAAAATGGAATCTATTGAGAAACTTGATGTTATTGACTTAAACATTATAGATGAGACAAAAGATATTGTGAGTAAAGACATTGACGCCATTAAGACCATTGACAGTACTGTTATTGACTCGACAATCAATTCCACGATTGATTCTGTAGAAGTGATGGCAAAACCAATCGAAATAGATCTTAATAGCATTAACACTAATCTTCGAAGTGCGATTCCTACTGTTCACGCAGCAGACCCAGATCTTATGATTGTAAGCCCAGACAAGCTACAGGACTCATTAAGTATACAGAAAAAAATTCCAGTTATGATATCAGAAGACTTGATATTTACTTTGCAAGACTTGGACACATACAGCAACGGCACATATATATTCGAGCTAACCAGAGAAGCACACTGGGTCGGAGATATATCCATGCCAGAAAAACTTATCGCTGAACTTACTGTCAAAATTACTAATGTACGTGTAGAAGAAACAATCCCAGACGCAGAAGAAGAAGACGAAGACGGGGACGGTGTCGCAGATATTGTAGATAACTGTCCGACGGAACCAAATGCGGACCAGAAAAACAGTGATTTAGATGCAGAAGGAGATGCTTGTGATACAGATGATGATGATGACGGGAAGCTTGATACTGAAGACAACTGCCCGATAGTCCCAAATACAGACCAGTTAAACAGTGATTTAGACACAGAAGGAGACGCTTGCGACACAGATGATGATGATGACGGGAAGCTTGATGGTGATGACAACTGCCCGATAGTCCCAAATACAGGACAGGAAAACTCAGACAGTGATAGCGTTGGAGACGCATGTGACAACTGTATAGATGTCGCGAATGTAGCACAGACAGACACAGACAATAACGGGATTGGAGATATATGTGAACCTAGTGATGATATGGACGGCGACAATGTTCCAGACGCAATCGACAACTGTAAAGCCACGCCAAACACAAATCAAAATGATAAAGACGACGACAAGATTGGTGATGCATGTGACCCAAAGGATGACACTATAGTAGTAAACGATGCAGACAACGATGGAGTATCAAACTCTGCAGACAATTGTCCAACAATCAGCAACAGTGCCCAGACAGACACAGATGGGGACGGAATTGGTAACGCATGTGATAATACTGACAACTCAAGTTCAAAACAATATGACTACACATACGATTACTATACTGACAAAGATCAAAAGCCAGTGGAAGACGCAACAACAATCAGCGCTACTCCTTGTGAAGTTGCAGGCGAGATGTTCTTCCTTGCAGGAGGACCAGACAGTAAATATTGTCAGGATTTAAAAGACTTAATAAATGAAGCAGGTGAACAAAAGGTTTTCCAGGCTGATTTAACTCCAGAAACACCCCAAGCAAGATATACTACAGCATTGGCTACTCTTAGAATTCTAAAGGAATTAGGAGCAAATCTAAGAACAAAAAATCTTAAAGCCGATTGGTATGAAGGATTGGAGGATTCCAGAGTAATCTCAAACCTAAGTACACAGGAGCTATCAGATGCCAAAACAGTATTTGCATCAGGAGTACTTAAAGGAAGAAAAAACCCACAAGATCAAACTGAAGTTACATTGGCTCCATTGGGGAAGATCAGCTACATAGAATTAATGGCCATGTTCAGACAAGCCATGGTTGATGGAGTAGGCGCTGACATTGAATTAGACCAAGGCAACCTACCATCGTTCATCATGGTTGAACACAGCCAAAACGCAGACTGGGAGTGGATTTCAGAGTCATATTCCTTCGCAGTAGAATTTGGACTAATTGAGAAAGACGACTTCAATGAAAGTACACTGTTCAACTTCGCAACCAGAGCTGACATGGTAAGATTCTTGGCCAGATTCCAGAATGCAATCGAGGAGAATCGAGCATTACTTGAGAAAATCTAGACAAACCTCCAAATAATTAACCTCACAAAGCCCGCCACCCGGCGGGCTTTGCTTATCGCGACGAAACCCGTTTAATGTCAAGCAGAATCACACTTCCAACTGTTATAAGAAGGTACAATTTATGTTATAATTTATAGATAAATAATCATGTATGAAATCAACAAAAAGTAACTTCATTCGTACATCATCAGTATCCTTTTTAAAAAAGGGGATTGCTGCGGTATTGATTTGTATGTTTTCTGGCGGAAATATCCTCTTTGCCCAGAAGATTGCAAGCAAGCCAGTAGAGCCATTCTATAAGGAGGTTTCTGTAGATTTACCACAAATCTATGAGCCAGATATCACATATTTATCCCCTGAAAAAGAGGCCCCAATTGAATTCACCAGCCTAGGTGCAACTTGGCATCAGGAGACCCCAGAGGACACTCTTGTTCACGTAGAAGTGAGACTAAAGAGTAACGGCAAATACTCCGATTGGTATGAATTGGAGCCCGGAATCGACGAAAAATACTCCAAACAGGATCAATCCACCGTATCATCTTTCCTAACAACAAATTTAGCAGACGGTTATCAATACCGTATCAGCCTGGAATCAGAGAACCAAATGGTCACCCCAGTACTGGACAACCTTAAATTCACATTCATTTACGGAGGAACCCCATCTGATCGCACTGATCTTCTGGTAGCATCACAGAACCAGAGCACCCTATTTGATCCAGAAGCTATCCCTGACGATTTTGATGCATCACTATACCAAACTAACCAGCTTGTTAAATCAACATCACAAACAGCCCAAGCCGAATCAGTATTAGTGTTTCCAGCACAAGTAAAAAGCACCATCACTCGGCCGGCCAGGACAGTTACAAAGATCGCCGTTCCCAAGACAATCTCCAATTTAGGCATAATCACCAGAGCGCAGTGGGGCGCAGATGAAAGCCTGCGTCTATTCAACCCAGTGACTCACACAGAAGCAAAATTAGTAAAATTTGAAGACGAATATTACACCAAATATGCCAGCGAACTGACAGAATCACTTCGCATTGAAACTGACGCAAACGGAAATGAGTTAACCTGGGCGTTAAGTTATCCAGAAGACATCAAAAAAATAATTATTCATCACACAGCAAGCGCCAGGAATTTAGACGATCCAAAGCAAGCCGTCCGTGACATTTACGTATGGCACACAATGACCAAAGGATGGGGTGACATCGGATACAACTATATTATAGACCAGAAAGGCAATATTTATGAAGGCAGATACGGGGGGGAAAAAGTTGTAGGAGCACATGCTGGAAGAGGCAACTTCGGTTCAATTGGAATTGCCGTTTTGGGGAATTTTCAGGAAACCGAGCCACCTGAGGCAGTGATGAGTTCATTAACAGCTTTGATAAGAGAAAAAGCTGGGATGTACAACATTGATACAGAAGCAAAGTCGGTATTTAGAGGCAGCACATACGAGAACGTAATGGGCCACAGAGACATCATGACCACCGCTTGCCCAGGAGAAAAACTATTTGAAATGCTTCCAACAATTCGACAGTTAGCTAAAGTCGAGACAAGCACAGTTACAGGCAGCAAGGTAAGAACTGCATATGAATTTGGGTGGACGACGAATTCTCCACCAATCATAACCTTTAAACCAAAAGAGAAAAAATTTGTTACTTTTAAGGTCAAGAATAACGGAACAAAAAGTTGGGGGGCCGAAACATATTTTAAAATTGCCCCAAACAAAAGCTCACAGACCTTCCTTCGCAACTATCAAGAAATTTTCACAAGCATAGTAGGAAAGACAGTTAACCCAGGGGACACGGTAGAACTAAAGGTATTCCTAAGTGCTGGCTCCACAAGTGGCACAGCATTAATAGACCTGCAGCCAGTAATTGACGGAAAGTACGCTCAGAACAAATTCTTAAGCTTTGGATTGAAAGTAAGTGCACCTCCTCCAAAACTTAGATATGATTATGTGTTTTCCAGCATTATTTACAGTCAAAACGAATTCAAGAAGGGAGATGTTGTCGAGGTCACAGTGAAACTACGAAATAAGGGAGTTGTGCCATGGCAAAAAACAGGAGCAAACAAGGTGACTTTGGGGGCAGACAAACCAAGAGACCACTTTAACCAATTACTCACAGTTCCTTCACAAAGATTAGGAAACCTGCAGGAAGATTTAGTCAGGGCAGGCCAACTCGGAACATTTATATTCAAGATCAAAGTTCCAGAACAAGATGGGCAATACAGAGAATATTTCACTCCTGTAGTAGAAGGTGTCCAATGGATGGAAAACAGAAATTCATTTATTCAAATTCAAGTCGGAAACTCTACTAAGCTGATATTGGCAGAGGAAGAGGCCGTCCCCGAGGCAGTTCCTACAACAACCAGCCCAGTCAACAAGCCAGCTCCACCCCCCTCAACCATAGTAAGCGGTTCAAGCAAGAACATCGCAGACAGCGCATTAATCGCAACTTCAAGACCACGTGACATCCGAATCGACCTAGCATACCGTGGCAACCCAGTTGTAATTTCAGCCGACGGCCCATTCGCACTATATGAAGGCAAACGAAAAACGCTAGACCTGGCTGCAAATCAACAGGTTAATGTTAAATATGAAGACGGAGTGTTCACAGTAACTGCAGACAGACAAAACTACACAGTCGGAACTCGCCCTCGATTTGTACCAGCCTCTGGAACAATTATGCGCATTGATAATTGGGAGAGACGCAATACATGGGGGGACAAAGCCAATAATAACGAATTCCGCGGAACACTCGAAGTTCTGATTTATAACAGCGAACTCCATGTAGTTAACGAGTTATCGCTTGAAAACTATCTAAAAGGAATTGCAGAGGAAAGTTCAACAGCACCAGACGAAAAGATAAAAGCAATCATGCTAATCGCCAGGACATACGCCAGATTCTACATGGACATAGCAAAGAAATTCCCAGGTGCACCGTTCGACCTGAACGACGACCCGAACTACTCTCAAAAATACCTAGGCTATTCATTCGAAAAACGCTCGCCAAAAACGGCGCGCCTTGCAACAGAAACAGCCGGCAAATACGTAACCTACCAAGGAAAACTAATTAAAACCCCATATTTCAGCAGATCTGACGGGAAGAGAACCCTTTCAGCCGAGGAGAAATGGGGATGGACAGACGCTCCTTTCTTACAAAGCGTGAATGATTCACATTGCAACTCAGATGCTTACGCAGGACATGGAGTAGGCCTTTCCGGATGTGGCGCGACCGCCATGGCCAACCAAGGCAAGTCATATAAAGAAATAATCGAATATTATTATCAGGGCGCGACAGTTGTCCAAGCCTTATACTAAAATATGAAAGCACTACCAGTGGAAGAGGTTTTTATCTCTCCAAAAAACAAAAAGAGGTCACGAAAAAAAACAAATGATCCTAGGGTCGGACAGCATCAAGCTGGCCTAAAACTGATAACGCTTAGGTTGGAGAAATACGCACATCATGATCTTTCAGATGCGGAAATCCTTGCTCTATTAAACGACACTCGAAGCCAGGTTTTGGGACTACACATCGCACGCAAGCAGCTGGAAAGAAAGCACAAAAAAAACAATCACAAAGACAACAAAAGATCTTCCAATTAAAAATTTTTCCCTGCCATTACCACAACAAACTCTCCCTTCGGCTTTTTAGACGAAAAATATTCATATAATTCTCCCGCAGTTCCATTCTGAAATTCCTCATAAATTTTAGTAAGCTCACGAGCTACAACCAATTGCCGCTCAGGAAAATACTCACTGAACTGCTGCAAAGTTTTCAGTATTCTATGCGGAGATTCATAAAAGACTACCGTATTTTCTTCTTCGACCAGTTTTTTAAGCAAAGTTTGACGTCCCTTCTTCAATGGAAGAAAGCCAAGATATAAGAAGTGATTAATCGGAAGTCCACTCGCGGAAAGTGCTGTTAAAAATGCAGACGGGCCTGGGATAGGGGATACCTGAACTCCTGCTTCTCGCGCCGCTCTCACTAAAACAAACCCTGGATCAGAAATACCAGGCGTGCCAGCATCGGAAATCAAGGCCAAGTCTTTCCCATCGTTTAGAATAGAAATCAACTCATCCAACTTCTTATCATTTGAAAACGAATGAAAGGAAGTCATTCGTGTCTCAATCTCATATTTCTTCAACAAAACACCAGAAGTGCGAGTATCCTCCACAGCAATCAAGTCGACTTCCTTCAAAATTCTCACAGCACGATGTGTGATGTCCTCCAGGTTTCCAATTGGCGTTGCAACGATATAAAGCATATTTATGTATTAAACTTTGGCTTTTTAGAGGGCGTAATCATGGGTTCAGTTTTATAAACGGGTTTTGCAATTTTTACAGGCTCCCATCCATCAGAGAATTTATCCTTCACCAGGTTATTTAGTTTTTCCAGGGTCAACTCTTCACTTAATTCCAATTCAAATAATTCAGCATTAGTTACCATAGCAAGAACATTCGCAATTGTTACACTAATTCTTGTAGAAGAAAAATTTCCAATACCAACAACAATTACGATTCGCTTAATATCAGACCACGCAAACCCAGCTTCAACAAGAAGCTCCTCCATTGCTGGCGGCAATTTCTTAACCTCATCTTTGTCAGAAACCCAGGTCTTCTGCGCAATTACTTCGCAAGTTTCATCCAATACCAACAAAAGGGCCTCAGTAAAAACAGATTGGATTACAAGAGTTGTCATAAGTGATTCTTGAGTTTAGAAGTCTCCGGACAGTAGACACTTAGGAGTCACAGTACCAGAAAGATTATGTGTATCAGGCCCTAAATAACTATCAACCTCACTCTGAATACGCGAAGAAACGGTAGTTTGCAAGACAATTGAAGGAATACCAAAATCTTCAGGAAGGCCAACCCTCTCCATCTGCTCCTCACTCGGTTCTACTTCCAGGGTGATTCTAACCCGTGGTTGGTAAATTGCAGAATCTTCAGCAAAAGCCTTCCTGGGGTCTTCACCGGGCGAAATACTGAAAACCAAACGTTTAATTGTAGTGCGAAGTGGGCTAATTGGTACAAAGCCCTTATAAATATCTCCAGCAGTTAAAGTTGTCTCCAATGTCTCTCCAACTGCAAGATCACAATCATAATCGTCAGTACAGCAAAATTTATTAGTGCCAGAATTACAGCCATTCCAACTTTCAGTAAGGCCATCACCATTGTTGTCCTCCCCATTTTTTTCTACTTGTGCTAATGCATACTCATTATCTCCGTCTGATGTAACCCCAACTTTATTCAGCGCAAAAATTGTTTTCAAGTCCCCATCCGCATTTATCAAATATAACTCGTCCCTCTCATTTTCATTGCTTACAGTACATCCAGCAGGCAGATCAAACTTATATTTTGCACAAAAGGCATTGGAAGCAACAGTCCCTGGCGCCCCGTGATGAGGATACATCCCCGTATTCAAATCAATCGAAGGCTTAAAAACAACACACCCTTGCCCTGTATACAGGGTAGCATCGTTACAAATTGCTCCCAAAAAGCCAGGACTAGCAGTTAGGTTTGGACCAGGTAGTTCATGCGTGCCTAAACCAGGATTATAAAACTGTGCAGCATAACATCCATACATCTCACCATATTGGTTATCAGAACTCAATGTCTTGTTGAAATATTCCTCATAATCAATCGCATTATTCCGGATACTTCTTGAGATTCTTTCCATCATAAACCGCGCATCCTCATAAATCGCATTCTCCAAAGCCAATTGCCCCTGAATTCGAGTGATATTAATAAAAATGGTCAGACACATTACACCAACACTGGCAAAAAGCGATACTGCAATCAGTATTTCTACAAGTGTAAAACCTTTCTTTGAGTTTAGTTTTCTCATAATTATTTATAACTCGCGAGCGCACTCCTTAAGGTGATTTGATGATCATTCCCAGGCTCCTCCCATTGAACTGTTGATGAAATCATCATTAAATCTGCAGTCAGAGGAGGAACTCCTGGCGCACTTAATAACCAACCAGGGGTATCTCCAATTGTATAATATTCAATCCCAATCCGCCTAAAAAACTTTGTGTCTTCCACAACAGCAGAAGCCCCAGAAGAATGAGTTGTCCCAACAAAATCATAATCATCATCCCCAGCGTCTTCATCCCCATCTCTATTCAAACCGTCGCTATCTTCTGAAAGATCCAAGTCAAAATACTTTAATCTATATGCTTCATCATCAAGTAGATCATCAAAATCTAATGGCGATGCGATTTTTTGACCCAGCTCATCACCCAACGCATAGCCAGATGTGCCAGTAGTTTCTAAAAGAAGATCGGCCGGGGCACAACTTAGTTTATCAGGCCTCATATTCCAACACCCGTCCCTATCTGCACTAAATCTAAGCCAATTAGTATCCCGAAGATTCCTCATATACTCAATCCCTTCCTGCGCCAAATTCAAAGCAATCAAAGAATCTTTATTAAAAGCATTGGCCTTCATAGCGCTAAGAATCAAACTAGTTGCAGTAGTGGCTCCTATAATTAAAACGACAATAGCCAACAAAACTTCAAGCAGAGTTTCCCCTCTACTTGTTCTATGCCGCCAGGTTGTAAGTTTGGTTCGAGACATAAAAGCTTAAGTACAAAGTTCAATTTCAGGAATCCCAGCCAATTTGTGAATCTTTATTTGCTTGCAAACACTTGTAGACTCTTCAGTAAGCTGAATTTTTATAAAAGGGGTATCGTCTACTACCAAGCCCTCATAGGTAATATCTGCATAATTTGGAGAGTAGAAGACGCTTGATGGGTTTTTTGGAGCCTGAATGGCAGCGCCATCAAAAATTTCTAACGTAATGCCACTTGGCAAACTCAAAGAATCCAAGACCAAATCATCTCCCAGTGCATAAACACTATCGGGATCAAAACTACCAGCCTCACCAGTCCCACTACCATCAGGTGGGGGGTTAATGTCAGCAAATAATCTGACATGTGTTGGGCCACCAGTATCAAATCTCACCCCATAATTCGCAGGAGTAACATAATCGGTAAAACTTAGATCCTGATCATAATCCGTAAAATCAATTTGCCCCTTTCCCGTTATCGCCTGACTCCTTGCATTATTCACAATACTAAAAAGCTTCCCAAAAGTATTATTATAAACCTGAATATTCTGAGTCTGTAGAATAGATGACATAGAAAGTCCCACTACAATAACAATAATCAGCATCACCAAAACCAATTCTATTAGTGTAAACCCCGGCTGACTTTTTAGTTTTTGATTTTTCATCTAAATTCTAAGTTCTGCAGAATATTAACACATCGGTGACTGTAAATAAAAGCTCTACACTGTCATCCCGCACTCCCACACCGTCACCCCGCACTTGATGCGGGGTCCATCCCCCTCCTACCCCGTACCTTCATAAATATCCCCCAGATCAAATCCGAATCGACACCTACCCCACCTTCACAACAATACTTACCAATTTCCCCTTCACATAAATCTCTTTAACAATCTCCGCCCCCTCCAAATATTTTGCAACATTATTTTCTGCTCTAGCCATCGACAAAATCTCTGACTCGTCAGCATCTGCAGCAACTGAAATTTCTCCACGCACCTTCCCATTAACTTGCACTCCAAGCGTAACAGTATCTTCAACCAAAAATTTTTCGTCATACTCCGGCCATTCTGCCCGCACAACGCTGCCAGCTCCGCCAAGCATCTCCCACAACTCCTCCCCCAAATGCGGCGCAAATGGCGACAATAAAAGCGTAAAACTCTTCCAAATACCAATACCTTCTTTCCCTAATTTCAATTCAGTGACTTCATTTACAAATATCATCATCTGAGAAATGGCCGTATTAAAGCGGAAATGTTCAATATCACTAGCAACTTTCTTAATAGTTTTATGCAAAGAAAATTGAGCTTTTTTTAGGTCATCCGCCTCACACCCCCCACCCTCATCAACCAGCCCCGACACAGCAGAATAAACCCTATCCAAAAACCGACGAGCTCCAACCAACCCTTTATTATTCCAACTAACGGCCTGATCAAAAGGCCCCATAAACATCTCATAAATACGAAGGCTATCAGCCCCAAACTCCTCCACCACCTGATCAGGATTAATAACATTGCCCCACCTCTTACTCATTTTCCGCCCATCTTCCCCCATAATCAGCCCAACGTGCTGCAAACGAGTAAACGGCTCATCATGTGAAACAACACCAATATCAAACAAAAACTTATGCCAAAAACGGGCATAAATCAGATGACGCGTAGCATGTTCCGCTCCACCAACATATAAATCTACTGGTGACCAGTGTTCTTCAAGCTTTTTATCAATCAATGCCTCTGAATTTGCCGGGTCAATATACCGCAAATAATACCAAGAAGACCCCGCCCACTGCGGCATTGTGTTGGTTTCACGACGGCCTTCGCCATTACATTTTGGACAAGTTGTTTTCACCCACTCCTCAATATTGGCAAGGGGAGATTCCCCAGTACCTGTCGGTTCATAATCTTTCACCTCTGGTAAAGTCACAGGCAGCTGATTCTCTGGCACTGACACGGGCCCGCAGTTATCACAATGAACAATAGGAATCGGTTCACCCCAATACCGCTGACGCGAAAATACCCAATCTTTCAACTTAAAATTAACCCTGCGGGCCCCATTCTCATTCTTCTTCAACCAATCTCCCATCTTCTCCCGCGCCTCTTTCGATTTCAACCCCTCAAACTCACCAGAATCCAGCAACACCCCATCAAGCGTGAATGGAAGCTCATTGGAACTCAAATCCTCAGCTAGAATAGATCTCCTCACCTCAATACTATATTTCTTGGCAAATTCAAAATCTCTCTCATCATGTGCAGGAACAGCCATAACGGCTCCTGTCCCATATGAATTCAAAACATAATCAGCAACATAAACATCCACCTCCTCGCCATTAAAAGGATTCACGGCCTTTACTCCCTCCAAAACAATACCAGTTTTATCTTTATTCAAATCCGTTCTCTCCAAATCAGACTTATTTTTCACGGATTCAACATAAGCATCTACTTCATCACAGTTTGTAATTTGATCATGTAAAGACTCAATCAACTTATTCTCCGGTGCCAAAACTACGTATGTACAACCAAAAATTGTATCGACTCTGGTAGTAAAAACAGAAACAACTTCTTCAGAGGCCGCAACCCTAAAAGTAATTTCACACCCCTCACTTCGCCCTATCCAATTACGTTGCATTTCTTTTATTGAGTCCTCCCAATGCTCCAATTTATCTAAATCATTCAATAACCTGTCAGCATAATCAGTAATTTTCAAAACCCACTGACGTAAAGGCTTTTTTTCAACTAATGTTCCACATCTTTCGCATTTATCTCCCTCCAAATCCTCATTAGCGAGCCCCGTTTTACAAGTAGGACACCAATTAATAGGCTCAAAGGATTCAAATGCCAACCCCTTCTCAAAAAGTTTAATAAAAATCCACTGCGTCCATCGATAATATGCCGGATCTGTAGTATTTATCTCCCGTCCCCAATCATAAGTCATGCCCAATTTATCGATCTGTCCCTTAAAAGTCTCCACATTCTTCTCAACAGCCACGCGAGGATGCACCTTATTTTTAAGCGCATAATTTTCAGCCGGTAATCCAAAAGCATCCCATCCCAAAGGGTGAAGTACATTGAAGCCCTGCATCATCCTCATTCTGGCAAAAACATCGGTGGCAATATACCCCTTAGGATGCCCCACATGTAAACCCACACCAGAAGGGTAAGGAAACATATCCAAAACATAACATTTAGGCTTCGAAAAATCTGAAGTATCAACTTGGTAGATTTTGTTTTTCTTCCACTCTTCCTGCCACTTCTTCTCTATGTCAGAGGCTTGATATTTTGGCATGTTTATTATATAATATAACGATTACTGTAAAACCAAATTAACATGGCTGAACAAAACGAACAAGATTTGCATATCGTAGCAAATTTGCTCAAAACAATAGACTTATTCAAGGAACTTGACGAACAAGTACATGCCGAAATAATTAAACATGTCACCTTGGATTATTTCCCCACAGAATTTGTCATCTTCAAAGAAGGAGAAATAGGCGACAAAATGTTCATCATAAAGACAGGAATGGTGAAAATCTATCACGAAGGAGAATCTCCTAGCTTTGACACGGAGATTGCGGTTCTGGGTGATAGCGATTTCTTCGGAGAAATGGCTTTATTCGAGGAACACCCACGAAATGCAACTGCAAAAACATTGGAGCCAACTCAAGTCTTTATACTCAAAAAACAAGATTTTATTGACTTGATATCCTCCAATCCAAAAGTCGCAGAAATCGTAAGCAAAGAATTTTTGGCTAGAGTAAAAGAGAATGTCAGAGAAGAAAACGCCTAACTTAAGTCTTCAATATGCTGTATTTCTACCTATTGCTAGCTCATTTAGTGTCCGACTATCTACTTCAGCCCAGCAATCTGGTGGAGTGGAAGAGTAAATCAAAAGTAGGGATATTGACTCACACTCTCATCCATTTCCTGTTTTCAACGATTATTCTATACATGTACACCGCCAATCTTCAGGTTATGATATTGGCATTGCTCTTAGCATCTATGCATTTTCTAATTGATAGGGGAAAGGCTCTTCATGACAGAAAAAGTCAGAGAACCATTTTATCATACTGGGTAGATCAGGGATTTCACTATCTAAGTATATTCCTTGTAAGTTTGATTGCCTGGCAATTCAACGGAAACTTTGATGCAAGAAGTATTAACTTTGGAAACCCAATAGAGAATCTTTTCTTTAATCCTGCGATTATCATATATATATCCGTAGCCATCTTCTTTACACTCACAATTGAGTATGCCCATTTCAAAAAGGGGAAATCGAAAAAAACAAATACTCTGAATGCTAAGAACATGATCAGAAGACTCTTTCTGGTAACATTAGTTTATATAGGATTACTTTTTGCTCTGGTCCCGAGCATGGGCGTCCACCTCGGTGGTTAGTTTGAGAAAGGTGAGAGTCCAGACAGAAATTGCAAAAACATGAATGATGCCATTCAAGTAGGAAGCAACGATTAACCCTACAATTCCAATTCCAGCTCCCAACGCCAATCCAAGATTTGGTAAATTTGCCAAGGCCATTACATAGACAACACCAATAACAACTGCTGGGATCAGTAAAACAAACAGTATTTGGATAATAATTCTAATACCAATAATAAGCATTAATACTGTTATCAACAGTGTTTCCTCCAGGTTGCGTACAACTAAATCAAAGCTTTTTGTAATTGCAGTAAACGGGCCTTCTTCGTCTATCACTATATAGAACTCGGTATATGTGAAAAAAATCGCCAAAATTAGAATGACGACCATCACAAAAATAAACACGGGCACAAGAGTCGGCATAATAGTCCAACCGAAAGTTCGCAATGAGGTAGCCATGATAGACATCATCGAAACAATACTAAACGTCTGGATAAAAAGCCTATATTCAAATAAAGGTAAGAAATATATCAACCCAAAATAGACTCCTTTACGAGTTGGGACATCCTGACCATTTTTCTTCCGAGCTATCATCTGAATAAGACCTCCCTCCATTATTACTGGAATGAAAAAATAGCAAATTGCAAGAACTGCTGCAGTAACAAGCAAAGGAACTATCAATCCGCGATTTGCATTAACAAAGTTGAGGGCAGTCGTAAAAACTAAATATAGAAACTTATTATTCCAATTTTCAAACAGTGTTGATGAAAGAAAGGCATAATATTGATAAACTATGTAGCATATTCCAACTACCGTCACAAAAAAAGCGGGTAATGCGCCATACCACACGACCAACCGTTTATTCTCCTGGGTGAAATGCCAGGCCTCTGCCACGATTCCTTTATAATTTATCATAAACTTGTTCCACCCAATTATTTTTCGTCTGTACATAGGAGATGTAGCACAAAAAGAATAGCTTGCCAATGAGAAGAGGCTCTGCTAAATTAGAGCTCGCGTATATAAGTCCCTATTTTTATAGTTTTTAAGAAAAATGAAAAGAACAGACAAGAAAAAAGTTATCCAAACTTTTGCAGTGCATCCAAAGGACACTGGTTCTCCACAGGTACAGATTGCAATTCTAACTAACAGAATTAAGCAGCTGTCATCCCATTTGGAAGAGCATCAGAAAGACAATCATTCAAGACGTGGACTTTTGATGATGGTAGGTAAAAGGAGAAAACTTCTCAATTATTTGAAGCTCAATGAGAAGGAAGTTTACGAAGAGTTGAAGGGGAAGCTCGAATTAAAATAAAAAATTGACTTCAGATCTTATCAACCAGAAAATTCAACCAAAAAGTCTACGCTACTAAAAAGCTAGACTTTTTTGTAAGGTAAACAGTATAAAAACAATTTATTAATATTTCAGACAATATGGAACAAAAAGAATTCAAAATGGAGCTTGGAGGCCGAACACTCTCAATTGAGACCGGTGTCCTAGCAAATCAATCCAGCGGATCAGTAACAGTCTCATTGGGGGACACAGTAGTCTTTGCCAGTGCAATGATGGGAAATCCAAGACCAGGCAACGATTTCTTCCCACTAACAGTAGATTATGAGGAAAAATTCTACGCCGCAGGGAAAATTAAGGGGTCACGATTTATGAAAAGAGAGGGGAGACCATCAGAAAAATCAATTCTGAACTCAAGATTAATTGATAGACCAATTCGTCCGTTATTTCCAAAGGGTATGATCAACGAAGTACAGTTGATATGTACAGTACTATCAGCAGACATGGAAGTAGACCCTGCCACAACCGGCCTGATAGCAGCATCTGCAGCACTCAGTATTTCAGGCATGCCTTTTGCAGGTCCTGTTGGGTCAGTAAGGGTAGGATTTGTAGATGATCAATTGGTCATTAATCCAACCTATGAACAGGTAAATACTGGAAAACTAAATTTAATTGTTTCCGGTACAGAAGAGGCAATTACAATGGTAGAAGCTGGTGCCAAGGAAATTGACGAAGAAACAGTACTAAAAGCACTAGATTTAGCACATGCAGAAATTAAAAAAATCTGTGTTTTGCAAAAAGAATTTCAAAAGGCTTATGCAAAGCCAGAATTAGAAGTAACACTTTCCCCAGCAAACGAAGCGGCCGTAGAGGCAGTAGAAAAATTCGTGACTTCAGAAATGCTAGATAGTGTTGCTGGACCTTCCAAGGCAGACATTAAGAATCGAATTCATGAAATAGAGGGACAATTAGCCGAAAAATATGCTGCAGAAATTGAAGCAGGTACCTTCACTGAATCAGATTTGAATAGTCACTTTGATAAAATGTTTTCCAAGAATATGCGCCAAAACATTTTAGACAAGGAACAGCGCTTGGATTCTCGTAAAGTTGATGAGATCCGTCCATTGTTTATTAAAGCGCCAATGCTCCCAAAAACACATGGATCTGCACTTTTCCAAAGAGGAGAAACTCAATCACTATCCATTGTTACCCTAGGAGCACCTGGAGACAGTCAAATAATTGATGGTATGGATGAGGATGGCGAGAAGTTCTATTTCCATCACTATGCATTCCCACCTTTCTCAGTTGGAGAAACAAAACCAATGAGAGGTCCATCCAGAAGAGATATAGGGCATGGATATTTAGCCGAAAGATCACTTGAACCAGTTCTACCAGATAGAGAGTCTTTCCCATACACAACCTGGGTTGTTTCTGAAATCCTATCTTGCAACGGTTCCAGTTCCATGGCTGCCGTCTGCGGCTCAACCATTGCACTAATGGACGCCGGTGTCCCAATTAAAAGCCCCGTTGCAGGTATTGCCATGGGCCTTGTCACTAAAGATGGAGACCTAGCAAATGGATACAAAATCCTAACTGATATCCAAAGCTACGAGGACTTCTGTGGAGATATGGACTTTAAAGTTGCAGGAACAAGGGAAGGAATCACTGCAATTCAAATGGATATTAAAGTAAAAGGATTGTCCGTCGATCTACTTCGTGAAGCTTTAGCTCAAGCAAAAAAAGCTCGCAATGAAGTTATTGATGCAATCGAGAAAGAAATTCCAGGTCCACGTACGGAAATGTCAAACAATGCACCTCGAATAACTGCCATTAAGATAAATCCAGAGAAAATTCGTGATGTAATCGGTAAAGGCGGTGAAACAATTCAAAAGATCACCAAAGAAACTGGAGTACAGATTGATATCGACGACAGCGGTTTAGTTATGGTTACTGCCGTGAATCAAGAAGACGGGAAAAAAGCTCAAGAATGGATTGAAAAGATTACTTACGAGCCAAAAGTAGGGGACGTATTTGATGGGCCTGTAGTTCGAGTCACTGATTTTGGAGCTTTCGTGGAAATTACGCCTGGTAAAGATGGTCTTGTCCACATCTCTGAATTAGCCAACCACAGGGTGGAGAAAGTGGAAGACGTAGTCAAAGAAGGGGATGTTATCAAAGTTAAACTAATGGCGGTAGATGACCAAGGACGATACAAACTTTCACACAAAGAATTTGCTGAAGACAAAGCGCCTAAAGAAGAACCAAAACAAGCAGCATAGTCCAGAGGAGGTCCTAGGTTCGATTCCTGACCATGGCTCCAAACACACAAAAATAAAAAGCAGCGCCAACGGCGCTGCTTTTTTAGATTGAACAATAATTATTTCCCCTCAACCACTTCCCCCCCAAACATATCCAAAGCCGAACTCAACAAGTCAGGATTTTCACCAGGCTGTCCCGCAGGAGTAGCATCTTGACTGGATGAAATATCAGAAGCCCCCATACTCGCTGAAGGAGCACTAACAGGAACCCTGACTAAAGAGGCATCAACTTTTCCAAATAACTTAATATTCTTCTGACACGCATCTGATAATGTTTTTTCAACAACTGATAACAACTCAGGAACAAATAATTTATCCTTATTAAAATTACTCGCAAAGGCCAAAGTTAAATTATTACCAGACAGCTCAATAGGCGTGCCGGCACTCAAACAGCGCTTCGCCAAAGGATGATGTACTCTTGAAGTAATATCAGTCCAGTTTTTTAACATACTTTCCAAATCACCGTCAATTTTTAATGATGGTGCCGTTGCAGCTGCAGGAGCAGAATCAGCGCTCGAATTGCTTGTAATTTCCGGACTCATACTGGCCCCTTCATGAATTTCCTTAATTCCTGAATCAGTCTTTGCTGGCTTAGTAATAATCTGTTGCAACTCAGGCACTTCAGGAGCTACTTTTCCTTTTTGCTGCTCATTTTTCGGAGCTTCAGCAGTGTTTTGCGCACCCACTTTAATATTCCCCAAACAGGCTCTAACAATCGCTACCTCAAGTGGCAGTTCTGGAATATATGAATATCTCTGTTTCTCATAAGATTCTTGAAAAAATCCAATTAACTCAATCAAAGACCTTGCTCGATCATTTTCATCAGCTCGTACAGCAGAAAGCATTTTTTGCCTCAAATAATCCAAAAAATCTCTATTGAACTGCAGTAAATCCACTCCAGCCTGAAAGATCTCCTCTAATTCCTTTACAGCTTCCGCAGCATTTCCTGAAGAAAGCTTTTCAACAAGGGATTCACAAGCAGCCAAGTTACTAATCCCCAATACCTCTTTAACTCGACTCGTCTCCAGCTTATTATCAGTATTTATCTGCTCTAACAGCGTCAAAGCATCTCGAACTCCACCCCTTGCATGTTTTGCCAATATTTTAAGAGCCTCCTCTTCAGCCTCAATTTCCTCTTTCTCCGCAACCAGCTTCAAATGCTCCACAAGGACCTCATCAGAAACTCTCCTAAAGTCAAAACGCTGACATCTAGAAATAATCGTCTCCGGTACTTTGTTTATCTCTGTAGTTGCCAAGATAAAAAACACAAAAGAGGGTGGTTCTTCTAAAGTTTTCAAAAGAGCATTAAAGGCTTCCTTTGTCAGCATATGAACCTCATCGATGATATACACTTTGTTCTTTGCTCTTGTTGGAGCATAGTTGATCTTTTCACGTAAGTCGCGTATCTCGTCGATTCCACGATTTGAAGCCGCATCAATTTCAATGACATCTATCAATCGACCACTGTCAATTTCCGCAGCCATCTCAGAGTCTCCAAAGGCACCATCTACTGTCATGGTATCCACATTAATTGCCTTTGCGAGCAGCCTTGCTGTGGTTGTTTTACCTGTACCTCTGGGGCCCGTAAATAAATATGCATGAGCGATTTTCCCAGCTTTAATTGCATTCAAAAGAGTGACCTTGATATGTTCCTGTCCAATAAGACTCGTAAAATCCGTAGGTCGATATTTTCTATATAGTGCCATCCAAATAAAAGTTATGTGAGGCTATAGTAATACCTTTCTGCTTTGCCTCCAAAACCTTTTTATTAAAACCCCTCATCTCACTTTCAAAGCGGTCTGCTGCGAACTTCTCCGCATCCTTACGTATGTCTTTGGCAATATATTTCTTTTCATTCAAGAGAATCCGAGCAAGAGCGTCCTCCATTGAAGCAAAATTTTGCTCTTCAAAAAATTCACCATTAAAGCCAGGCTTAATAAACTCCATAGCCCCCCC
>SWCD01004452.1_pt1 | contig 59215 bp, 38 predicted proteins | sample 4693011 | NCBI WGS metagenome assembly SWCD01 (sample SAMN10267278, study PRJNA491770) | bioreactor metagenome | isolation source: DHS bioreactor inoculated with marine | place: Japan: Omine Ridge, Nankai Trough
TTTTTTGCAGGATTGAGCCGAGCTTCGAAAGGTCGGGTTTTTCGGCCTGAATAAAACGCAGGCAGGCCTGCGTGTAGTTGACAATCGCTGTCAGCGGTTGATTGACTTCATGGGCGATACCGGACGCCAGTTCTCCCATCAAACCCAGGCGCATAACATGGGAGAGTGCCTCCAGGTGCTCTTTTTGCTGGCGCTCTTGCATCTTGCGCAGGCTGACGTCACGGACGATGCTGGTGAAATAGTCCTGGCCATCAAGCGTAAATTCGGCGATGGAGATGTCGAGTGGTACCGCGGAACCGTCCTTGCGCATGCCTTCCACTTCGCGAATGCGGCCCAGGACTTTTGGCATGTCGGCTTCCTGCTTATAGCTTTTTCGTTCCCGATGGGAACATTTGTTTTGCGAAAGAGGCATGAGTTTATTGATGCGCCGGCCAATCAGTTCTTTCTCGGTATAGCCAAAAATGGTTTCGACCGCGGCATTCACGGAGATGATTTTGCAGGACATGTCGCAAGTAATGATACCTTCTATGGAGGCATTGAAAATGGAATTAAGCTTTGCCTCGCGTTCCAGTATCTGCTGTTTTGAATGCCTGAGGTCTTCAACCAGTTTGGTCAGGTTCTGATTGCTCTGAGACAAATCGCAATCCTGCTTAAGTACCTTTTGGGCCAGTTTTTTATTGAGATTGGCGATGGTTGCCTCGGCGCGTTTACGCTCGGTGATGTTGTTCAAGGTCAGCCAGATTTCGCTGTCATTATCATTGATGTCATTGATTTTACCCTGGCATTCCACATAGACAACATCATCGTTGCTGTGTTTGAGCCGGACATCCAGCGTTTGATTGTTTTGTTCCGTCACCAGGCTGCGCAGGAATAAATAATACGGGTCCTGGTCAGCCGGATCAATATATTGAGCCAGCTTCCGGTTGATGAGCTTTTCCTTGGGATGGTCTAATAAACGGGCGGCGGTAAGGTTGGCTTGCAGAATCACACCGTCTTTATTCAGGGTCAGATAGCCTACCGGGGAAAGATTATACAGGTTGGCGTACAGATCGCGAGAGGCGAGCAGTTCCTGATGCGTTCGGCTAAGTTCCTCATTCTGTAATTCAAGCTCTATCTGGTGAACCTGGAATTCGAACAGCAGCTTTTGAATATCCTGGCTGGACATGCGAGTAATATCGGTGCCGGATTTGCTAAGCATCGTTTCCGCCCGTTTGCGAAGGTTTTCTCGGTATTGGACCAGCAGGTGCTCCGCATCTGTTTGGAGAATTTCGTAATCGGTATTCCTGTCAAATGAATTAAACATGGCGATTGATTCCCGCGGATAGGTGAAAAAATGGGCGCACACAGTCCATGCGGGTGCTGGCCGGGGTAATGGTGCGGAATTTCAGCCTGAGCATTAGTGGAGTTTGGAGGGTTGTGCTCATGACTTATCCCGTTCGATGTCCTCGATGGTCAGCAGGATGCGCCTGTTTGTCGATGCCTGCTGTAGTAAGCGGCCATTGAGGATTAAATGTTTTTTCCCGATTACCGGGAATTCATAGCTATGGTTAAACGCCTCAAAGGTCGTGTTGTGATTCAATGTTTTGCTTAGATGGCCGCGCAGTTGTTCCGTGTCCCAGGCAGCGCCATTGATAGTGAAGAACGATTGTTCTGTCAGATTTTCATTAGCAGGATTGAAAGCTTTATAAAATGCCGGATTGGCGGTAATGATATTGAAATTTTCATCGAGCACCAACAAGGGATGGCAGACCGTGTTGACGATCGCACTGGCCATACTGGCATCTACCGCCGCCTGTTCGGCTTTTTTCAATCTGCCGATATCGATAAACGTGATAACCAGTCCGTCAATCATGTTTTCCGCGGTTCGATACGGCAGGATACGCAACAGGTACCAGGCACCATTTGTGGATTGTACTTCCGTGTCCTTGTAAATCAGCGTTTGCAACACCGCTTTGGCATCATCGATCAAATAGTCATATTTAAGGCTTAAGGCCAGATCGCCAAGAGGTCGCCCTATGTCGCTGTTGATCAGGTTGACAATGTTGACGACCGATTTGGTGAAGCGTCTTATTTTAAGGTTGTTGTCGAGAAAAATCGTCGCGATATTCGTGCTGTTCAGAAGGTTTTGCATGTCATCATTAATCTTGGACAGGGCATCGACTTTCGTTTGAAGCTCACTGTTGATGGTATTCAGTTCTTCGTTCAATGACTGCATTTCTTCCTTGGAGGTTTCCAGTTCCTCGTTGGAGCTTTGCAATTCTTCATTGGTGGACTTGAGCTCTTCGTTCGAGGTTTCCAGCTCTTCTATCGTTGCACGCAGGGATTTTTTAGTAAACAGCAACTCCTGCGCGAGTTGCTCTTTATCACTCTCATTGCCCGGGACCGGGTTGCTATCCTGCTCGCCAGTCTGTGTGACGAGTTTGTCATGATGCGGATGAAAACTGACTAAAAACAAATCCTGCAGCGCTTCCGGCTCGAAAATCCTCACCAGTTTCAGGTCGATCGTTTCGATGCCGTTGTTGGTTTTGATTCTGAGTCCATTGCTGATGATGTCCATATCACCTTTTTTTTTGGCTTTGCGCAGCGATGTCGCCAGCGGTACGCGCAAGCCTTCCCGGGCCATTTCAATGATATTCCAGTTGGGCTGGCCTTGCGCGGGTTCCAGATAATTTCCCGTATGGCCATGAATATAAATAATTTTGCCGTGTTCGTTGATGATAATACAGACCGGTGCGTAGTATTCCAGCAACAGCTTTTCTATTTGTCGGGCGATATGACCGGGTTGAGCGATTGGTTTGGGTAATTTATGTGCCATTGACGAGACGTTGTGTGAGCTTGTCGGTAGTAAGCCGGGTTTGGATATCGGCAAATCGATATGGATGTTTTTTCGCTGATAAATCTTGCATTTTTTGTCAATGACTGAGAATAGATGGTTAAAATTGCCAATCGATTCGGATGTGCCGAGAAACAGAAGGCCGCCGGTTTTCAGCGTATAGTGGAAATGTGGGAAAATCTGCTTTTGCAGTTCGGCGCCCAGATAAATCAGCAGGTTGCGGCAACTGATCAAATCAATACGCGTGAATGGCGGGTCCTGAAGCAGATTCTGTATGGCAAATATCACGGTATCACGGATTTCCTTGCTGATACGGTAGCGATTGTCTTCCTGATCGAAGTAGCGCGCCAGCCGATTCGGTGAAACATCGGCGGCAATCCCGATCGGATAAGTACCTTCCCGTGCCTGGTGAATGGATGACTCGTCCAGGTCGGTGGCAAAAATCTGAAAACTGTATGATTTTTTATATTGCTCGTTATACTCTTTAAGCAAAATGGCAAGGGAATAGGCCTCCTCGCCGGTGGAACAACCCGGAACCCATACACGCATTTCGTAGTTGTCGGGTTTATCTTCAAATAGTTTCGGCAAGGCAGTGTGTTTTAGCGCCTCGAATGCAGGCTCGTCTCTGAAAAAATTGGTGACGTTGATCAACAATTCCTTGAACAATTTATCTATTTCGACCGGATTCTCTTGCAAAAATCGCACATAAGCATCCGTATTTTTGATTTGATGGATATTCATGCGCCGGTTTATGCGGCGGTTGACAGTAGTGGGTTTATAGGCCGATAAATCATGGCCTGTACGATTGCGCAACAGAATGAAAATTTTTTGGATTGGTTCGGTGGCTGCCAGCATTTCCGCCGGTTCCAGCGTCTGAAAATTGTTAAAATAAGACGCTTCAATATATTGGACCAATTGTTGCCCCATTTTTTCAGCAGGCAATATAAAATCAATATCGCCCATCGCTATGGCATTGTTGGGCATGCCGCCAAACTTTGCGGTTTCAGGGGCTTGCACCATGGTCATGCCCGACACTGCCTTGATCGTTTTAAGGCCCAAAGTGCCATCCGTGCCGGTACCTGAAAGCAGGATGCCAATGCTCATTTCCTGTATATCTTCCGCCAGGGAACGTAAAAAGAAATCAATAGGTAAATGCATCGTTCCATGGCTGGATCTATCCATAACATACATTCGATGATGGAATAGCGCCAGGTTTTTTCCGGGCGGGCATACAAAGATATGATTTTTTTTCAACACCATGCCGTCTTCAACGACAATAACCGGTATTTCGGTAACTCCGGATAGTAAATCGGATAATAGCTTCGTGTGCCCGGGCTGCTGGTGGTGGGTTATGATGACAAAGGCAAAACCGCTATGCGATGAAAGATTGGAGCAAAATGCCTCCAGGGCTTCCAGCCCGTCCGCTGAAGCTCCGATGCCGACCACGGGCAGCCTGGAATTCATCAAGTGCTTTTTATAGTGCATGTCTCGAGCACTGGACTCTGATGCGATTCGTGGCTCTACTTTACTGCCGCCTGATTTCACGGAATAGAGACCTCTAAATTGCTACCTTGGCTGAATTAAGTTCTTGTTTTATCATATTTTTTTAATTATAGAAATTCAGCTTAACACACCAGATTAATGTTGAAAACAAGCGATCATCACTAGCCTCAGTGCCTTGTTTGATGAGGTGCGCAATATCAATTCAACTTATATGGGAATTAAGGAAGCATCTGAACCAATGACTCCAGCAAAGCTGGAATTGGATAGTTATGAATTTTTCCAGAATGACTGTCTTTCGATAAGTTGCGGACCACTTCTCATGAAACAGGGTCTCAATCTGAATCAAATAAAGTTTGTTAGAAAAATACTACATTTTGCGATAGCCAGCCATGCGTAAAAATACTTAGGTGAATATACGAATTTGTTAATCAAGTTTTTTCTTTTATAAATATGCGAACCATAAAAACAAATTTAGAAAATCTGAAAGTTTAGCTTCTGTAAGAGCCCGTTTGGGTTAAGTATTTTTTTATGGATGCTTTTCAGGGGTTGCACGTTTTTTTGAATGGGACGGCTTTTTAAATTTAATATGGTTGATATTCAAAAATTCAGATGAAATAGTGAGTTCAAAATGGCAGTTAATGTATCTAAACAACATCAAAGTTTTGATTGGCAATATAAAATAGCTGGGATTGATATTGAGTTAAAAGAAAAAAAATTCATGGATGATGAATTTGAATATTACAAATCCACCAAAACCAGATCGAAGAAAAAATTTCGGCAAGACATGCAAAGATAAGTAGAAGTAATTCTGTAACCATCGGGTAATCGATCGGTAAATTATCAGTCGGCGCGTTGACCGGAATGCCGAAGGAATGAGGATAGCCGTAGGTCGATAAGGATAATCGCATCAAGTAACGATCATTAAAAACTAGTTAGATTTTGCTGTTCCTCTTCGCGTTTTTTGGAGTCGAGCGTGAAGAGGGCTCCAGTTTTTCGTATCGCAAAACAGTGGCTTAAAGAGGTCGCTTTCAAGCTGAAGTTTGGGATCCAAATGGAGAGAATCAATATGTTGATCCGATGTAAAAATTGCCACACAAATTGTCAGGCATATTTGAAGTATTCAGGCGCGGTAACACCTTTATCATGTAATGTGATGAGGGAGTAAGTAAATTATGTTCAATTTATTTAAGGATGAGTCACAAAGCGTTAACTCTTTTTTTCTGTTCATGCAGAGCTTGGCGAATCGCAATCTGGTTGCGGAAGCATTAAAAGTCAGCGAAGCTAAATACCGCAGTTTGCTCGAAAACATGGGGCTGGGCGTGATCTATCTGAGTAATGTGGGAACGGTGATCTCCGCTAACCAGGTTGCTGGACAAATAATGGGGATGCCGCTTGATAATATGATGGGGCGCGCATTGACCGATACTTGCTCAAGAATTGTTAAGGAAGACGGCTCGGTTCTTGCTCATGATCAGCATCCGGCCATGTTGGCCTTGCGTACCGGCAAGCCTGTGGAAAATGTCGTCATGGGGCTGTTTAATCATGCACAGCAAAACCATACCTGGGTGATGTCCAGTTCCGTACCGGAATTCCTACCGGGAGAGCGAGAGCCTCATCAGGTTTTTATGACTTTGACCGATATTACCCGGCGAAAGCGGGCCGAGGAGGAGTCAAGTCTGGCATCGGTTATCGTTAATAATACAGGCGAAGGCATTGTTGTCACAGATCAGGACAATAAAATCATTTCGGTGAATCCTGCCTTCACGATCTTAACCGGTTTTTCCCGTCAGGAGGTTTTGGGCAAGAGGGCTCATTGTTTTCAATCCCCAAAAGATGCCATAAAAATTGATGAGGCGTTGCGCAACAGCAGAAAAAACGGCAACAGTTGGCAAGGCGAGCTATGGCATCGGCGCAAAAATAGCGATGATTTTCCGTGCTGGACGACCATTAACCAGGTCAAGGACGCAACGGGCAGGACAACGCATCATGTTTACGTGGTTATGGACATAACCCATCTGAAAAAGGATCAGAACCGCCTCGGGTTTCTGGCCTATCATGATCCGTTGACCAAACTGCCCAATCGGATGTTATTAAAGGACCGTATCAATCATGCGCTGCAGAATGCACGCCGGGAAGGTTCTCAAGTGGCCGTTTTGTTTCTCGATCTTGACCGCTTCAAGATCATCAATGATACCTATGGGCATGTCGTTGGCGATGGTTTGTTGAAAGAAGTGGCAACGCGGATCAAGAATCTGGTCAGAAAAGAGGATACTGTCTCACGGTATGCCGGTGATGAGTTTATCGTGTTCATGGAAGATGTTTCCGATACCAAAAGTCCTGCCACTCTGGCCCGAAAGCTGATTGAGACATTTAATATCCCGGTGGAAGTCAAAGGTCATACCCTGCAAGTAACTACCAGTGTCGGCATCAGTTTGTTTCCTCGGGATGGCGATGACTCCGACAGCTTGATAAAAAATGCCGATGCAGCGATGTATCGAGCCAAAAAAGAAGGTCGCAATAATTTTCAATATTACAGACCGGAATTAACCACGCAAGCCTTTGAAAAAATGGCTGTAGAGACTGAGTTAAGGCAGTCGATAGATAAGCGTGAGCTGGTTCTGTATTACCAGCCGCGGGTTTGCCTTAAAACCGGAAACATCGCCGGTATTGAAACATTAGTGCATTGGCAGCATCCGGTGATGGGACTGATACCGCCTGCGCGCTTTATTCCCGTAGCCCAGGAAAGCGGGTTCATTCTGGCGCTGGGCGAATGGATGGTTGAGGCAGCTTGCAGACAGATGCGATGTTGGCTGGACGAGAGGGTGCCGGTAAATAAAATCGTAGTGAATGTGTCGGCGTTTCAATTACTGCGTTCCGATTTTTTAGCGACAGTGGAACGCATACTGCGCGAGCACGAGCTCTCGCCCCGTTGCCTGGAATTGGAAATTAATGAGTGCAGTCTTATGGACAATGCCGAGCACATCATCAAAGCCTTGAATGGATTGGCTGACGCAGGCATGGATTTGACTATTGCCGATTTCGGCAAGGGCTATTTTTCACTTATTAATTTAAAACGTATTCCGGTTAAGAAACTGAAAATTGACCGTTCATTCGTATCTGAAATGTTGTGCAATTCCAACTACGAAGCCGTTATTCGTTCAGTGATAGCCTTGGGAAACAGTCTGAATTTACAGGTCATTGCTCAGGGGATTGAATCCGAAGCTCAGAAAGATAAGCTGATAGAGATGGGTTGTAATTTGGGACAGGGTGATTTTTATTTTCCACTCGCTCTGCCTGACGCTAAAAATCTCACCAAGTTGATGTCGTGAAATTGATACATTTTCCAAAATCAAACAGTATTGGTTATCTTTGATGCTGAGCCTAAACATTTGATTGGGTAGGTGATTATACGGATTGTGGCTTTATTCATCTGTTCATAAAATGAACCTCAATGACTATTTCTTCGCAGTGTTTAGGAAGAAAAATGAAAGATGAATGTAAACCCGTACAACATATACCCACTACCGCTATCGATCCCGAAGTATTTCGGGATATGGTGGCAGAACGCGCTTTCTGCAAAGCCGAAAAAAGAGGTTTTGCAGCCGGACACGAACTAGAAGACTGGCTTGAAGCCGAACAGGAAATTAACAATCAGTGTTTCTATTGGTTTCAGGAAGTAGAGTGATTCTCTATTAACAGGAATTTCCCACTCTCTGCAGTCTTTATCCAAAATAAATTTAATTATTAATGTGTAAATACACGGAATCATACTCTATGGTATTCGATATGAAGCGAAACAAAGTAATTGATGTTCCACGCTTTGACAACAAGTCCGCGGAACTTAAGCGATGCATCGCTTTTCATGAAGCTGGGCATGCGACAGCTATTTATTTAAACAACAAGGCACGTGATCTTCCCCCGGTTTTCTTTCAAATCTTATTTAAGGATATAAAAGAAGCGTCTCCCGAAGACTTTGAAAATGCAGGCCACACAGTTCCGGGTGAATGTATCGCTAAAGTGGAAGGAGGACGGTTAATTCAGTCGTTGCCTCATTCGATGGAAGCCTTGCTGGAAAAAATAACAGGCCAGGATGACGCAATGAGTCGGACGGTAAAAGATTATGTCACCGCTTTTGATGCGGACATCGTTAACTTGCTGGTCGGTCCATTGGCCGAAGCCAAACATGTTGCTGAAACCGATAACGAGTTATTCAATCATCGTTTGGTCAATATAAACGCGTTGAAGAATTATGGCGGCAGTTCTGATATTGAATCGGCTTATGAATATTTACAGAGTTACTCATCCAACAAACAGCAACAGGATGAGAAATTGAATGAGTTATTTAATGTAGCCTTTAACTTTGTAAACGATCATGAAAACTGGAAAGCGATTTCCAAACTGGCCGGTTATATTGCCGATTCGAATAAAAATACGATCAGCTGTGAAGAGGTTATTGCCGTGCTTGAGTCATCGAATACGATTGATTTCGCACATGAAATGCCGCAAATTGATCGCCGTGCGGCATGTGCCTGAATGGTAAGGGCTTTCCAGGCTGCACGGATGCAATGCCAATCAAATAGAGATTAAAACGCGCCCGCCAGGCGGTTGGGGAGTCATTTTTCTCTGATCACGGAAAGCTCTTCATGGGTGCGGAAGCGGTCTTATTCGCATTTCTTCAGGGGCAGGCGGATATCCGCCCATAGGCGATTTGGACCACTCATCATTTAAATATCTGTGCCGCTTTTAATGCACCGCTTTAGGTTGAGGGATCAGTACAATGGATAAGCCGGAAAACAGTATTAAGACTTTATTAATCAATCTATACAACTACCTGAAGAACTTGTTGCAGACTGTTTCCGGTTTTTTTTCCAGGCAGGAGCCAGAGGTTGAACTTAATAAACCCGTGGCTGAAAAAACGCCCGGCTCCAAGCAGCGCAAAATCATTTACCTGGCGCTATTATTCATACTGACCCTGTCTGTGCTAAACAGCATCCAGGAAGTTCAACGCGATGAAATCCCTTACAGCCAGTTTCTTAAATATCTGAAAGAAGCAAAAATCGAGAAGGCCGTCGTTACCGAGCGTTACATCACCGGCGTGATCAAATCCGACGATCCGAACGAGCCATCCAGGCCATTCATGACGGTACCGCTGTGGCAAAACGATCTGGCTGAAATGCTGGAACAGAATAATGTTGAATATGTAGTCAGGAGCGGGGAAAACTGGTTGGCCAATATTCTGTTCAACTGGATCATACCGATTCTAATATTCGTCTTTATCTGGTCCTGGATTATTCGCCGTACTACCGGGGGACAAAGGGAATTTCTGAATCTGGGTAATAAAATTCGTATTCACCAGGATACGTTGCCCAAGATTACCTTTGACGATGTGGCCGGCGCCGACAGCGCCAAGCAGGAACTGAAAGAGTCCATAGATTTTTTGAAATCACCGGAAAAAATTCAACGACTGGGCGGGCGCATGCCCAAGGGCATATTGCTGGTCGGACAGCCCGGAACCGGTAAAACCTTGCTGGCACGAGCGGTTTCCGGCGAAGCGGGCGTGCCCTTCTTTAATATCAGTGGTTCCGAATTCATCGAATTGTTCGTCGGGGTGGGCGCCGCCCGGGTTCGCGACCTGTTCGAACAGGCGCGCAATAAAGCCCCCTGCATGATCTTTATCGACGAACTTGATGCCATCGGCCGGTCGCGCAGTGGGCCGGTAACATTCGGCGGTCATGACGAACGCGAACAGACTCTGAACCAGTTGCTGACCGAAATGGACGGTTTTGATACGTCGGTCGGCGTGGTGGTCATGGCGGCAACCAACCGTCCCGAGATTCTGGATAAAGCGCTGTTGCGCGCCGGGCGCTTCGATCGTCAGATTATAGTTGATAAACCGGATCTGCAGGATCGCATCGAGATTCTTAAATTACATACCAAGGCAATGGTTATGTCCGATGACATCGATATCACCGTAGTGGCCAAACGCACGCCGGGACTGGTCGGCGCCGACCTCGCCAACATCGCCAATGAGGCGGCAATCATAGCGACGCGGGTTGGCCACAACAAAGTCGAAATGGAAGATTTCGAAGCCGCTATCGATCGCATACTCGCCGGTCCTGAAAAGAAAAATCGCGCATTAGGTCCCGATGAAAAACGCAGGGTCGCCTACCATGAAGCGGGGCACGCGCTGGTCGCCGAACATGTGCCGACCGGACAACCGGTGCATAAAATTTCTATTATTCCTCGCGGTGTATCGTCTCTGGGTTTTACATTGCAACTGCCCGTGGAGGAAAAGTTTATGTCGACTGAAAATGAGCTTAAGGATCAATTGGCTATTTTGATGGGGGGGCGTATTGCCGAGGAATTAGCTCTGGGAACCATCTCGACCGGTGCCCAGAATGATTTGGAAAAAGCCAGCGAGATTGCCCGCAATATGATTTGCAGTCTGGGCATGAGCAAAAAGCTGGGGCCGTTGACTTACGGCAAACGGCAACAGTTGCAATTTTTGGAAACGGAAGTGTCGGAATCCCGTAATTACAGCGATGAGACTGCTCGTCTTATTGATAATGAAATCAAGGCGTTGGTTGAGGAAGCCGAAGCGCGCGCCCGTGAAGTGATTAGCACCAATCGGGAGGTGCTGGATAAGTTGGCGAATTTGTTGCAAGAAAAAGAAGTCGTTATTAGGGAAGAAATTACAGCACTACTTAAAAGCGAGATGAAACAGTGAATATGCATGCAATCCTAGAACAAAAACAATTCAATCAGCACCGGCTGACTAATTTTTTTCAGTCGATGATTTTACTTGGTTCAATGCTATTCCTATTAGCCCTTATCAGTTATTTGTTAACGGGGCTGGAAGGATTAAAGTGGATGGTGATGATCAGCATAGCCCTGCTGCCCATTGTCATCAAGTTCTCGCCCGATATCATTCTTAATCTGTATCGGGCAAAGCCGATGAGTCATAATGAGATTCCCGGGCTGCAAAAACTGGTTTCGGAATTGGCGGAAAGCGCTAAACTTGGGGCCGTTCCACAACTGTATTATGTGTCCAGCCGCACCATGAATGTTTTTGCCATAGGTAACCATGATAAATCCGCTATCGTGCTGACTGACGGCCTGCTGCGCGCACTGAGCGTGCGTGAACTTACCGCTGTTATCGCCCATGAAATCATCCATATCAACAATAATGACATTCAGGTGATGGATATCGCCGATATGCTGAGCCGAATGACCAGTTTGTTGTCTACTTTGGGTCAGTTATTATTGCTGATCAACTTGCCGATGTTTCTGCTGACCGGGGTTGTAGTGCCTTGGACGGCAATAATAATGATGCTTTTTGCACCTATTATCAATAGCCTGCTACAGCTCGCGTTGTCGAGAGCGCGCGAGTTTGAAGCCGATGTGAATGCCGTTTACCTGACAGGCGACCCGGACGGATTGGCGAGCGCATTATTCAAGATGGAATATTATAGCGCGGGCTTGTTCGAGTGGTTGTTTCTGGCCGGACACGGAACGCCTGAACCGTCATTGCTAAGAACGCATCCTGCGACCGAGGAACGGATAAAACATTTGAAATCCTCTTTCAAAATAATGCATAACCCTGCCACCGATTCCTCGGGGCTCTCCAAACCGCTCACGATTCCATTACATTTACAAAGAGTCCAGCGCAGGCCACGCTGGAGAATAGGCGGTTTATGGTATTGAGCCCGGCCTGTTGCCCAAATTGCAGAGGCCCGACCGCTGAGAAAATTTGTATTGGAGCAATTTCAGGCCGGGGTGGCTATTTTCCTGTCCCGGCTTTTCCATCAATCCGGGTAACGAGAGCAAGTCATTCGGGTCCTTAATAGCCGACAGGCGCTCCCGGTCCGTCTGAGTCGCTACTCAATAACGACCGCCGTTCCGCTGGCAGAAACCATTAACATGCCATTCCCTTTACCAAGAACCTCATAGTCGAGGTCAATTCCGACGATGGCATTTGCCCCCATGTCTTGCGCTTGCTGCCGCAATTCCTGAAGCGCGATTTCCCGGGCATGTTGAAGCTCCCTTTCATAAGTGGCGGATCTTCCACCAACCAAATCTCTGATTCCCGCGAAAAAGTCCTTGAACAAATTTGCGCCGAGGATGGCTTCGCCGGCTACAACACCACAGTATTGTGTGATTTTCTTGCCTTCGATATTCGGGGTGGTGGTAATCAACATGGTTTGTCCTCAGTCGGTTTTGGAGTGGTGTGCTTAAGTATAGCCATACAATTTAAATTCTAAATCACGAAATCATGCCTTGGAATCAAACTATTGACGCTGTAATATCCGGTCAGGACTTTACCTCTCGGCAACTGCCCCTGCATTACTCTACTACACGCCATCCATGGCATTATGCATTTTCTGAATTCATTACATCCCTGTAATTCAGCGGTTGCCGAGGGCACGAAGAAAAAAATAAATCAAATCAATGCATTAAACTTCGTGCTCTCGATTACTTCCAGACGCAATTTTATCACCTCCATCCTTAGGGACGTTCGTGCCATCCGTGCTTAAATCCTTCAAATTGAATACTTTCACACTCACAAAATTGCTGCTTCATAAAAGAGAATTTTCCCGATTTCAGGCAAAAATTTGCCATTTAAGGTTAAAAATCACAGAAAAATGTAATAGAATCAAAAATAATAACATTAAAAAAATAGTGGTATTTAGGGTGGGTTGACAGTCAATCGATTAGCATGGAGCAGGGGGAACTGTTTGTAACTGATTAAGTCGAATGTTTTGTTAATATAATGCGACTGGCACTAATCAGTTGACTTGTGTAAAAGAGGAGAGTGTTCGCAAGGATGAGAGAGATGTTGCATGGCGGTTTTGTGCCGGCCATATGGGTAAGCAATGACCCATACAGTAGAGAAAAAACCAGTTTGTCGTTTCAAACAGAATCCTATAAGCAATTATCAAATCACACATCAAGGGTTTGATTGTCATTCAAGACCCACCACAAAATATTGAAAATACTGCCGTTTTTATTTTATTCGGGCGTTAAGAAAGAAATTTGCGCCAGATTCGTTTAAAATAGTCGCGTTTGTATTCTTTCCGTTTTATATCGGCGAGTTATTTTATGAGTGAAATTTTCCGAGGTCATGTTATGCGTAAAAAACTTCTTACCATTAGTTGGAGTATTGCGATGCTCCTTATGCCTCCCTGGATACAGGCAGCTAATGATTTACCACCTTCGGCCAAAGTTGAAATGGGAGAGGTGGAAGAGGTATGTTCTGACTTCACGCCAAAAGAATGGCGCCAGGATCAGGTTATTGATGGGGTACAGATACAGGCGTCAAAGTTGTGTACGCCTGATAACCCTGCCGAAATTGCCGCTTTTGTTAAAGGCACGAATGGCATTTCCATGGAAACCTTGATGGAAACTCAACTGGCCGCCGATGCCATCACCAAATCGGATGATATGGATGGCGATGGCGACCCCGACAAAATTGTCATCAAACTCGAAATCGTCGAACTGAACGGTCATTCCCCCGATAGCCCTGAATTGACTACCCAGTTTGATATAGCGCCGGGTATACGGCCGACTTTCTGGGTCTTTGCGCCCAAGACCCGTGATATGTCGACCTTAAGCTTATATGAGCCTCAGGCCAATCCTTTGCTGCGCGTGCCATCGCCGGCTATCCGTGTCGAACAGGATGACGTGGTCTGGCTGGTTGTTGAAAACACCCATTATCTGCCGCATTCCCTGCATCTGCATGGTGTCGATCATCCCTATATGGACCGCATGGACCACGGCAACGATGGCGTAGGTCAGACCAGCAACATGGATATCATGCCAGGCGAAAGTAAAACCTATGTGTTCAGGCCGCGTCAACCGGGAACCATGTATTACCACTGCCACGTGCAGCCACACACCCATATTCCCATGGGCCTGCAAGGGATGCTCATCATTGAGGAAAATCGCCCGAATAACTGGCTGCAAACCTTTAACGTCGGTAATGGTCAAGTGCGCCATCCATCGGTGGCCGTCCAGGAAAAATACGTCAGGGAATATGACTTGCATTATGAGTCTGCCGATAAGGAACTGCATGAAATTGTCGCTAGATCAGCCAATGATCCGCGCCTGCTTGCCAAACATCTGAATGTCGATTACGACGTAACCGAAGCGACCGATGACTATTTCATGCTCAACGGCCGTTCTTTCCCTTATACATTAAGGGAATCGCTGATCGAGATGGAGTCGGATAAGAAGGTCAAATTGCGTATTTTGAATGGCCATACCGAAGCTTTGGGTGTCCATATCCATGGTCACAAACCAACCATCACGCATTATGACGGCGTCGATAACGGCCCGAGTTCATATATCACGCGCGATGTGCATGCCATGGTTCCCGCTCAGCGTATCGATCTGGAATTGAGCGGTGTTGATGACGGTCTACATAGCTTTGGCCAGGGCATCTGGATGTTCCATGATCATGTCGAAAAGTCCTTTACGACCAACGGTACGGGCGAGGGCGGCGATATCAGCCTGGTAGTCTATAAAGACTTTCTGGATGAAAAAGGCATCCCTAAAACGCATGGCATGAGTCTGACACCTTACTTCTCGAAGGATTTCTGGAAGAAAAATTATCCGATCTGGCAGGACTATGACGCTTGGCGCAGTTTAGGTTTGCCTGAGGTTAAAGGCGCCGAAGGCCAGGCAACTTCGGCCACGGCTACAGTTCCTGCTCAACAGGCAGCGGTCGGATCCGCGCCGGCTGTTGAGGAAACCTCTGCCATCGGCAGACTGTTCTATGGCATTCTGCTGGGTCTGTTTAGCTATGTGCTGATCGTTAAAAGGCAGTTCATTTTCGATCACCTGCGCAAGCTGACAAAACAGCAGTAAAAGTGTAATCAAGAAGCGTCGGGCCTCGTTCCGATGCTTGGTCGAATAAAAGCCACCGCCGGTTTACCGTCGGTGGCTTTTTTATGTTTCTCTAGCGTCGGCGCAATAAGGCATTCTTGAGCTGCCACTGATCCTGGGGCTCAATGTCTTCCAGAAAATCGACTTTTCCTTGTACTCCCATGGCGGCCGGGACGCCGTCGCGGTACAGAATGCGCCGGCTTGCCTGCGTCGGCACGCGCAGTCCGGGCGTGATGATGCCGGTCAGATTCAACGGATCGGCGGCGCTGATGGCGATCAGGTCGCCGCGCTTTGCCTGCTTGCGAATGTCGCGCAGAACGCCGACCGCCTCCGGCAGCGCATACTGCTCGCCGGCAAAACCCTGTACGAAACGCCCGCCGCGCAATTCGCCGCGCGCTTCCATGCGCCGGAACACATACAGCAGTTCCCGCCAGCTCGGCAGGTTGTTTTCCTGTTCCAGCACTTTCCGGAATACGACGCCATAACGGCGCAGCAAAACCTGGGCAATATGCTCGCAATGCTGATGGCGCTCCGTTTCGGCCGCCGGATGTCTGCGGATCAGCGACCAGCGGCCGGCCGCCGCGAACGGGTCGTAAAACGAATAGCGCTGGCTGAGCCGGTGCTGGGTTTGCCGGGACGTAATCAGCGTGCGCAATCCCTGAAAACTGTCGGCCGTGACCAGACCCCAGGCGCTCAGCTCGGCCAGCGCTTCTTCCAGTTGTGACTTCAGCAGGCCGGTTTCGCCGAGAAGTTCCTCGAAAAAACTGGCGCCCCATTGCTTCAGCGCCTCGTAGACTTTTTCGGCTTTGCCCGACAATTCCAGCGCTTCAATAGCAGGCAGCGGCGCATAAGCGCGCCAGTGCGGCAGATGCGCGCGGGCGATGAAACTGAAAGCCGTGCTCTTGCCGGCCGGGCTCTTGCGTTTTGCGGCGCCGGCGGGCAGGTGCAGGCGCAGCCAGCTGATCTTGCCGGCGCTGCACAGCTTGTCGAGATCGGACGGCGCGTAGGGCCGGATGCGCGCTGGCAGGATATCGGCCTCCCAGCTGGCCGCCGGCAGACTCAATCCCTCAAGCTGCAACAAGCGCTGCTGCAACGCCGTTTCGCCGGTGCCCGGATCGTCCAGGCCCTGCCAGCGGAACAGAAAGCGCATGAAGTCGGCCGGCGAAACCGGCTCGATCTCGCTGCGCAGCTGTTTCAGCGTGTAGCGATGGATGCGGGCCAGCAAGCCGCGCTCGCACCATTCGGTGGTTTCGGCGCCCGGCGTGAACTTGCCCTGAATGATGCCGCCTTCCTGTTGCAGGGCGAGCAGGGCGATTTCAATTTCGGATACATCGAGCCGCATCGATGCGGCCAGCTGCGCGGCCGTGACTGGCCCCAGGCCTTCCAGGCGGCTGCTCAGGATTTCGACCAGCGCGCTGTCGCGATCCGAGGCTTCGTTCGCATCCACAGGCCGGATTACCGGGTCGATCCTGGCGTCGGGGAAAACTAATTGCAGCGCTTTCAGTCGTTCGGCCGCAACCCACAGGCGCGTATCGTCGGCTATAGTCATGACCGTCGCGCGCCTGGCCTTGATCAGCGGTTCCAGCAGTTCAGGCCAGCCGTGCGCGAGACGCTCATGCAATGACGACAGCGGGCCGCGCTCGCCTTCAGCCTCGGTCAGAAAGCCCAGCACCACCAGCGCGTCATGCAGTTCGTCGGGCGTGTGCGCCTCGGGCCAGGCCTCCATGCGTACGCGCGCGATGGCCTCGGGATTCAGGTGGCCGGTTTCGGCGGCCGTTTGCGGGTCCATGAAGCGGCGCTGCTGCACGGCCAGCGTGCGCCGCTCCTCGGCCGGGGCGTCGTCCAAAAACGCGTAAGGGCGCGCGTTCAGGATTTCCAGCGCCAGCGGCGACGGGCTGGCCAGATCGCGTGCAACAATGTCGACCGTACCCTGTTCGATGCCGGCCAGCAGGCGCTCCAGGCCGTCGATGTCCATCAGCTCGTGCAGGCAGTCGGACAAGGTCTGGTTGACCAGCGGATGGTCGGGCACTTCGCGGTCGCCGGCGATGTTTTCGAAGCAGGCGAGCTGATCGGGAAAAATCACCGCGATCAGATCTTCGGCGTTGTTGCGCTGGAAATAGGCCGGAACTTTCTTGCCGGCACGGTTGCGCGGCACGGCCAGCGCCGTGTTAGCGACCCAGCGCCAGCGCGTCGGGAACATCGGCGCCGCCAGCAGCGCCTGGACCAGTATGTCCCTGACGGTCGCGGCTTTCAGGTACTGTGCGGGCTCTTCCAAGGGAAAGCTGTGCGTCGGCCCCAGCGACAGCACGATATTGTCCTCGCTGGCCGCGGCCTGCAGCTCGAAGTTGAAGCGCCGGCAGAAGCGTTTGCGCAGCGCCAGCCCCCAGGCCCGGTTGATGCGCGAACCGTACGGCGAGTGGACGACGAAATGCATGTCGCCGGTTTCATCGAAGAAACGCTCGAACACAAGGCGCTGCTGCGTCGGCAGCACGGTCAAGGCCGCTTTGGCGGCGGCCAAGTACAGCAGCAGTTGCTCGGCCGCGGCGGCGGGCAGTTGCAGGTCGTCGGTCAGATAGCGGCAGGCGGCTTCCTGGCCGAGTTCGAGTCTGGCGTCCAGCGTCGCGCGCAGGTCTGAGACGGCCTGCGACAGTTCATCGCTGCGGCCCGGCGCTTCGCCGAACCAGAACGGAATATTGGGCGGCTGGCCGTGCGCGTCCTCGACATACACGCGGCCCTGCTCGATCTTGAGCATGCGATAGGAATTGTTGCCGAGCTGGAAGATATCGCCGGGCAGGCTTTCAAACGCGAAATCCTCGTTCAGCGTGCCGACGAACAGCCCTTCCGGCTGCATGATCACATCGTAGTCGAATTGGTCGGGAATGGCGCCGCCGTTGAGCAGCGCCGTCAGCTTCGCGCCCTTGCGCGGGCGCAGCAGGCCGTTGACGGCATCGCGATGCAGGTAGGCGCTGCGCCGGCCGCGCTGCGTGTGGAAGCCGTCGCTGAGCATCTTGACGACGTCGAGAAACTGCTGGTAGCTCAGCTCGCGGTAGTGCCAGGCGACGACAAAGGCCTTGAACAGTTCGGCTTCCTGCCATTCGCGGCAGGCGACTTCGGCCACGATCTGCTGCGCCAGCACATCCAGCGGCGCGTCCGGCATCTGGATGCGGTCCAGTTCATCGCGCTGAATCGCGGCCAGCATGGCCGTGCATTCGACCAGGTCGTCGCGCGACAGCGGAAACAGGCGGCCTTTCGGCACGGCGCCGAGCCGGTGTCCGGAACGCCCGACCCGCTGCAGAAAGGTCGAAATCGCATGCGGCGAACCGAGCTGGCAGACCAGATCGACGTCGCCGATGTCGATGCCCAGCTCCAGCGACGCGGTCGCGACCAGCGCTTTCAGCGAGCCCTGCTTCAGGCGCTGTTCGGCCGACAACCGGTGTTCCTTGGCCAGGCTGCCGTGGTGCGCCGTGACGTACTGTTCGCCCAGCCGTTCGGCCAGCGCCGCGGCCGCGCGCTCGGCCAGACGCCGCGTGTTGACGAAGATCAGCGTCGTGCGGTGCTGGCCGATCAGTTCTTCCAGCCGGTTATAGATCTCGCCCCAGACTTCCGCCGCCATGACCGCTTCCAGAGGCGAGCCCGTGACTTCGATCTGCAGATCCCTCTGGCGCACGTGGCCCGTATCGATGATCGTGCAGTCGGCCGCCGTCGTGCCGGTCAGATAGCGCGCTACCGTTTCGATGGGTTTCTGCGTGGCCGACAGGCCGATGCGCACGGGCGGGGTTGCGGTCAGCTGCGCCAGACGCTCCAGCGACAGCGCCAGATGCGCGCCGCGCTTGCTGCCGGCCAGTGTGTGAATCTCGTCGACGATGACGCTGCGCACGGTGCTGAGCATGGCGCGCCCCGAATCCGAGGTGAGCAGGATATACAGCGATTCGGGCGTCGTGACCAGGATGTGCGGCGGCCAGCGCTTCATGGCGTGGCGTTCGGCCGGCGAGGTGTCGCCGGTGCGGGTCTGCGCGCGGATCAGCACGTCGGGCAGGCCAAAGGCGGCCAAGCCCTCGCGGATGCCGCTCAGCGGCTCTTCCAGATTCTTGTGAATATCGTTCGACAGCGCCTTCAGCGGCGAGATGTAGAGAATGCGCGTTTCATCGGGCAGCGGCGATTCCAGTCCCTGTTGCACCAGCTGGTCGATCGCGGCCAGAAACGCCGCCAGCGTTTTGCCCGATCCGGTAGGCGCCGCGATGAGCGTGGATTTGCCGGCGCGTATGGTCGGCCAGGCCTGGCATTGCACGTCCGATGGGGCGTTGAAATGCGCGTTGAACCATTGGGCGATAACGGGATGAAACGATGTTAAGGGCATGGCGCTGACTGATGACAAGGGATAAAATATTCCAGTGAAGAAGCTAATGATCGACAGGGTTTAGCTTCAACCGTTGCATAGTCTAGCATTGAGAGGTTGCGGTTTGCTTGACTATCTATCATCCAGTGGTAGGGCGGCTGCTCTATATTTATTACTGCGGAATATATGTAAAAATATCCATAATTTCAATAGCTTGAATTTTCCATGTGTGATAGTGTAACAATTTTGTCATACTTTCTCTGCCTCTATTGCAACTTACACCCCTGATTAGCTCTCTATAGTGCGTACCTATCGATTTTTTGTAAGAACGAATAACAATCGCGAATGAAAAGCCTTATTTTTCCTTCATTGCTCAGCTTGTCGATGTTGATGCTGGCAGTGATTTCTGCTTGTACCCTTTCCGCCTGTACCCCAGCAATTTATAAACCCGGTCCCCATGTCACGAATGGGCAAATACTGGAAAACCTTTATGTAACGTCCGATGGCATCAGCTTACCGCTCAGGCAATGGCTGCCCGAGAATAATAAGGCTTCGGCGGTATTGATAGCATTGCATGGATTCAATGACTACAGCCGTTTTTTGCAGCAGCCCGGCGATTTTTTCCGGCGGAACGGCATTATCAGTTACGCCTATGATCAACGCGGCTTCGGCGGCAGTCCGCATCGTGGACTGTGGAGCGGCGTTGATGCCTATGTGCAGGATCTGGATTTATTTGTCCGGCTGATCAGGAATAAACATCCGGGACTGCCGGTTTATTTGTTGGGTGAAAGCATGGGTGGGGCTGTTGTTATTGCAACGATGGCACGGTCCTTGAAAACACCGGTGGATGGACTGATTCTGGCTGCTCCGGCTGTCTGGGGACGGGAAACGATGCCCTGGTATCAACAGACACTGCTGTGGGCGCTGTCGCATACCATGCCCTGGCTGACGTTGACCGGAAAAGGCATCGTCAAGGTCACGCCATCCGATAATATCGAAATGCTCAGGGAACTCGGGCGCGATCCATTGGTCATCAAGGCTACGCGGGTTGAAGCGCTGTACGGCCTGACCAATTTAATGGACGCGGCGCTGCACAGCGCCAAGGAAATACAGACGGATACGCTGGTTCTGTATGGCGAAAAGGACGAGATTGTTCCGAAACAGCCTACGTTGCGTTTTCTGCAGGATCTTATGCAAAACCGGCAGCATCGAAAAAGAGTCGCTTTCTATGAAAACGGTTATCACATGCTGCTGCGTGACCTGCAGGCTCCGGTATTATGGAAAGACATCGTCGCCTGGATTAAATCATCGGCGGCGCCGCTGCCATCCGGTGCCGACAAACACGCCGAACAGGTATTGGCGGCCGTCAGGGAAAATGGCAACTCCTGAAAAAATTGAGGGTTTTTCGGTTTGACTTGAACCGTGTTCGGATTTAGGATGCCAGTCAGTTTAACTCTGGTAAGGGGTTTTTCATGCGCCGTATCGACTTTGCAGTTTTTGGAAATTCGACAGCACTGGATCATGCCCTGGCGGACGAAGTACTGACGCGTTACCAAGCCGTCAGGTCCGAAACGGAACAACTGTGCGAACCGCTCGCCATCGAGGATTATGGTATTCAGGCCATGCCCGATGTCAGCCCGCCCAAATGGCACCTGGCTCATACCACCTGGTTTTTCGAGACCTTTCTGCTGCAGCCTTATCTGCACGGCTACCGCGTTTTTCATCCCGATTTCGGCTTTTTGTTCAATTCCTATTATCAAACCGTCGGCAGCTTTTTCCCGCGTCCGCAGCGCGGCTTGCTGTCCCGTCCGACCGTGCAGGAGGTCTACTATTATCGCGCCTATGTCGATAAGGCGATGGCGGCGCTTGTAGACAGCGCCGACGCTTCCCAACTCGATCAGATTATTTTTCGTACCGTATTGGGCATGCATCACGAACAGCAGCATCAGGAACTGCTGCTCGCCGATGTGAAATATAATTTTGCCATCAATCCTTTGTATCCGGCTTATCGGGCAAAGCTTGATCGTATCGAGCGAGAGCCGGCCTCACTGCAATGGCACGAGTATGACGGCGGTATCCATGAGATCGGTTTCTCGGGCACGGGTTTCGCCTATGATAACGAAACGCCCAGGCATAAGGTTTATCTGGAAAATTTTTGCCTGGCCTCGCGACTGGTGACGAATGGCGAGTTTCTGGACTTTATCGAGGACGGCGGTTATCAGCGCGCCGATCTGTGGCTATCCGACGGCTGGACGGTGGTGCGGCAAAAAAACTGGCAGGCGCCGCTGTACTGGAAAAGTCTGGACGGCCAGTGGTGGGTCATGACTCTGGCCGGGCTCAGGCGTCTGGATCAGAACGAGCCGGTCTGCCATGTCAGCTTTTATGAGACCGATGCCTATGCGCGCTGGCGCGGCAAGCGGCTGCCGACCGAGGCGGAATGGGAGGTGGCGGCGCAGGATCGCGAGCCGCGCGGCAATCTGCGCGAAGCCGGTTTTCTGCAGCCTGTTGCCGCTGATCCTGTGATCCAGTGTAAGCCTGATCAATTATTTGGCGATGTGTGGGAATGGACGCAAAGCCCATACCGGCCTTATCCCGGATTTCAGCCCCTGGCTGGCGTGCTAGGCGAGTACAACGGTAAATTCATGGCAAATCAGATGGTGCTGCGCGGCGGCTCCTGCGTGACGCCGCAGTCCCATATCGCGGCCACTTACCGCAATTTCTTTTATCCCGCCGATCGCTGGCAGTTCATGGGCATACGGTTGGCCGACGATGCGAACTGAACTGCTCGAACCGCGGCTTTGTTTCTCGGACCTGAAGCCGCCGCAGGCCGATTTCCGGAGCGAAGTCATTGAGGGACTGCGACGCCCGCGGAAGACGCTGTCGCCGAAATTTTTCTATGATCCGGAAGGCTGCCGGTTGTTCGAGGCGATCTGTGATTTGCCGGAGTATTACCTGACCCGCACTGAAATCGCCATTCTGACCGAACACGCAGACAGCATTGCACAGACACTAGGGCGGGGCGGGACGCTGATCGAACTGGGCAGCGGCAACAGCCGCAAGGTTCGGCTGCTGCTGGAGGCGCTGAAACCCGATGTTTACATGCCCGTGGATATCGCCGGACAGCATCTGCTCGCCGCCAGCCGGGAACTGGCGGTCGACCATCCATGGCTGAATATCCACGCCGCCTGCCTGGATTATTCGCAGCGTTTCGAGTTGCCGTTTCTGCCCGAAGGGCAAAGGAAAACAGTCTTTTTCCCAGGCTCCAGCATCGGCAATTTCGAACCGGCTGAGGCGGAGAATCTGCTGCGCGGCATTGCCCGGTGCGTGCAGCCTGACGGCGGCCTGCTGATCGGTTTCGATCTGAAAAAGGATGCGGCCGTATTGCAGGCGGCCTATAACGACAGCGCAGGCGTGACGGCACAGTTCAATCTGAATCTGTTGCGCTGCATCAATGCCGGGGCGGCGGCGAATTTCGATCTGGGGCGTTTTCGCCATCACGCTTTTTTCAATGAGCCGAAAGGGCGCATCGAGATGCATTTGCGCAGTGAATCACATCAGCGGGTTGTCGTGGCCGATGAGACTTTCGAGTTTCTGGACGGCGAATCGATTCATACCGAAAACTCCTACAAATACGGGATCGAGGAGTTCCGGACGCTGGCCCGTCATGCCGGGTTCGAACCGGGCCGTTGCTGGCGCGATCGGAACGGCTTGTTTTGTGTCCATTATTTTGGCGTATGAAGCAAACGAGACTGTGAAAGAATTAGTGAAAAACGTCATAAAAAGCATTATTCACCACGAAGATCACGAAGAAAAAATTAAGTTACCTCCGGCCGTACCGGAGATTTATTGGGTTACGCCCTCAAAGAGCTCTTATTGCGGCCAAGCAGCCGCTCACATCCAGCTTGATTGCTCAAAATATTCATCCTGGCTTTCTTGATGCCGGATATATCCTCTGGTATTTACAATCCCATCGCGTATGCGACAGACTTTTATAGTCTTTCATAGTTCTTTTCCTTCAAATTTCTTGGTCGAAATTTAAAGGTAAGAAAAACTACCGTATCGGTAAAACCTATGAGAGTCTCCCCGGCATAGCCGGGGGTTTACCTAATGATTAATTAAGTTAATCAAAAGCTTAAAACTTCGTGTTCTTCGTGTCCTTCGTGGTTAAATCTTTTAAATTGAATACTTTCACAGTCTCAAACGCATCCTGCACCAAATTACGGCTGACTGGTTTCCCGTCAAGGTGAGTGCGCACCATATTGGTTCGTTATTGCTGCGTTTCAGTTAAGCACGACAGGAGGGATTTTATTTAATTTTTCAGTATGAGTTTGAATCAACTTTCGATATAGACGTTTTAACAGCCCGTTTATCGTTCATCCTGATGACTTGGCTTGATGCTTGCTAGCACCATTTACGAAGTTTTTAACGTATAAGGATGATTATGAGCGAACTACAAGTTATTTGGACGGCAATGTGCGTGATGCTGGTGTTTTTTATGCAAGCGGGTTTTGCTTTGCTGGAATCGGGCACTTCAAGGGCGAAAAATTCAATCAATGTATTGATGAAAAATTATATGGATATGTGTTTGGGCGGCTTGATTTTCTGGGGCATCGGTTTTGGTTTGATGTTTGGCTATAGCGGTACGGGTTGGTTAGGGAGTAACCATTTTTTTCCGCAACAATTCACTCCTGCCGAAGCCGTTAATCTGGCGTATCAGACCATGTTTGCAGCGACGGCCGCCACCATTGTCAGCGGCGCGGTGGCAGAGCGTATGCATTTTACCACCTATCTGATTTTCAGCGCTTTTGTGACTGCGGTTATTTATCCGATATTTGGCAGTTGGGCCTGGAACGAGCAGGGCTGGCTGAAAGGCCTGGGTTTTGTGGATTTCGCCGGGTCAACCGTGGTGCATTCGGTTGGCGGATGGTGCGCCCTGGCAGGAATTATCGTTTTAGGTCCGCGCTTGGGGCGCTATTCAAGGCAAGGGGAGACGCGCGAAATCCCCGGCCATAACTTGCCGTTTGTGGCGCTGGGCGGGTTTGTTTTGTGGTTGGGCTGGTTTGGTTTTAATGGCGGCAGCATCAGCGGTCTGGAACATGATAATCTGGGGCTGGTGCTTTTAAACACCCACTTGGGCGGCAGCGCCGGAGCGCTGAGCGCCTTATTGTTTATGTATTTCAGAAAGCGGCCCGTATTAATGTCCGCAACCGTCAACGGCAGTATTGCCGGCTTGGTCAGCATCACCGCGGGAGCGGCTTCTTTATCGCCGTTGGCGGCCATTGTCGTGGGCTTTACCGGCGGCGTTTTTTACCTGCTGGCAGTCAACCTGCTGGACAGATTGCAACTGGACGATGTCGTCGGTGCTGTTGCGGTGCATGGCGTGGCTGGAGCATGGGGCACTTTGGCGGTGGCGTTATTTCCGCAGGGCGCTTTTAGTGTCTCGGCTCTTTTCGTGCAACTAACCGGCGTTGTGACATGTTTTTTATGGGCATTTCCTAGCGCGTTTTTGTTTTTTAAATTGCTGGATAGCTACCTGGGCGTCAGGGCCTCTACGCTGCATGAGCAGCGCGGACTGGATTACACCGAGCATTATGAAGTGGGGTATCCTGAATTTCAAAAACGACTGGATTCCAATGCGGCATAAGGAGCTGCCGTGATGAATGATACTAATAAACGCAGAAGGCAGGCGGCCTGGGTTTGCTTTCAGCCGCATCTTGCCGAGGACCAGCTGTTCAAGGCGATTCATTTACTGGAACGAAGCTATCAAGCCGACAGCGTAAGCAATTTGATTGCTTATATCAGCAAAGTTTGTTCGGAATTCGGTATCGGACCGGAAATCCGCAAATCCTTGTATGGCCGGTTTCATCAATTAATGGCCGAGGATACCGATTTACAGATGGACCCTTTGTCGACGATGCTTGAACAAAATCAGTCCCAGCCGCTGCCAAAACCGGTGCAAAGGCGGCCGGCGCCGGTATTGTCAGCGGTGGAGCGCATCGAAGAGCGGCAAGAAGCAATGGCCTCATTGCCTGCGCATACGGTTGTATTTTCGGATTTCATGAAACAACTGACGGCGTATCTGCCGGAAAAAAACGCTTTATTCGAGGTGCTGATGGAACTGGCCGAAGATAAGAAAACAGGCGCAAGAGAAAATGCCGGCCACATCAGCCGATGGGCAAACAAGCCTGATGACTTCGGCTGGGCTGAGAATTTAGACGAGAAAGCTCTTGCCGGTCTGGTGCATCTTGTTTACACGGCATTGTGTGAAATGCTGGGGCCTGTTGCTGCTGACGAGTGTTTTCATAAGGCTATAGCGGTCTGTGAACAAAAACCGGAAGCCAGGCAATTTTCGCCTTCACGGTTCCTTTAAATTGCACGACGGCCGGTTCGGACCGGGCCTGTCTGGCTGAGGCGCAACGCCCGGAGCGTTCGAATTATCATAGTGTGTACGTTTCCGTACCGACGCTATCGGTATTTGCGGGCAGTATTGCGTTTTGAATACTTCATCCTAAGGAGGCTAGCGATGAGCACTACCGTTGAAACTACAGATAGGGTACGATCCAGCAGCTCGCAAGCGATCAATCGTCAGATAGATCGGGAGATCGAGGCTCGGATCCGGCGTTTCGCGACCCGGAGCAAAGAGGATATTTCGCATCGCATCTGGGAGCTGGATCATGAGTGGGATATAGAGCGCGTGCTGGAAACCAACGCTTCCGTGCTGGCGTTTACCGGCCTTTTTCTCGGCAGCAAGTACGACAGGCGGTGGCTGCTGTTGCCGGGTATTGTGTTGCCTTTTCTGTTCCAGCATGCCATTCAGGGCTGGTGTCCGCCGGTCCCGATTTTTCGTCGTATGGGCGTGCGCACGCGCCAGGAGATAGAGCGGGAGAAATACGCCTTAAAGATTTTGCGCGGCGACTTCGAAAAGAGTCATATTGGCGATCGCGCCGAGGCGGCACTGGCGGCAGTGAAAATGTAAGCGCCAAGGCAATGCCTTTGCCGGTGTCATTCTAAGGATAAGCTGAGAAATAACTTCCCTGAATTTTTAGATGTGGGGGCGACTTAAGTCGCCCAGGGCGAATACCCTAAAGGGCATAAATGAACTCGCCCCTACATAAGTGCTTATTTTCAGCGAAAAATCGGAAAGTTATTTTTAACCGAATCCTAAGCCACACCGGCATGGCGCGGGGTTTACGGATGATGCTCTGCTTCTTTTTGTTTTTCCAGCAGATAGTCCAGCCAGAGATTCGACAGCTTTTCCTGTACCGAATTTTGCCGCAGCCGGCCATGCAGATGGCCAAAGTCCACGCGGTCCAGTTCCTGATCCTGGTTATAGCAGGAATAGACGAAGGATTCCTCGCCCGTTTGCGGGTCCGTATGCTTACACAGGCACTGGGCGCAGACGCCTTTCATCATGCATTGCATCGGCGAGTTGATGGAGCCGATGGCCACGTGTTCTTTCAAGTAAGGTTGCAATATGCCGAAGCGGGCTTCCTTGACGGCCGCCATCATGCGGTCCGAGCCGATCACCACCAGATGATCGACTTCGGACAGGCGGATGGGTTGTTCGCCCAGTTCACCGGTGGCGTAAGCGATCATGGCTTCCAGAATGTTGCCGATAAAGGTTTTGTCCTGCGGACGTGACGGCCTGATGGGTTCCTCGACATCGGGCGTTTTATCGACCGACCAGATAATAATATCCGAAGCCGCCTCGATATCCTCGACCTTGAAAACATCATGCTTGTTTTTGTAACCGGCAAAGTAAATCACCCGATTGCCGGCTGCCCGCAACGCTTTGCCGATAGAGAAGAGGACGGCATTGCCCAGGCCGCCGCCCAGCAGTAGCACGGTTTTGCCCTGCGGAATTTCCGTCGGCGTGCCCGTGACGCCCATGACGATGAGCGGGTCGCCGATGTCCCAGCCGAAGCACAGGCGCGTGGAGGCGCCCATCTCCAGCGCAATCAGCGAGATCGTGCCTTTTTCCTTGTCCACTTCGGCGCCGGTCAGGGCGATGCCTTCCGCGGCCAGCACCGTGTCTTCGACGACCGGGGCATGGGCTTCAAAGTTCTGCACCCGGTAAAACTGCCCCGGCTGGAAGCGCTTGGCCTGCATCGGCGCCTTCACAACGACTTCGATAATATTCGGCGTCAGGCGGTTGATGGCGACAATTCTGGCTACCAGAGCCTCGTCGAGGTTTGCGAACAGGGTCCGCAGCGCGGCATCGCGTTGTGGTTGTTGTGCGGGATCCAGGCCGGTCAGTTGTTTTTCGAACAGTTTGACGATATAAGGATAGCCGTCTCTGGCGCTGGCCATGGCTTTGACGACATTGCCGGCGTAGACCGGATGATTGTCGCCGGCAAAACTGATGAATTTATCGCCTTTCCGGTAGGAGGTCAGCGGCGCCGGCTTGCCCAGTTTGGGCGCGGCTTCGTCAGCCATGGGGACCAGTTCCAGATCGCCGCCTGGCCATTCGGGCTGATAGCGCTGAAAGAATTGCCGATCCATCTCGAAGGTGTCGGGATGCTCGCTTTGATAAATCGTATTGGGCGATGTGCCGGCGGCGATATAGAGGTTGCGTAATGGCACGGTCACATCGACGCCGGCGCTCGTCCAGCGGCCGTTATCCAAAGCCATCTGCTCAAACAGTACCGCTTTCAGATGGCCGTGCTCATCGGCCCGCGCCTCCTTCGGGCTCAGGCCTTCGGCCAGGGCAATGCCTTCCGTGAGCGCCGAGGCGATTTCCTCGTGATTTTGCCGATAAGCCGGCGAATCCTTGATGCCCTTGCGGTAGAACAAGGTAACTCCGCCCCATTTTTCAAGCAGGGGATGAAAGTCCGGTTTCTCGCCGGCGGCGTCGGCGCGCTGACGTTCGGCCCGTATTTCATGGCCGTGGGCCAGAAACTCATCAAGGATTTCGATCTCTTCCGCATCGTAGCGGATGCGTACGCTTTTCTCGCCGAATACCTGCACCAGCTTTTCATAACGCGCCAGTATTTTCTCGACCTGTACCGGGTAATAGGCCAGGAGTTCCGTGCAGGTGTCGATCGCGGTCAGGCCGCCGCCGATGACGCCGGCCGGCAAACGCACATGCAGGTTGGCCAGTGAGGAGGTTTTGGCGGCGCCGGTCAATTGCAGCGCCATCAGGAAGTCGGAGGCTTTGCGGATGCCGCGGATCAGATTGTTCTTTAAGTTAATGATGGTCGGCTTGCCGGCGCCGGTGGCAATGCTGATATGGTCGAAACCCAGGTCCCAGGCGTCGTCGATGGTCAGCGTGCCGCCGAAACGGATGCCGCCGTAAGCGCGGAAATTCCGGCGACGGAGCAGGTTGACATAGATGACTTTCAGAAAGTTCTTGTCCCAGCGCACCGTAATGCCGTATTCGGCGACACCGCCGAAACCGGCCAGCCGGCGCTCGTTCAATTGCTCGTAAAGAGTGCTGAAATCCTCGATTGGTTCGGGCGGCGTGTCGGCATCGCCGGTCAATCCGGCAGGCAACGGCTCCAGTTTCAGGGCATCGATGGCGGCGACGCCGAAACCTTCGTTCAGCAAATAATGGCTCATGGTGTAGCCGGCCGGCCCCAGGCCCACGACCAACGCGTTTTTGCCGTTATAGGGCAGGGCGTAAGGACGCTTGATATTTAGCGGGTTCCAGCGCGTCAGCAGGCTGTAGATTTCAAACCCGTAAGGCATGAACAGCACGTCGGTCAGAACATTGGTTTCGATCTGCGGAATGTTGACGGGATCGGTTTTTTGATAGATGCAGCCCTTCATGCAGTCATTGCAGATGCGGTGGCCGGTGCCGGGGCACATGGGGTTGTCGATGATGACGATGGCCAGCGCGCCGATATTGTCGCCCCGGCGTTTGACCAGATGCATCTCGGAGATTTTTTCATCGAGCGGGCAGCCGGTGATGACCACGTCCAGCGGGTTGGTTTTGAACGTCTGGGTTTTCTTGTTGCGCATGCCTTTGGAGCAGGAGTCCGTGTCGCGCTCATGGCAGTAGATGCAATGGTCGACTTCATACAGCGTCTGCCTTTCATCAAAGCGTGGATCGGTCAGGGCGAAACCATCGCGCCGCTTGCGGAGTTCTTTCGGCCCCATCCAGACTTTATAAGGGCCGCGATCGATGATTTCATGCTCGACGAGATCGTCGAAATCGCGTTTTTCGGGTGTTTTGAAGCTGAGCCAGTCGGCGACCGTCCGGCGGACTTGCGGGTCATTGAGGGCGATAAAGCTCCAGCGCTGCACGATGTCCAGCAGGCGGCTGACGAATTCGGCCGCATCCTGCAGGGCCAGAATGTCGGCGAACAGAATGGCAACCGAGCCATGTTCGCCAAGGTGCCGGCGCAACGCCTGCACGACCTGATCGGCATCGGCGTAGTCGCTGGTTTGGCCTTTGGCGATGGATTCGTAATGGCGGGCCAGTCGCGTCAGTTCGGCGCCGACGCGGGCTACGCGGCGTTCGGGGTCGGTATCGGCATTGGCTTCCGGAAAGCCGGCTTCGATAAGCAGTTCAAGGCGGCTTAATATGGCGGTAATGTCCCACTGGCTGACATCCTGGCCTTTGAATAGCGTATTGAGCTTGTCGACGACGTCGTGCTTGTAGGCAAAGATCGTCTCGAAGTCGTCCCGGATTTTTATGGATTGGTTCTGATGTTGCTCGGAGACATTGAACAGTTTGGCGACGAACTGGCCGACATAAGGCCCCATGCGTACCAGCAGGTCGGAAATTTCCACCGGTTGCAAGCCCGCGCCCTGAGTCAGTCGGTAATCTTGAAAGGCTGCGAAAAGTTCGGGATTTTGCTGCTCGACGGTCTTATCGAATATCGCCAGTAAATCCTTCAGGCGCGCGGAGTCGTATAAATCCGCGTAGTTGAAACCGGGGATGCCCAGCTTGAAGATACTCTGTTCCATACTTTCTATACTCCGGTCGGCTTGATAATGATCATTGATTCTCTTGATAATAAGAGGCTATGTGGGCGGCATTTTCTCCCTAAGTTTCAAAAAACGCTGATAGCGCTTCATTGAAATACGGCCATTTTCGGCCGCTGCGCGCACGGCACACCCCTTGTCGTGTAAATGACGGCAGTCATTGAACTGGCATTCATCCAGCAAAGGTTGAAATTCTCTGTAACCATAAGCCAGTTGCTGTTCGGTAAGACCTGCCAGTCCGAAAATGGCGACTCCGGGGCTGTCGATCAGATCACCGCCTTGCTCCATGTGATACAGCGTCGCGGCCGTGGTCGTGTGGCGGCCATGCTTGGTCGTCGCCGAGATCGTATTGGTTTTAAGTTCCTTATCGGGGATCAGGGCATTCGTTAAGGAAGACTTGCCGACGCCCGATTGGCCCGCCAGGATGCTGACCTGGTTTTTTAACGCCTGTTTCAATTCCTCCAGGCCTTTATGATCCGGGATTCTGGTGCTGACCCGGTACAGGGCATAGCCTAGTTTTTGGTAGTCCAGCAATTCCTGCTCGATACTATCCGATTGCCCCAGATCGATTTTGTTAAGCACTAAAGCGGCATTGATATGATGGTTCTCACAGACGGCCAGGTATTGATCGATCAGTAGAAAATCGCAATAAGGTTCGGTGGCGAACACCACGAAGACGGTGTCGATATTGGCGGCTACCGGGCGGACCTTGCTGTTTCTGGACGGGCGTGCCAATAACGACCGCCTGGGCAGGATTTCTTCGATACGGCCCTGGTCGGGCGCCGATTGCAGCCACAATACTCTGTCGCCGACGGCGACGGTATCGAGCCGCCGCCGGGTCTGACACAGGTAGATTTTGCCGTCGGTTTCAACGGCGATGCCCTGACCTAAATGAGAGAGCACCAAGCCTTCAAGGAGTTCAGCCATTATGCGCTTTGTATCTTGGATTCCAGATGCGCGATGCGAATAGCCGCCGGCGGATGACTGTAATGGAAAGCCGAGTAGAGAGGGTCCGGCGTCAATGTGCTGGCGTTTTCCTCATACAGCTTGACCAAGCCGCTGATCATCTTGCTGGCCTGGGCATTTTTTGATGCGAAATCATCGGCTTCGAATTCAAACTTACGTTGAAAATAAGCGCTGACAGGCTGCATGAAAAAGGTAAAGGCCGGCGAAACCAGCATGAATAACAACAGGGCGGCGGCATTGGACGGTTGTTCCACGCCGAGTCCGGTATAGAACCATTGCTGATCGATCAGCCAGCCCAGGACCGCCAGGCTGATCAAACTCATGATCGAGGTGGCGATCAGCATTTTAATCACATGCTTGCACTTGAAATGCCCCAGTTCATGGGCCAGCACGGCTTCCAGTTCCTCGTCATCCAGGGAATCGACCAGCGTATCAAAGAACACGATGCGCTTGTTATTGCCCAGGCCGGTGAAATAAGCGTTGCCATGGCCCGAGCGCTTGGAACCGTCCATGATGAAGATGCCCTGGCTGTTAAAGCCGCAACGCGCCAGCAAGCCCTGAATCCTGTCTTTCAGCGCACCTTCCTGCATGGGGGTGAATTTATTGAATAGCGGCGCGATGACGGTAGGGTAAAGCCAGCTCATCAGGAGTGAAAAGCTGATCAGGATAGCCCATGCCCATAACCACCAGAGGTCGATATTGTCCATTACCCACAGGATCAGAGCCAGCAAAGGCAGGCCGATTGCCGCGACCAGCGCCATCTGCAGCAACTGGTCTTTGACGAACTGTTTGGGCGTGCTTTTGTTAAAGCCGAATTTTTCTTCAATGACGAACGTCTGATAAATGCTGGTCGGCAGGTCAATCAGGGACATGGCCAGGAAAACTGTGGCTATGGCGCCGATGCCGGCTATCCGAGACGACAAGTCAAAAGATGCCCAGAATTCGAAGGCGGCATTGATGCCTCCGCCTACCGTCAGCAGCAGCAAGACGATAACGCCGATAATGCTGTCAATATCGCCTAGTTTGCCTTTTTCAATGGTATAGTCGGCTGCTTTTTGATGGGCTTCCAGGGAAACGCTGTTTTTAAACGCCTCGGGCACGTCGGAACGATGACTTTTGACATGGGCGGCCTGGCGTTTGGACAGCCAGAACTGAACCGAAAAGGAAATTATCAATGCGATTATAAAGATAATGGTAAAGGTATTCATGGGTTTAAAACGCAAGTTTAAGAATTAGGCATACAGATTAGCCAATGCTACAATTTACCGCAACCTTATTAATATTATGGAATCAATAATATGGCGCAGGATCCACAGAATCTCATCTGGATAGATCTGGAAATGACGGGGCTGAATCCCGATACCGATTTAATCATTGAGATAGCCACGGTCATCACCGACAAGGACTTGAATATTCTGGCTCAAGGTCCTGTACTGGCGATTCATCAGTCCGATGCGGCGCTGGCGGCTATGGATGACTGGAATCAGAAATACCACGGCAAATCCGGCCTGATCGATCGGGTCAAGGCTTCAACGATTGATGATGCCGAAGCCGAACGGTTGACTCTGGAATTTATCAAGGAATGGGTGCCGGAAAACAAGTCGCCCATCTGCGGTAACAGCATTTGTCAGGATCGGCGTTTTCTTTATCGGTATATGCCAAAACTGGAAGCCTATTTCCATTATCGCAACCTGGACGTTTCAACGCTTAAGGAACTGGTTGCCCGATGGGCGCCGGAACTGAAAGGCGGTTTTAGTAAAAAGGCCACGCATATCGCTCTAAACGATATCGTCGAATCGATCGAAGAGCTGCGTTACTACCGGGATCATTTTATTGCCTATAAGGGCGCGGGCAGCGCCTGAGTAAATATGAATCAATTGATTGCCGTGGCACTGGGCGGTTCGCTTGGCTCAGTACTGCGTTTTTTAGTTTCAACAGGCGTTTATCAGTGGCTGGGCCGGGGCTTTCCTTACGGCACGCTAGCCGTCAATGTCATCGGCTCGTTTTTAATCGGATTGCTGGCCGAAGCACTGATTTTGCAGCGTATCACTTTCGCAATGGAATACCGGGCCGCCATTCTGGTGGGCATCCTGGGCGGATTCACGACGTTTTCGAGCTTTTCGCTGGAAACGATTTATTTGATGGAGCAGGGCAGTTTCACCAAGGCCGGCCTGAATGTCCTGATCAGTATCAGCGCCGGGTTATTGGCCGTCTGGCTGGGTCTGCTTTCAGGACGGTCGCTGTTTCTTTATTCGGACGGTGTTATTCAATGGCCGGGCGGGCTTTTTCCTTATGCGTTGGTTGTGGTCAATGCCATTGGTGCTTTCTTGATAGGTATTGTAGCGACTATCCTGCTGCAGAAAGTAGCGCTGTCGATGGAATACCGGGCTGCGATTATGATAATCATCGTAGGACTTTATTTAACCTTGTCCGGTTTGTATCTGGTTCTGTATTTGATTGAGCACGGTTATTCATTTGAAGCGCATTTGAATTTAATGCTGGGCATTTTTGTCGGTAATGGTTTGATCAGTGTTTTAGTGCTTTGGACAGGTTTATGGGTAGGCAGGCAGATATGAATACAAGAGATATAACGATTGCCAGAGTCTATATGCTGGAAGGTCATGATTATCTTGATCGCGTCCTGGACATTCTGCGCAACGAAGAAAAAATTACAGGCATCACGGTGATACGCGGTATCGCCGGAATGGGTGCTTCAGGCGAGATCCATACGTCGTCGCTGCTTGATCTGTCGCTGGAATTGCCGTTGATCATCGAGTTTTACGACGAGCCTTTGAAAGTCGAAAAGGCTATTCATGAACTCCAGTTAAAACTGGATCTCAAACATATCGTCAGCTGGCCGGCAGCAGCTCATACTCACTCAATTTCTTAATTTCAAAAGGAAACTACACCGTCATGTTAGATCCCCATATATTTAGAACTGATCTTGATTATGTGAAGGAACAATTAAGCAGGCGTTCATTCAGTTTTAATACGGAGTCTTACACTGCCCTGGAAGCCAGGCGCAAAGACATACAGGTTAAAACCCAGGAACTGCAGAACGAGCGTAACAGCCGCTCTAAGTCGATCGGGCAGGCCAAGGCCAAAGGCGAGGATATTCAGCCTCTTTTGGATCAGGTTCAGCATTTGGGCGATCAGCTGAAAGAGGCGGAAACGGAACTGTCCGGTATTCAAGCGCAAATGGCCGCCTTGATGGAGGGCATTCCTAACATACTTGATGTCAGCGTGCCGGACGGCAAAAGTGAAGACGATAATATCGAAATCAGCCGTTGGGGCGACATTCCTGTGTTTGATTTCGAGCCCAAGGATCATGTCGACCTGGGGTCAAAGAGAGGCATGGATTTTGAGCTGGGCGCCAAAATCGCCAGCGCCCGGTTTGTGGTCTTGAACGGCCCATTGGCAAGACTGCAGCGCGCGATCATTCAGCTGATGCTGGATATGCATACGCTGGAGCACGGTTACAACGAAACGTATGTGCCGTTTCTGGTTAATGCCGACAGTCTGCGCGGTACCGGTCAGTTACCTAAGTTCGAGTCCGATCTGTTTAAGGTCGACAATGATCCGGCCTTTTACCTGGTTCCCACCGCCGAAGTGCCGGTCACGAATATCGTCAGAGACGTTATCGTAGACGCCAAGGACATGCCGCTGAAGTTCGTTTCGCATACGCCCTGTTTCCGTAGCGAAGCCGGCGCTTACGGACGCGATGTGCGCGGCATGATCCGCCAGCACCAGTTTGAAAAAGTCGAGTTGGTGCAAATCGTCAAGCCTGAAGAGTCCGCCAAGGCGCATGAAGAACTGACCGAGCATGCCGAAAACGTCCTGAAAAAACTGAAACTGCCTTATCGCAAGGTGTTGTTGTGCGCCGGCGATACCGGCTTTTCATCATCGAAAACCTATGACCTCGAGGTTTGGCTGCCGGGACAGGGCGCTTATCGAGAAATATCCTCATGCAGTAACTTCAGGGATTTTCAGGCCCGCCGCCTGCAGGCGCGCTGGCGCAATCCGGAAACCGGTAAACCCGAGTTGGTGCATACCTTGAATGGTTCAGGTCTGGCGGCCGGCAGAACCCTGATTGCGATCATGGAAAATTATCAGGATGCCCAGGGGCGGATCCACATTCCGGAGGCCTTGCTGCCTTATATGGGCGGATTGGATATTATTGAGTAATTTAATTGGTATTATTCAACGGCGGACCGATTTTTTATAATCGGTCCGCCGTTGTGCTTTGCAATTTAATATGATTGCTCGACAGAATATCATCAGTATCTTGCCAGGTTCTATATATGCGCTCAAATAAGTAATAATGCGGAAATAGTACTTTATATCGAAATGGTATTTGTTGATTTTTAAAATGCGAATTCGTTGCACTAAACTTTAAATCCGTTAAATATTATTGGTATGTTAAAAGCAAGGCATTTTTTAGGAGTTATATAAAACAATTTTTATCGTAGGTAGTGGCTATAGTCCGTATTTTTTCTGATGAATCAGTCCGGGTTGCCTTCGTGGGACAATGCTTCGTTACCGGCAATAGTGAGAATCGTTATATTATTTTAGTTAATAATGATCTGGCGAAATCAATATTTCACTTATATCAAGGATAAACCACCGGCTATTATGGCCAGTGGTTGTTATTGAAATTACTCCGGTTGTTCATATCAAGCGGCGATTATTTAATCACTTCCAGTTGTACGCGGCGGTTGTTAGCCCGGCCTGCTGCCGTCTCGTTAGTATCTATAGGGCGAGTCAAGCCATAGCCGTGAGCCGATAATGTCACATTGACATTGACCGCGCGGTCCAGATAAGCTTTAACTGCTTGAGCGCGGCGTTCCGAGAGTTTCTGGTTATACTCGACAGAGCCTTTGCTGTCGGTATGGCCTTGTATTTCAACTTTTAGACCAGGGTTGTTGTTAAGAACAGCGGCGACCTTGTCCAGTTCACCATAATATTGAGGTTTGATGTCGCTTTTATCGTAATCGAATTGCACGCCTTCGATAATCCAGCAACCGAACTTGTTGACGTGTGCGCCTTTAGGTGTATCAGGACATTGATCCTGGCTGTTTGGGACGCCGTCTCCATCGTCATCGCCGTCGATTGCGACCGGCGTGCCGGCTGTTAAGAAGATGCTATGGACAAATTTGCCCATATCATCGGGATTTGCAATGCGGTCAGCCGCTACCCCGTAGCCGCAACCGGCCGTTTTCCATAATCTGTTTAATAAGATTTGGCCTTGCTCATCTTTTTTATTACCGACCCAAACGGTATAAACACATAACCTGTCACCGTACTGTTTCTTTAAGGATTGAACCGCCGTTACGGGGTCGCTGTCCAAGTTGTGGCCATCGCTGAGTACTAAAAGCGCTATGTTGCCGGATGTTGTCGACAAGTCCTTGGACGTTGCGTTAATTGCCGAGTCCATGCGTGAGCCGCCGCTGGCGCAGGTTAATGAGTCGATACCTTGGCCGAAAGTCGATTTTGAATAGCTTGCGGGTGGCAGATTGAGTTTCGTAAAGCCCCATGATAGGCATGGGCCGAAACCAAAACTGCGAATGCTCGAAGTCAATTGCAAATCATCGGGAATGGTTTGGTTTATTCTATTGAGTATTTCTTTTTCGACCGCGAATTTGGTAGGGGTCGGCTGGCCGGGAAAACCTAGGCCTTGATAAGCTTCATTCATGGATGAAGAGGAATCGTTAATAACAAAGAAATTATCCGTTTTTTGCTTATATTCGCCTGAGCGAACCAGGGTATTCAAATCATTAGCGTGAAATAGCTGAAAAGTGCTGATGGGTTGGGATGCGCAGCCTGACAAAATTCCGCCAGTTATAAATGCAGTAATCATCATTATTTTTTTCATTTATTTTCTCCTTGATCATGCTGAATGGAAAAGGTGATATTTTTATTTATTATCAATGATTTAAATAATATTAGGTGCTGGCTTTTCTTAAATGAATAATTCACCTTTTTAATAAGACATGAAATAATACAAATGGTTTTATAAATATGAATATGAGGTTGGAAAATGGTTAGACTATTAGTTTTATTATCAATGTTAATGGCCAGTATAAACATACAGGCGGCAGAAAGCGATATTCAAAAAATGGCAGAGCAAGGCGATGCCCTGGCGCAGGCTAAATTAGGGGCAATGTATATATTAGGCCGAGAGGATATTGAACGCGATGAACAAAAAGCCGCCGAATGGATGCTGAAAGCAGCAAAGCAAGGCCTTATTGAAGCCGAAGTCGTTATGGCGGCCTTATATGATAGAGGATTGGGTGTGCCGCACAATGTTGATATGGCAACGCAGTGGTATGAGAAAGCAGCGGCTAAAGGGCATGGTGCCTCGCTTGCGCTTCTAGGAAGAAATGATACGGCTAAAGGCAGTGTAGCCTTTAATTATAAAACGGCTCGCTTGAGCGCGGCCCGACAAATTCCAACAGAATACGCTAAAAAAATTTTACTGAAGAAATAAATATCAAATGAGTACAAAAACACGTTTTGCCCCGAGTCCGACGGGCTATTTGCATGTAGGCGGCGCTCGTACCGCCTTGTTTTCCTGGCTTTACGCGCGCAAGCATGGCGGACGGTTTATCTTAAGAATCGAAGATACCGATCTGGAGCGCTCAACACAAGAGTCGGTGAATGCTATTCTGGAAGGTATGACCTGGTTGGGGTTGGAGTATGATGAGGGGCCGTTTTACCAGACCCAGCGCTTTGATCGTTATAAAGAAGTTATTCAACAATTGCTGGATCAGGGCGATGCCTATTACTGTTATTGCAGTAAAGAAGAGTTGGATCAATTACGTGCCGAGCAAATGGCTAACAAACAGAAGCCGCGCTATAACGGTAAATGCAGGGATTCTGCAGAAGGACCCGGAGAGGGGATGCCGGTCATACGCTTCAAAAATCCGACTGATGGCGTGGTAACCATTCCCGATCTGGTTAAAGGTGACATTGTCGTTGCTAACAAAGAACTCGATGACTTGATTATTGCCAGAGCCGATGGTACGCCCACTTATAATTTAACCGTTGTGGTTGATGATATGGATATGGGCGTGACGCATGTCATCCGAGGCGATGACCATATCAACAATACGCCGCGGCAGATGAATATTCTCCGAGCATTAGGCGCCGAGATGCCGAAGTATGCGCATTTGCCCATGATATTGGGTTCCGATGGCGCTCGATTGTCAAAACGACACGGCGCCGTCAGTGTCATGCAGTACCGTAACGACGGTTATTTGCCGGATGCTCTGCTCAATTACCTGGTCAGATTGGGTTGGTCTTATGGCGATCAGGAGATTTTCTCGCTGGATGAAATGGTCGAGTACTTTCAACTGGAAAACGTTAATGTATCGGCATCCGTGTTCAATAATGAAAAGCTTTTATGGCTGAATCATCAATATATTATGAATAGCGATCCTGTTCATGTCGCTCGCCACTTAAGCTGGCATATGGGCGAGTCAGGCATTGATCCTTCAGACGGGCCGGATTTGATTGATATTGTAAAGGCGCAAAGAGAGCGCAGTAAAACGTTGGTTGAAATGGCGAATGCAAGTGTTTATTTCTATAAAGATTTTGACTCATATGATGAGAAGGCCGCTAAAAAGAATCTTACTTCGAATGCCGAGGAAGTGTTAGCGCGGTTGCATGATGAATTTTCCGCGGTCACTGAATGGGTGGGGGAAGAATTGCATCAGATTGTTATTAATGTTGCCGAAGAGATGGGGCTCAATCTGGGTAAGGTGGCTCAACCTTTGCGAGTCGCTGTTTCCGGAACCCCTGTGTCGCCCGCAATTGATGTGACTTTATCGCTGCTTGGTAAGGAAAAAACCTTGGCAAGAATATTACGAGCCATAAATTATATAAAAAATTTAAATTAAAGGTGGACAGGACTAAAAAATCGTGTAAAATGGCGGTTCTTTACTGAGGGGCCATAGCTCAATTGGGAGAGCGCAACACTGGCAGTGTTGAGGTCGGCGGTTCGATCCCGCCTGGCTCCACCAAACAGCAAAGGCTGACTAAACCAGTTTTAGTCCCCATCGTCTAGTGGCCTAGGACACCGCCCTTTCACGGCGGTAACGGGGGTTCGAACCCCCCTGGGGACGCCATGAATCTTATAGCCCCATGCTAATGCATGGGAGTTTTTATAAGTTCAGGATGTTTAGATACTTCAGTTATAGTATTGGCAGTTGTTTATTTTTGCCAAGAGTTTAGGCTGACTAAACCAGTTTTAGTCCCCATCGTCTAGTGGCCTAGGACACCGCCCTTTCACGGCGGTAACGGGGGTTCGAACCCCCCTGGGGACGCCATTATATAAAAAAGGATATCAGTATATTGATATCCTTTTTTTATGTCCGCTATTTTTTCAGCTTTCTTAAAATGTGATTTAAGAACTGGTTCATAAAAAGTCCCAGAAAAACAGAGCCGCAGCCAGCTTTCCGAAGACATGTACCATAATCTCATTGTAAGAATGTACATTACTGGTGCATTCAATGCCTGTCTTTACTTCAATCCAGGTAAATAATGCGATACGGCTGGCGAACGCGAGAAACCGTTGTGGACAGCCATTGATTCTGTGGCTCCAGATAATAGCGTTGCCTTTTTCGTTTTTTAACCGGCGTCAAGATGCGTTCATGGTTGTGAATTTGCTGCCGAATCTGATCAAATACCTTGCCATCATGGTTACTGGCGCCTGTCACCCCGATATGCTTAGGCATTGGCAACGAGCCTGATCGGCGACGCCTTATGACATGCACCCAAACACCGTAATGGTACAACTTCTCTGTTGATTGGTAACCCGAGTCCGCCAACTCTTTAGCCGCACAAGCGTTAAACCGGTGACCTTGCTTGACCAAGGCTACTGGGAAGAAGTCAATCAGTCAGGCTTACCCTGGATTCTTGTTTGTCAATGGTCAACAGAATTGAGCCAGTTTCGGTTATTAAAATTGAGCCACTTTTTCCGGTTAATATGAATTGTTTAGCTTCGCTTTCAGCCGATAATTTTCCCCGCCGATCATAAAAAAATGTGAGTGATGGATGATGCGGTCGACGGTAGTCGCGGAGAAAACAAGGGTGTAAATGCCGATCCGCGTAGTCTAAATACTCTTGATCGCTCTGTGCTTATCCATCATTCCGAACAGGTAAGGATTTGGTCGTCAATAATTTTCCTGTTTAAACATTAGGATGTGTCGACGAGGAGGCGCATCGTTCGCGAGCGATGCGCTTCACTGCGCCGCCTGGAGCGCCTACTTTTGTTCAGCACATCCTATCAAGAGTCTAATTTCAGGAAGTCATTTTTAGCCAAATCCTAAATAGTATTTCGCCAATTTATTTATGACGGGCAAATTGTAGGCGCGAATTCATTTATGCCCTATGGGTACTTGTACCCCTTGAGGGTGTTCGCACCCTATGAATGCTCTGCAAATCATACTCGTCAGAACAAGACTGATTATGTAATAGCGATGACTTCTTCATTGGTAAAGCTTAATTGCGAATATCAATAGTTTAATGGTATCAACTCGCTTCTATTCAGCTCTTGATTCGCATTTGAGTAATGGCGCGATTTAGTTTTTTCCATGTGTTAAATCATTGGTCTGTTTAACTTCCATAAATAACCTTTGTAGCTGATTGATGCTGTGGCATGACAGGCATTGACCCTCGTTGAAATAGGTTTCTAACTGCGGATTTTGGACAAGAAATTTGTTACTGTCATGTTGCTGTATTTTTTGATACGACTTCTGATCTTTTGGGAGTTCTGATGCTTGAACTTTTGCAAATACTAGATTACATGCTAAAGCGACAATAATGAGATATTGCATAGTCATTAGTAAGTATGGCTTGGAATCGCTTTATTGATCATGAGTTTCTCGTTCATTATCATATGAAATTGCCAGTTCAGAATAATAAATAGATTCAACAATCATGTTCTGATACTCCTGTGGTTCCATATCACTTTCGGGGTTATCTTGCAGCAAGACATGAACATGATCTAATTCATTATTATAAGAAGCAGCCACTGTATTTCTCTCCTGTTCTCATTATGAAACTCACGTTTTTTTATTAAATCCCTTTTGCCATTTTTTTCTAATATTTATAACGTAACGGATAGAGTAAAGGAATTAGTGCAATAACTTAAGTATAAGTACTTAGCAAGAAATGAGATATAAAGTAGTTATTTTCAAAAAGCCATAGGTAAGGATACGTATGGATCTTTTTAATAATTAAGAAATAATGACCATTGACCAATTAGGCAATTTCTTAACGAGGAAATAGCTATGAAATTATTCTGGATACTTGCTGCCGATAGTAGTCGGGCACGAATATTTACTGCTGATACGCCTTCTTCGCCTTTAGAAGAGATTGAAGACATTGCCCATACGGAAGGGCGCTTATTTGATCGAGAAATAACGTCTGATTTACCGGGAAGGATGCGCCATGCAGGCGGTGCGGGCGGGCATGCTTACGATCCTGCCAGCGATCCAAAAAAGCACGAAGCTAGCAATTTTGCCCATTCTATCGCTAAGCTTCTGGAAGAGTCGCTCAATGCGAATAAATATGATCGGTTAGTGATTATTGCAGAGCCTTCATTCCTGGGAATGCTGCGTAATAATTTATCGGAACAGGTTAGAAAAAATGTCTGCTTAGAGCTTGATAAAGACGTTACTACACAAAGTGCTGTTGATATTCGCGGATACCTGCCGAAATATTTGCCCAATTTGTGAAATTAAATTGAAGAGAGATGGAGGCTGATCTTGACAGTCGGTTAATTCGCTTAGGTAAAGAAGAATTTAGAAACTTATTTCTTCTTACTTAATGGCGCTGTTGTTTTCTTAAATTTTTATAAATTATATTGGGCTATTTTAATGGCTAAATGACTGATTATGAGAGCCTGTATTTTGTAATATTTTTTACATAATAATTTGTTTTTGAATGAGTTATATTTCTGGTTATTTTTTTAATATAACAACTTGAAATAGAGCCATAAAAATCAGCAATTGTTTTAGTTGGTAAAGATACGTTACTGGATGATGCTGGTTATCTAATATTGAATGGATTGAAAATATAAAAATGGGGAATGCAATGATACTGACGACTTTTATTCCGCCATTGTTTGGCCTATTAGGGCTACTGGTCGCCTATATAATTTTTCATAAAGTGATGCGTTATCGCGAAGGCTGCGAAAAGGTAGCAAAAATTGCGCATGAGATTCATCTGGGGGCGATGGTTTTTATGCGGCGCGAGTATACGATGCTAATCTTGTTTGCCGGCGTATTGGCTGTATTGCTGTTTTTTTCGCTGGGATGGAGGACAACATTGGCTTTTATTGTCGGTGCCACAACGTCTGGACTGGCCGGCTTTCTGGGTATGTTTACTGCCACTAGAGCTAATGCAAGAACAACTACCGCGGCTTATGAGGAAGGCATGTCCTCAGCGTTATCGGTTGCTTTTTTTGGCGGTTCAGTTATGGGACTGGCTGTGGCCTCTTTAGGGCTGTTGGGGTTGGGTTCGCTCTATTTGTTTTTTAGTGGTGATGCGGAAACAGTCCACGCAATTCATGGTTTTGGCATGGGGGCATCAACTGTCGCCTTGTTTTCACGCGTAGGTGGCGGCATTTTTACCAAATCCGCCGATGTCGGCGCTGATCTGGTGGGTAAAATTGAGATCGGCATTCCCGAGGACGACCCGCGTAACCCCGGCGTTATCGCCGATAATGTAGGAGATAATGTTGGCGACGTGGCTGGCATGGGGTCGGATATCTTCGAATCATATTGCGGTGCCATGATAGCCACGATCGCCATGGCCGGTTCCATGGCGTCGGATATTATTGATCCCCTGGGAGTGCGTGAAGATCTGATGTTTTTGCCTCTGGCTTTATCTTCCGCAGGCTTGATCTGTTCCATCGTCGGAATTACTTTGGTGCATCAAGCGGGTAATAAACAAATTGAAGTTCTTCTGCAGCATAATGTTTTAGGGTTTGTCGCTAAACCTTTAATGGAACTAAAATTAAATGCCAGCGAAAAGCCAGAATTGGCCTTACGTAGCGGTACCTTAGGCGCATCTATTCTGTTTATTTTGACAGCTTTTTTGGTGGTGGCCGGCATGGGGATTGATCTAAAAGTCGCATTAGCCGTGCTGGCCGGTGCTGCTGGAGGCGTCATTATTGGTTTAGTCACTGAATATTACACAGCCAGTAGTCCGGTCCATCGGATCGCCGAGTCAGGTGAAACCGGGGCGGCCACAGTGATGATCACGGGCTTGGCTGTCGGAATGGAGTCAGTCGCCATACCGGTACTGACAATTTGCGCGGTAATTTTGGTAAGTAGCTCACTGGTTGGACTGTATGGTGTTGGTATTGCCGCAGTAGGCATGTTGGCAACCGTGGGTATCACTATGGCAATCGATGCCTATGGACCCGTTGCCGATAATGCTGGTGGTATCGCTGAGATGGCCGGACTGGGTCCTAAAACGCGAGCGATTACAGATTCTCTTGATGAAGTGGGCAATACCACTGCCGCCATCGGCAAGGGTTTTGCTATCGGTGCGGCGGCATTGGCGGCTTTGGCGATTATTACGGCTTATGTCGAAACCATTAGCATGCGCATTGAGAATTTTCAGTTAAATTTAAGCAATTCGGATGTGCTGATCGGTCTCTTTATTGGCGGCATGCTGCCTTATCTCATTGCCTCGATTACTATGACAGCGGTCGGTGAGGCGGCATTTGAGATGATAAAGGAAATTCGCCGCCAGTTCCGCGAGATTCCAGGTTTGCTGGACGCGAGTGCCGATCCTGATACTGCCACTTGTATTGATATAGCGACTGCGGCGGCGCTCAAAAAAATGATTTTACCAGGGATAATTGCGATTGCCGCGCCGCCTGTGGTTGGCTTTATACTGGGCCCTGAAGCTTTAGGCGGTATGCTGGGTGGGGCGTTGCTTTCCTGCGTTTTATTGGCATTAATGATGGCAAACTCAGGCGGTGCCTGGGACAATGCCAAGAAGTATATTGAAAAAGGCCATCACGGCGGCAAAGGATCTGAAGCCCACAAATCAGCAGTTGTCGGAGACACCGTTGGAGATCCTTTTAAGGACACGGCCGGCCCATCAATGAATATTCTCATCAATGTAATGGCTATTGTCAGCCTGGTTATTGCTCCCTTATTAGGTTAGCGGAAAGGGGTATTGATTATGAAAGCGTATTTGTTATTCTCCGGCAGCGGTACCTTGGTGGTTCTATCTCAGCATGATGATGTTGAGCACAAGTTATTTCTGGAAAAATTGGCGGGCAAGGGTATTTATAAGTTTATCGCTCACGAAATTCCCTTGGAACTGGCAAAAGAACGCTATGGCAAGCACTTTGATATCGCAACCCATGATTTGTATGAAACGGATCATTTACGTGTGGTTGATTATAACGGTGAGCGGGCAATGAGGCTGTTCAAATTCAGTGAGCTCGGCCCTGAAATCATGCATGAGCCAGATAGTTTTCCTGAACTTTTCTAGTGCTTTAGCGAAACGAAATTTTATCAATATGCATTCAAGCTTTTTATAGTTAAACGATGACCTGATTTATTGTATAGTTGGCTGCTTTTGTGTAGGTGTAGGTCATGAAAGAGGCCGATGTCATTATTATCGGAGCAGGTGCGTCGGGCCTGATGTGCGCAATAGAAGCCGGCAAGAGGGGCCGGAAAGTCATTATTCTGGATCATGCTAACAAACCCGGCAAAAAAATCCTGATGTCAGGCGGCGGCCGCTGCAATTTCACTAATTATGAAGTTGGGCCTGATAACTATATTTCGCATAATCCGCATTTTTGCAAGTCGGCGCTCAGTCGATACACGCAATGGGATTTTCTGGCCTTGATCGGGCGCTATCATATTCCTTTTCATGAAAGAGAGCACGGACAGTTGTTTTGTAACGAAAGTGCTCGCGATATTCTCAATATGTTGTTAGCCGAATGCGATGACGCGGGAGCGACTGTGCAGCTAAGCACACATATAGATACTCTTGAACAAACGGCTGACAAGCGGTTTTATCTTACAACAGACAATGGTAATTATATTTGTCAGTCATTGGTGGTCGCGACCGGCGGCCTGTCGATTCCTAAAATGGGCGCTACGCCGCTAGGTTATAAAATTGCGCGGCAGTTTGGCATAAAAGTGCAGCCTACGTATGCGGGCCTTGTGCCGTTTACATTGCAACCGGAAGATAAAAGCAAATTTTCAGCTTTATCGGGAATTGCCGTTCCCTGCGTCATCAGTAATAAAATCCGCAGCTTTAGTGAAAATATTTTATTTACACATCGGGGCTTGAGTGGGCCGGCTGTCTTACAAATTTCATCGTATTGGCATCAGGGGGAAGAAATCAGCATTAACCTGCTGCCAAGAATAAATCTGGATGAGGAACTGAAATCAAAGCGACAGCAAAAAATTAACAGCAAGCTGAAAGTTTGCCTGGGAGGTTATTTGCCCAAGCGATTGATTAGCCGTTTATTCGCTGAAGAAATTCTGGAGCGCTCTCTGCAGGATCTTTCCGATACACAGATTCGGCAAGTCTCAGAACAGATCCATAACTGGACCATTAAGCCTGGCGGTACTGAGGGCTACCGTACTGCTGAAGTGACTTGCGGCGGGGTTGACTGTGATGCCATCTCGTCCAAAACCATGGAAAGTAAAGCCGTGCAGGGACTTTATTTTATTGGTGAGGTGCTGGACGTTACCGGCTGGCTAGGCGGATACAATTTTCAATGGGCGTGGTCGTCAGCCTGGTGCGCAGGGCAGTATGTGTAGAGATGGTGTACGGCTAAATAGAGTTTTGTTGGTATCAGGGATGAGCCAATAAATCCTGATTCATAAGACTTCCACCTACGCCTGCATGTCGTGAAGACCGTTGACAGCGGCAAAACGAAACGCGAATAATGGATCGTTTTCAGGCCGACGAATGCCCGAACTGCTTCAAGCATTCAGGCTATGTATTCAACTGAAGGATAATGCTCTGGTAATCGGATTTCAAAAATTTCGGGAGTTTCAGTTTGTTTCCTGATCAGAAAGATTTTTGAGTATGTCTTTTAAGGAAACAAGGTTCAGCGTCATTCTGAATAATACGACATTGTTTTGTAACAAACCGTAACAATTATATGTCCTTAGCATGATATTGGTCTGGTTTAATGTATTACTACTAGATTCCGGTAGTTGATCCACCAGAATATGTAGCTTTTCATTATTCCTAATTGAACTTAAATAGTGCCGATCCACTGAAATTTCATGAGACGTATAGACCATGGGATTGAGCTTAAAGTCATGATTTTCCAATTGTGCCTTTTCCAATAATGCACCGGAGCTAAGGCTGCAAGGAAATATCTCTGGGTACTGCGCAATCTGCCGTAACTCATCGAAATAGTCGGATTGCTCGGCGAAAGACCCGGATAGAAAGTTTTTAACCGATCCATTATTTAGATATTTCCGTTTAAGAAAATAATGAGTGCCGGGAACGATGGTGCAATCCGGGACTTCATCAAGATCGGGCAAATTGTCAAGTTTGGTGTCAGCTAAAAATAGTGACTCTTGCGTTTCTTTTTTATAGCCCAGCAACACGGTTTTGCCGTCCGATTTCATTGCAATGCGATTACCGAGCGTCAGACTGGGGGCAGTGTTAATCAGTGTTTTTTTTATATTCAGATAAACGGGTATTTGAGGGCGAACGGCATTAACAAAAGTGATTTGATAGTTACTGAAACGCAGATTGTTTTCGGTAATCACTTTGTTTTCATGATGAGCTTCTCTGTAGAGGCGCATTTGATATTCAATCAGTGTATTGAGCTGAAAACCCAACACGATAGGGCCTTTGAACGGGTTATGCACAATTTGTAGCCATTTGTGTTTATCATGAAACAAATTGAAGTCATCAGAAGCGTTGCGCGCCACTTCGATATGAAGCTGATTGAAAATAAACGGTTGATTATTCATTTGTAATGGCCAAGTTTTTTCGGGCGCTAGAATAGGTTGTTTATCTATCATTTTTCGTTCATAGTCATTGGGCGGCAGATAGCCAGGTTTGGAATGCAAACGCTGGCTGTTGTAAAAGCTTACGATGTAATCGATTATATCCCGTATGGCTTCTTCATGATTATATAATTTCGCCGTCAAACCCGTTCCATTTTCAGGTTCGGAAAGAAGTGCTCCATCATACTGTTGTCGCGGCAAATACCTTTACGGCTCATGCTGTCTTGTAAACCATACCGATCCAGCAAATTCCGATAGTTCTGGCTGGCATGCTGGCTGCCGCGGTCGGAATGGATAATCAGGCCCGGCGCTGGTTGATGCTGACAGATGGTCCTCTGCAAAACCTAACACGCCAATTCCGCCGGCATGCCGCGCGCCATGGTCCAGCCCGCCAGCTTGCGCGAATACAAACCCAGTACGCCGGCCAAGTACAGTCAGCCGCTGCAAGTGCGAACACAGGTCATGTCTGGCAACCCAATCATGGTCAGGTTCCGCCGTTTCAAACTGACGATTCAGCACATTGTCGAATACCGGCAGGTTATGCTTGCTGTCGTCAGTATGGTCAAACCACAATTTCACACCGGTTTGAGCAGATGAACCACATCAGACTGCCCACCCGATAACGACCGATCCGAATACCTTGGGTGTTTAATGCACCCTGTAGAAGCTGCCAGCCGAAACAGCGACTACTGGTTTCGAAAGCACTTTGCAACTGCTCTTTTATGGTGCGGACAGCTTTTGACGCCGAGCACGTTGCCGAGTGGCATAATAGCCTGAACGGCTGATCTCTAAGGCTCGGAAACTATGCTGAACCGGGATGGCCTTTGCTACGACTGTTGATCCAGTCGGTAGTTCATTTCAGTTCCCGGACAAAGAAGGCGGAAGCCTTTTCTTGTGCCATAGAGGTATTAATATATTATTATCCAGGCAGAGTTGCCGGTTCTCTGTATCCAGTCGGCGGATACGCTGCTGTTCAGCTGCCAACGGTTTGCCGATACCCGTCTTGCCGACCAGTTCGGCATTCAACTGTCCCACTGTTCCAGGCAACGCCTGACGGCCGTCTCGTTCAGATTTGGGACACTCAACTCTTGATCTTTGATCAGATGCACAATTTTGAGCTTGAAGCTGGCGTCTAATTTTCTCCGTTTAGGTAGGGTGTTTTCCTTCTATAACGGTGTCCATCAAAATCAGACCATTACAATTATCTTTATCATGCTGTTTTATAAATCTTTCGTTTGCTCGTGAAGTTGACAGCGCCTTGCGCACTATCCCTTGCATAGGGATAACAGGTTTCTACGCTTCTTACCAAAGCCTTAACCAAGGTCATGCCGCCTTCATGCCTAACACTAATTGGGCATGAAAGCGGCATCTTTCAACCTTCGTCGCGGAGCAGAAATCTGAAACCCGAGTTTGATGACGATGGAATACGTTTCGACACGTCATCAGCGGTTCGCTCACGTTCGTCTCCTTGACTCACACTTGACGGAGGAATCCGCCTTTTCCAACAACGCTCACTACGGCAGCATTTTGATTGCTGCAATCTGTGGTGGTTGGCCACCTTGGCTTTTAATGGCAGTGAGCGATTTCTTCTTTTCTTGCCCATTGTTTTTTCCTCATAAGTTGAGATCACAATGAGCGGTTTTATCACTTAAAGCTACTGCCTGTTTTCTGGGCCCAGCAGGACTGGTCCCCCGATTTTTTGCATTGTCCGCCGTCTTGCATTCGCTCTGTTAGCTTCAGGTGATGTTTCGTCGGCGGCTATCATCGGTTCCGCCAATGTATCGGCGAAAGGTGTTACATCTTGCTGGCAGCTGGTTTCAGTTCTGGAAACTCTGGAGGTGAGCAAATAGCTAAACACAGTCTGGTCCACGCAGCTCGAGAGAAAAAGTGACGTATGTCCCCAGCCTTCCAGAGTCAAAAGGGCTGAATTGGGCAGGAGACCGTGTACTTGCTGGGCTCCTTCATACGGCGTTAAGGGATCGAAAAGGTTTGCAACGATGAGTATCGGTTTTGAGGTCACGCGGGAAAACGGGCCGAGATAGCGATCCGGATCGTTACTCCGCCAAACCGCGCAAGGGCTGGATTGCCAGGTTGTGATGCGCCCGAATACTCCAACATTTTCATCGGCTGCCGCTCCCGCTAAGGACCAGGCTTCGTGATTATCGGGATTAATGGAGTCGGTACACAAGACCGAAAATTGCTGCGCGGCGAGTGTCTGTGTCGGATCTTCGGGATCAGCCGGATCACCTATGGTGGCTGCTAAAACAGCTAATGCTTCTCCAGCCCTCTTGGCTGTGTCTTCCGAACCATCACTGATAGCGGCGTGAATTTCATTCAAGGTTACCGACAGCAGCGGCCATTCCAATGAGTTCACCAGTGCGCCGAAAACCGTTGCAATGAACCGGTCATAGGTAAGGTCATAAGGACCGGTGATCGGATCGATTATATGAACTGGAGCCGCTCGCAGGTGATCGACCAAGAAATCAAACTTGCTGGCCGCCATATTGCCGAAGGGGCACTGACCTAGGCCCGCTTGATCGCAAAGTCGGAAAAATTCATTCAGCGTCGCCTGCGACCCTTCAGCTCTGCGGAGTCTGGTAGTAACTGGTAGCGTATATCCCTCGTCGCCGTCACCGGTCGTGTAGGCTATGGGATCAACAATGCCATCCAGAACCATGGTTCTGATCCTGTTGGGGAATAGGTTCGCGTAAGTGATGCCGAGAAAGCTGCCATAGCTGTAACCCACATAATTGAGTCTGCTATCGCCAACTGCCTGGCGGAGCACATCGAGATCTCGGGCTACATTAGCGGTTGACATATGATCAAACACACTGCCTCCGTTAGCTTTGCATTTCGTGGCCAGACGCAAATCGAATTTTGCCGTCAATGCTTCTTCGGCAGGAGTGCGGGGGAAAAAGAACGGCGGCGCGGTAACAGGACCGTTAAAGCACACTAGAGGATTGCTGCGGGCTGTTCCTCTAGGATCGAAGCCGATTATGTCGAAGCGTTCGCGGAGTTCTAACGGAAGCACCTGGCCAGCGCCGAGCACGAAGTCGACTCCCGAAATACCAGGCCCTCCGGGGTTGAGGAAAAGCGATCCAATTTTTCTGACAGGCCGGCTTCTTTCACCCATGGCTGCTGGCAATTTAATCAGGGCAAGGTTTAGTTTTTCCCCTTCAGGCGCATTATAGTCGAGAGGTACATCGACAGACCCACAAAGAAATGGGAGGCCGGATTCTCGATAACACGCTTGCCAGTCAATAGCTGGCGGCTTGGATCCACAAAGAAATGGGAGACCGGATTCTTGATAACACGTTTTCCAGTCATTAGCAGGCGATTCCCTGTTTCCGCCCTGGTTTGCCAAAACTATTCCCGGAATAAGTAACAAGACACTAGACCACCGATAAAAATATTTAAGAATCATTATCACACCACTTTAGATAAGGTTTTAATAGGTTCGGTTGCTTTAATTTTTGATAGGCACAGACGGACTATCGGTTGGCAGAATTATGTGTTTAGTCGTATTTTTTTTATCTTACTGCCACCTACCACCACCATCACCTCCTTTATTAATAGATAGTAATAAGGTATTTTTCTAACTTATATAATAAGCGGCCAGTAAATAACTAACCGCTATGATGAGTTGATTTAATGATTATCTATCTTGAAGAAGTCTTTCTCTGCATAAGACGGTAGCTATTATTTATTTTTTTATAGCTGAAGTTATATACGTACCACTACTTATGTGTTAGAGATTGGGCAAGATATTTTTACGGCAATCTTGCTGACCGAAATTTAGTAAACAATTCTTTTATTCATGAGAACTTTATGCGGAAAGCCATTGCCATCAATCGCTTGCTTGAAAAAGGCAGTGGCCGTGGATGTTCAAAGCATAAAGTCAACGGTATCGCCGAATATATCAACGGCACGGCATAAGTAACCCCATTTTCCTCTGGCTTGATGGAGGTCTCATCCATGCGCCAGGAAGAAGCTATGGCCCGCTTGCGATTTCTTGCTTCCAAAACCAGAGCAGGTGTAACTAATTATCCAACAGTTGAGCGAGGTGTGATCCTTTTCAGGATTTGGTCGTAAATAACGTCCCTGTTTAAACATAGGATGCGCCGACGCCAGGAGGCGCATCGTTCGCGAGCGATGCGCTTCACCGCGCTGCCTGGAGCGCCTACTTCCGGTTAGCACATCCTATGCTGGATGCTAATTTCAAGAAGTCATTTACCAAATCCTTAACGCCTCTTTCCGCTAGAATTTCTTCGAGACTCCGAGGAAACGGCCTAGCGGATATCAGAAAAACATGGCGTGTAAAATACTCCTTTGGAAAGTTGACGCCTTTAAAACGTATTACCCGAGCATTCGATTCCTAAATTGACAATTACCGTCTAACCTGACAAATTTTGCGATACGACCATGAACCATGAAAAGATTTGATTGAATTGCCATAGGTGTTTTTACCAATGAACTACAACTCCACAAAACTATATAATCGTTCCTCAAATTGATTGGCGTCTTAATTGCGCACCTCCATCCAGTTGGATGGGTATTGCGATGGTATCGAATGCTCGTCCCCCTTATAATGACCGTTAGATAGAGATTATCCGCTTGTAAGGAATTTGGGATAAGGATTGTCAGCTTATGATAAGTGTTAGATAGAGGTTATCCCTTACTAATGGCCGTCAGATAAAGATTGTCGGCTTATAGTGGGCATTAGAACTAAGACTCAATAATTCACTGGTTCAACAATTCGCTGAATTAAATTTAAGCAAACTTACAGTGTTGCGTGAAAAATATGAAAAAAACGGTTGTCCGGGAGTGGCTACTAAAGTTATGGCTGACTTCTTGGGATGTTATTTCAACTCAATCTACAAGGATTGGCAAAAATCATGTCCTTATATTATCCATTGACTAGTGCGCAAGCCTCTATATGGTTTGCTCAGATGTTGGACCCTGAAAACCCAGCCTATAACATTGGTGAATATACCGAAATTTCAGGCGCCATTGATCCGGACCTGTTCAGATTGGCAGTGAGCACTGTTCTGGATCAAAGCGACAGCTTTCACCTTCGTTTTATTACTACTGAGGAAGGACCAAGGCAATACTTTTCCGGCGATAAAAACTGGGCTATACATTATTTGGATTTCAGTACTGAAACAGATCCCTATGCCACTGCTAAAGGCTGGATGCATGAAGACATGGCACAAGCCTGCGATATCGTCCATGGTCCAATATCTATATTTGCACTTATAAAAATACGTTCCGATTTCTTTATTTATTATCAACGCGCGCACCACCTTATTTCAGATGGATTTACCGGTGCGCTTTTTGCCCGTAAAGTTGTCGATATATATTCTTCCATGAGCGGAGTTAAGCCCCTGGACGACAATACTTCAGGTTCATGGCTCGATGTATTGAAAAATGAAGAGAATTATCGTAATTCCGCAAGATACGGGCGAGATCGGGATTATTGGATAGCCCAACTGAAAGACAGGCCAGGGCCGGTAACGCTGTCAGGCAAGCAGCCGGAACCGATTCCATGCAGCCAACATATCCGTAAGACAGATTACTTGGCCTATTCGACGGCAGAGACATTACGCAGTCTGGGCGCGGCCCATGGCGCGAGCTTGACTCAAGTGATCACCGCTGCTGTAGCGCTTTATTTGAATCGGTTTTCAGGCGAGGAGGATATTATTATCGGCATACCGGTATCCGCCCGGATTGGCGCAAAAATGCGCAATATTCCCGGTATGATGTCGAATATTCTTCCACTGAGATTGAGAGTTGATTCCGGACAGAATTTTGGAGAGTTTCTCAGCCAGACGACTAGATCCATGCGAGATACCTTGCGCCATCAAAGCTATCGGAGCGAGGACCTTCGTCAGGATTTTGGCTTACCTCCGAACGGAAGTCATTTCTATGGCATGACAGTCAATGCCATGGTTTTCGATTACGTTCAGAGTTTTGCCGGTTATCCAGCCCGGACTCATAATCTTTCCAATGGACCGGAGTTCGAACTTTCTCTAAATGTTTACGACAACCAGAGCGGTTTCGACTTGCGCTTTGATTTTAATGCCAATCCTCTGCATTACAGCGAAAAAAGTTTAGCGACTCATATGCGTCGTCTGCTAGGTTTGCTTGCCAGACTCGCGTCCTCTACGCTCGATGTACCTATAAGCCGGATAAGTCTGCTGGAAGCGGATGAGCTTCAACGCGTACTCTACGACTGGAACGCCACCCAGGCCGACTACCCTCAATATAACTGTGTCCATGAACTGTTCGAGGCGCAAGTGCGGGATACGCCCGATGCTCCGGCGGTGGTGTTCGAGGATCAGACGCTGAGCTATGCCGAAGTCAACGCCCGGGCCAACCGCCTGGCACACTACCTGCGCCGTTCGGGCGTGGGCCCCGATGTCCTGGTCGCGATCTGCGCCGAGCGCAGCCTGGAGATGGTGGTGGGCCTGCTGGGCATCCTGAAGGCCGGCGGCGCCTATGTGCCGCTGGACCCGGCCTATCCGGCGGACCGGCTGGCCTACATGCTGGCTGATGCCGCGCCCAGGGTGCTGCTGACGCAAGAGCGGCTGAAGGGCATCCTGCCCTGGACGGAGTCCCGCATGATCGCACTGGACAGCGACTGGCGTCGGATCGCCGAACAGCCGGACACGAACCTGCCGCCGCAATCGCTGGGCCTGACCTCCCGGCACCTGGCCTACGTCATCTATACCTCCGGCTCGACCGGGCAGCCCAAAGGGGCGATGAACGAGCACCGCGGTGTGGTCAACCGGCTCAACTGGATGCAGAAAGCCTACGGACTGACAGCTGACGACGCCGTCCTGCAAAAGACCCCCTTCAGCTTCGATGTCTCGGTCTGGGAATTTTTCTGGCCGTTATTCACCGGCGCACGCCTGGTGATGGCGAAGCCCGAAGGGCACAAGGACCCGGTCTATCTCAGCGAAATCATCCAGCGGCAGCGCATCACCACGCTGCACTTCGTGCCGCCGATGCTGCAAATCTTTCTGGAGCACGGCAAAGCCGCGGACTGTACCAGCCTGCGGCGGGTGATCTGCAGCGGCGAGGCCTTGCCGGTCGCGTTGAGCAACCGTTTTCATGAACTGCTGACTCATTCGGAATTGCACAACCTCTACGGCCCGACCGAAGCCGCCATAGACGTCACGGCCTGGGCCTGCGAAGCCGGGACCTCGACGAACAGCATCCCGATCGGCCGGCCGATCGACAACACCCGGATCTACATCCTGGATGCCCAGGGCCAACCGGTCCCGGTCGGCGTACCCGGCGAACTGTTCATCGGCGGCGTCCAGGTCGGTCGCGGTTACCTGAACCGGCCCGAACTGAGCGCCGAGCGCTTCATCGCCGACCCGTTCAGCTCAGATCCCGAAGCGCGGCTGTACAAGACCGGCGACCTGGTCCGCTGGCGGGAAGACGGCAGCATCGAGTATCTGGGCCGCAACGACTTCCAGGTCAAGATCCGCGGCTTCCGCATCGAACTGGGCGAGATCGAGGCCCGGCTGGCCGAACATCCGCAGGTCCGGGAAACGGCGGTGCTGGCCCGCGAGGACGGTCCCGGCGGCAAACAGCTGGTGGCCTACTACACCGGCGACAGCGACGTGGCGGTGGACAGTCTGCGCGCGCATCTGGCCGAGACGCTGCCCGACTACATGGTGCCCGCCGCCTTCGTGCATCTGGCTGCGCTGCCGCTGAGCCCGAACGGCAAGCTGGACCGCAAGGCGCTGCCGGCGCCGGATACCGGCGCCCTGCAAACGCGGCAGTATGAAGCGCCGCAAGGCGAGACCGAACAGGCTCTGGCGGACATCTGGGCCGAACTGCTCAAGATCGACCGGGTCGGCCGGCACGATAATTTCTTCGAACTGGGCGGGCATTCGCTGCTGGCGGTGACACTCATCGCGCGCATGCGCCAGGCCGGGATGGCTACCGACGTGCGGGAATTGTTCGCCGCGCCGACGCTGGCCGGGCTGGCGGCGTTGGCCGATAGCGGCAACGCCTCCGAACAGCTGGTCATCCCGGCCAACCGCATTCCGGCCGATGCGACGGCCATTACCCCGGACCTGCTGCCGCTGGTCAGCCTGGAACAGGCCGATATCGACCGCATCACGGCCGCCGTGCCGGGCGGGGCGGCCAACGTGCAGGACATCTATCCGCTGGCGCCGCTGCAGGAAGGCATTCTGTTCCACCATTTGATGGAGTCCGACGGAGATGCGTATCTGGAACCGGTCCTGATGGCGTTTGACACGCAGGAACGCCAGGACGGTTTTCTGGCCGCTTTGCAGGCAGTGATAGCACGCCACGACATCCTGCGCACCGCAGTCGTCTGGGAAGACCTGCCGGAACCGGTGCAGGTGGTCTGGCGCGAGGCGAAGTTAAAGGTCGAGCATATTGTCATTGGCCCTGAAGCTGGCAAGACGGCCGAACAATTGCTGGAACGATACGATACGAGACATTATCGCCTCGACTTGAGGGCTGCGCCGTTGATCAACGGGTTCACCGCCTATGATCCCAGGAAAGGGCGGTGGCTGCTGCTGCTGTTGACTCATCATCTGGCTCTCGATAACACCGCGCTGGGCCTCCTGCTGGAGGAGATCCGGATGCACCAGCTGGGCCAGGCCGAGCAACTGCCGGCGCCGCTGCCGTTCCGCAATTTCGTCGCGCAGGCCCGGCTGGGGATGAAGCCGGAAGAGCACGAAGCCTTTTTCCGCGGCATGCTGGCGGATGTCGACGAGCCGGCAGCGCCGTTCGGCCTGCTCGACGTCCTGGGCGACGGCAGCCGGATTCAGGAAGCCAGCCAGACTGTTGCCACGGACCTGGCGCGCCGGTTGCGGGAGCAGGCCAGGACCCTGGGCATCAGCGCCGCCAGCCTGTTTCATCTGGCCTGGGCCACGGTGTTGGCGCGAACCTCGGGGCGCGATGACGTGGTGTTCGGCACGGTCCTGCTCGGGCGCATGCAGAGCGGCGAGGGCGCTGACCGGATGCTGGGGATGTTCATCAATACCCTGCCGCTGAGAGTGCAGCTGGCCCAGGGCAGCGTCCTGGAACAGGTCCATGAAGTGCAGCAGCGGCTGGCCAGTCTGCTACGTCATGAACATGCGCCGCTGAGTCTGGCGCAACGCTGCAGCGGCGTGCAGGCCCCGGCGCCGCTGTTCAGCGCACTGCTCAACTACCGGCACAGCCAGGGCGAAATCTCGGCGGACGGCGCCGCGTGGCAGGGCATCGAAGTCCTGTCGGACAAAGAGCGCAGCAATTACCCGATCGTGTTATCCGTGGACGATCTGGGCGAAGGCTTCTCGCTGACGGCGCAAACCCTGTCTCCGGCGGCGCCGGAACGGCTGTGCGCGATGATGCACACGGCGCTGGAAAACCTGCTCGCCGCCCTGGAAAGCGCGCCGGACGCCGCCATGAGCCGGATCGGCGTGCTGCCGGATGCCGAACGCCGCCAGGTGCTGTACGACTGGAACGCCACCCGGGCCGACTATCCCCAGGACCGCTGCATCCATGAACTGTTCGAAGCGCAGGTTGCCCGCAGTCCCGAGGCCGACGCCGTGGTATGGGAAGGCGGGCGGCTGAGCTACGCCGAACTCAATGCCCGGGCCAACCGCCTGGCATTCCAATTGGAAGCTTTAGGTGTCATGCCGGATACGGTTATAGGTATATGTGTCGAGCGTTCACCGGAGATGATTATCGGACTACTCGGAATTCTGAAAGCAGGCGGCGCATATTTGCCGCTAGACTCCGGCTTGCCCGAAGATCGACTCGATTTTATGTTGTCAGACACTAATGCCGGTATGGTACTGACGCAGAAAAGCTTACTTGCAAAGTTTAGCGGGTTGGGATGTGCCTGTTTGACATTAGACCAGCTTGAAGGCCATGCAGATTATCCCGATATGCGGCCCGATACCGCTGTGCATTCACGGCATCTCGCTTATGTCATCTACACCTCCGGTTCGACCGGGCAGCCTAAAGGCGTGCAAGTCGAGCACCGGAACCTGGTCAATCTGATTACTTGGCATCAAAAGGCGTTCGCAGTCAATCCTTCGAGCCGCGCGACACAACTCGCCCGTTTCTCTTTCGATGCTTGCGTTTGGGAAATTTGGCCCTACTTAACGGCAGGCGCCAGTCTGTATCTGTTGGACAATGAAGAAACACTGCTATCCTCCGAACGCCTCAGGGATTGGTTAGTCAGGCAGGAAATCACCATCGCTTTTGTACCCACCCCGGTGGCTGAGCTGTTGCTGGATTTGGCGTGGCCAAAATCATCGCCCCTGCGTTGGTTGTTGACCGGTGGCGATAAATTACACCGATATCCTCCGTCGGACTTATCCTTTACGGTTGTCAATAATTACGGGCCGACGGAATATACGGTAGTCGCAACCTCGGCAGCAATGCCTGCTAAAAACGATGCGTCCATCCTTCCTCCTATCGGCCGTCCCATCGCCAACACCCGCATCTACCTGCTCGATGCGCAGGGTGAACCGGTTCCGGTGGGGGTTGCCGGCGAAATCCACGTGGCCGGCGACGGTGTCGCCCGCGGCTACCTCAATCGTCCGGATCTGAACGCCGAGCGCTTTATCCAAGATCCGTTCAGTAACGATCCCGGGGCGCGGATGTACAAGACCGGCGACCTGGGCCGCTGGCTGGAAGATGGCAGTATCGAATTCCTCGGCCGCAACGACTTCCAGGTCAAGATCCGCGGCTTCCGCATCGAACTGGGCGAGATCGAGGCCCGGCTGGCCGAACATCCGGCGGTGCGGGAAACGGCGGTGCTGGCCCGTGAGGACGGCCCCGGCGACAAACGGCTGGTGGCCTACTATACCGGCGACGCTGACGTGGCGGCGGACCACCTGCGCGCGCATCTGGCCGAGACGCTGCCCGAGTACATGGTGCCCGCGGCCTTCGTGCAACTGGAGGCGTTGCCGCTGACCGCCAACGGCAAGCTGGACCGCAAGGCGCTGCCGGCGCCGGATGCCAGCGCCGTACGAGGCTATGAAGCGCCGCAAGGGGAGACCGAACAGGCTCTGGCGGCGATCTGGCAGGATATCCTGCAGATCGAGCGCGTCGGCCGTCAAGATAATTTCTTCGAAATGGGCGGACATTCGCTGCTGGTGGTCAAACTGGTACGTGAAATCAAGCAGCAGTTCGAGGTTGAACTGGTGCTGCACGATGTCTTTATAGCGCCCGTACTGTCATTTCTTGCTGAACGTATCATCGATGCGCAATTGGCTCAGTTTGATGAGGATGATTTATTGCAGGTGATGAGATCTATAAGTGATTCTTGAGGAGTATCAATCATGACGAAAATTACATTTCAACTTAAATCAAGGCTGGTAGCATGAAAAGTTATTCCGTGGATAAATTATCAACACTCGAACGCGAAGCATTAATAAAACAAGCAATAGCCGAAAATTTAAAACGCAAGCAATTAAAGAACACTTCTATCCCTCATGCCGACCGTGACCAGCGTCTACCGCTGTCCTTCGCTCAACAGCGGCTCTGGTTTCTCGCCCAAATGGAGGGCGCCAGCGAAGCCTATCATATCGCCGGCGGAATACGGCTGACGGGCGCGCTGGACGTGGCGGCCCTGCGGCGCGCCCTGGACCGGATCGTGGCCCGTCACGAAGCCTTGCGCACACTCTTCATCGAGCAGGACGGCGAGGCCAGTCAACTGATTCTGAACACTAACGGCGGCTTCACGCTCTTGGAACACGATCTCAG